>JAANMY010004026.1_pt1 | contig 11536 bp, 10 predicted proteins | sample 7279691 | NCBI WGS metagenome assembly JAANMY01 (sample SAMN14094543, study PRJNA606508) | bioreactor metagenome | isolation source: A lab-scale SPAN reactor treating ammonium-rich wastewater day 388 | place: Ireland: Galway | collected 2018-02-07
GTGGCACGGAACAGGTGGTGCCGGTACCGGGACAGGATGTGCCACCCTGCCGCCGGCCCTTGCCCCCGGCCGCGCACGCCGGCCGTCATCGCACTGCGCCGGGACCTCCCGGGCGATCGCTCGTCCCCCGGCCGCTCACCGGATCGGAAGCCCATAGATCAGCCCGCCGCGCGACCACAGGTCGTTGATCCCGCGGGCCATGTTGAAGCGGCTCTGCGTACCGAGATGGCGGTCGAATATCTCGCCGTAGTTGCCGACCGCCCTGATCGCCCGGACCGCCCAGTCCTGCGCCAGCCCGGCGTCCGGGCCGAGCGTTCCGGTCGCGCCGAGCAGGCGCTGGATTTCCGGCACCTCGGAGGTCGCGGCCATGTCCTCGACGTTGGCCTGGGTGAGGCCCAGCTCCTCGGCGTTGACGAGGGCCGCGAAGACCCAGGTCATCACGTTGTTCCACTCCGAGTCGTTCTGCCGGGTCACGGCGCCGACCGGCTCCTTCGACAGCAGTTCGGGCAGGATTACGAAGTCATCGGGGTTGGCCAGCGTCATGCGCATCGCGGCCAGCGAGGTGTCGTCCTGCGTGAAGGCGTCGCAGCGCCCCTCGACGAAGGCCCGGAACCCGTCCTCCAGCTTCTCGAACAGGACCTGGCTGTAGGTCTGGCCGGTCTTGCGGAAGTAGTCGGCGAGGAACTGGTCGGCGGTGGTGCCGGCGCTCATGCAGATCGAGGCACCGTCGAGCTGGGTGGTGCTTGTCACCCCGAGCGACCTCGGCACCATCAGCATGCCGCCGCCGTAGAAGTTGATGAAGGGGAAGTCGGCGCCGAGCTTGGTGTCGCGGTTCATCGTCTGCGTCGTCGTCATCAGCAGCACTTCGACGGCGCCCGAGGTGAGCGCGGTGAAGCGCTGCTGCGGCGACAGGGGCAGGAACTCGGGCTCGACGCCGATCGCCGCCGCCGCCGCCTTGCAGAAGTCGATGTCGAAGCCGCTCACAACGCCGCTCGCGTCGGTCGTCGAGAAGCCCGGCTTCTCGATGTGCACGCCGCACCGCAGCGTGCCGCGATCCCGCACATCGGAGAGGGTCGAGGCGGGTGCCGCCGTGCCCCAGGCCGCGGACAGAAGTCCGGCCGCGGCCATCATGGTCGAAAGAAACCGCATGTTCGTTCCCCCCTTGCTGCGACGTGGCCGAGCGCGACCGGGCGGCCCGACGGCCTGCATGTCTATTCTTTGTTTAGTATAACCACGATCTGTTCAAGCTGGCAATCCGCGAAAGGCGGGTCGCCGGCCCGGGGGCCTGCGTCCCCGGCGGGCGGCCCGCCGGGGACGCGCGGGCCGGGGGAAGAGGGGCCGTCAGCCGGGGCGGCGCAGCAGCGCGCGCATCCGCTCCAGCGGGTCGAGACCCATCTGCAGGAGCAGGTGCAGCATGTCGAGGGGCACCCAGTTCTCGCGGATCAGCCCCTCGTGGTGCAGGTAGAAGTCCATCACCCGCATGAACACCGGCCGGCCGGTTGGCGGCAGGCCGCAGAAGCCGCCGCCGTTGTGCACGGCATAGACCGACGGCCAGCCGCCGGTCACCGAATAGGGGCCGTCGCCGATCCGGATGTAATGCCCGGCGCCGTGGCGGGCGCGCTCGGCCGTCACCTCCTCGAAGCTTCCCTGCGGTCGGTGGAAGGCGATGCGGAAGGGCAGCTGGTGGCCGTCGACGAAACCTGCCAGCCCGCGCGTTGTGCCGATCCCGGCCGGCCCGTACCACATCATCCGCGGGTGCCAGTGCAGGCGCTGCGGCATCGCGATCAGGCTCTCGCGGGACAGGCTGCTGCGGTCGTCGTGTTCGGCCAGCGTGCGGTGCATGGCCAGCGTCTGGGAGATGCTGGCCAGCGACTGGCCGGGGTCGGAGGGCGCATGGCGCAGCCCGTCGCAGGTGATCGGCGCGGGCCATGTGACCTCGTCACCCATGGCCGGGCCGAGCGGCCAGTGCCCGGCCTGGCGCATGACGTCGAGCACGTCCCAGAGCAGGCTGGCCTGCGTCGCCCGGCCGTCCTCGCCGATTCGCCAGACTTCGCCGTAGCGGATGAAGACGACCCGGTCGGTTGCCGGGATGCCCAGCCAGTCGCCGCGCATCGTGCCGCAGTAGTGCCCGGCCGCGGCGATGAAGCGGTTCCCGAGGTAGCTTCCGCCCAGCAGGATCGAATCGCGGCGCTCGAGGTCGGGAAATGCGGCCTTGAGCGGAAGCCAGACCTGCCGCAGCGCCGCCCCGCTGCCGGCGACCTCGTTCATCGGATGGGCGACACGCCAGGTGCAGTCGGGGGCGGCGAGGCGGGCGAGTGCGGCCTCGGTGCCGGCAGCCGGCGCCTCGGCCAGCGCGCACAGGCCGGCATGAATCGCCCGGCGCAGGTCCGGGCCGGGGGAAAGCTCGGGGGAAAGGTCGTCGGTCATTGTCAGCCTCGCTCATGCGGGAAGCCCCGCGCGGGTCTTGCAGGCGCATTCATTAATTCTGCTTGCATACGAATGCAAGTCCCGTCATCCTGCGCCCGGGCGGAGGGCCGAGTCACCCGCGCTCCGCGTCCCACAGCCAGGGAGGAAGTCCATGAAGCACATCTCTCGCAGGGCGACGCTGGCGTCGTTCCTCTGTTCCGTAGCCCTGGCCGGGGCGGCCGCCCCGGCGCTGGCCGACTGCGGCATCGCCTCGGGCCGGGTCTCGATCGTCGGCAACGAATTCCCGGCGATCAAGTCAGTCGCCGCAAAAGCTGCTGAATGCGCAATCGCATCTGTCCAGATCAAGGCGAACCTCACCGCCGATCACCAGAAGATCAACCTGCCCGGCATGCAGGGGAACCCGGCCGAATACACCACCGCCATCGTCGCCACCTCCTCGATCGTGGCACTCCTCAACGGCGATGTGGTCCGCCCGTTGGACGACCTTGTCGCCCAGCACGGCGCCGACATCCCGGCCCGCCAGCTGATCACCATCGACGGCAGGATCATGGCGGTGGCCTTCATGGCCAACTCCCAGCACCTCGTCTATCGCCAGGACGTGCTGGCGCAGGTCGGCGTCGAGCCGCCGAAGACCTATGAGGAGATGATCGAAGCCGCCGAGAAGATCCGCGCCGCCGGGATCATGCAGAACCCGGTCGGCGGGGCCTATGCCGCGGGCTGGAACCTCGCCCAGGAATTCGTCAACATGTACCTCGGCCAAGGCGGCGAGTTCTTCGAGCCCGGGACGGCCAGGGTGGCGATCAACAACGAGCGGGGCATCGCCGCGCTCGAGACGATGAAGGCGCTATCGGCCTACATGAACCCCGATTTCCTGACCCATGACTCCAACGCCACCTCGGCCGAGTGGGAGGCGGGGAACGTCGCGCTGATGAACATGTGGGGCTCGCGCACCGGCCGGCTTATGGACGCCGAGGGCTCGACGCCCGAGGTCTACGAGAACACCAGGGTCGGCGCCCCGATGACAGTCGGCGGCGGCAGCATCCCGGCCACCACGCTGTGGTGGGACGGCTGGACGGTGGCCAAGAACATCTCCGACGAGGACGCGCTTGCCACCTTCCTCGCCATGAAGCACGGCACCAGCCCGGCGCTGCTGAACGACAAGACGATGGGCGAGGCCGTGTGGATGATCGACGGCTACGTCCCCGCGGAGGTCAACGAGGGCGTGCTCCAGACCATGGCGATGGGTGCCAGGCCGTATCCGATGCTGCCATACATGGGGCTCCTGCACACCGCACTCGGTGACAACATCGCCGATTTCCTGACCGGCAAGGAGGATGCGGCGACGACGCTGGCCGACATCGAGGCCGCCTACACCGCGGCCGCGCGGGAGCAGGGCTTCCTCAACTGATCGCATGACGCCGGCCGGCGGCGCCGGGTGCGCCGCCGGCCGGCCCCCGCCGCCAACCACGCCGCCCGCACCGGCCGGCGACCACTGGGCGGCGGCGCAACCGCACGAGGAGCGGCCATGAAGCATCGCACCTTCCTCTGGTTCTTCCTGCCGACGGCGACGGCGATGTTCCTCTTCATCGCGCTGCCAGTGGCCTCGGTGCTGGTCCAGTCCTTCTATGCCCCCCACGAACAGGTGATCCGCGAGGTCGAGAACTGCACCGTCTTCGGCTGCACCAAGTCCACCACGATCGACCAGGAGGCGACACGGGCGCTGCGCGAGGCCGAGCCGCTCGGCCGCTTTATCGGCTTCGGCATCTACGCCGACCGCAACCACCTTGCCTTCGCCGAGGTCGCCCGGGCCTGGCGCGCCTCGTCGGGCTGGGCCGACTTCCGCGGCCGTCTGCTGAACCTGCCCTTCTACGGCGCGCTCGCCTTCACGCTCTCCTACACCGCCGTCGTCACCCCGTTCTCGATCCTGCTCGGCTTCGTGGTGGCGCTGGCCGTCAATGCCATCCCGCGGCTCATGCGCGGGCCGATGATCTTCGTCTCGCTCCTGCCGATGATCGTGACGCCGCTCGTCGGGGCGCTGATCCTGTTCTGGATGATCGACGCCCGCGGCATCCTCGGCGCGGCACTGCAGGGGCTGGCCGGCGACCCCGGGCTGTCGGTAAAGGCCTCGACGCCGCTGATGTGGGCGGCGCTGATGGTCTACGGCATCTGGTCGACGACGCCCTTCGCCTTCGTCGTCTACTACGCGGGCCTCCAGACAGTTCCGCAGGACACGCTGGAGAGCGCGATGATCGACGGCGCCTCGCGCTGGCAGCGCATCCGCTACGTGCTGCTGCCGCACCTGCTGCCGCTGACCACCTTCATGGCGCTGATCAAGATCATGGACAACTTCCGGGTGTTCGAACCGATCGTCAGCTTCAACGCCGGCGCGCATGCCCAGTCGCTGAGCTACTTCATCTACTCCGACCTCGGAGGCGAGACGCGGCTGCTGACCTCGGCCGCGGCGACCTCGGTGCTGACGATCGCCGGGGTGATCGTGCTGCTCTCGCCGGTGCTCCTGCGCACCTGGCGGACATTCGGAAAGGCCTCCGCATGACCCGCACCGCCGACCGCCGGGCGCCGGCGCTGCAACTCGTGCTGACGGCCTTCCTCGTCTTGTGGCTCGTCGTGGCCGCCTTCCCCTTCCTGTGGACGGCCTGGGGCAGCCTGAAGGTCGAGGGCGACTTCTTTTCCAAGGCCGACTGGGTGAATGCGCTCACCGGGCCGCTGACGCAGGTCGAGACCGGCGGCAGCTTCACCGGCGCCGGCTACCACGGCGCCTGGGTGCAGGAGGACTTCTGGCGCGCAGCGCTCAACTCGGGCATCGTGGTCGTCTGTGTGGTCTGCATCTCGCTGACCTTCGGCACGCTCGGGGGCTACGCGCTCTCGCGCTCGACCTACCGCTATGCCTTCTGGCTCCTGCTGATGGCGCTGGTGTTCCGGGCGATGCCGCCGATCACGCTGGTGTCGGGCTACCTGCTGCCCTTCTACCAGTGGAACCTCTGGGGCCACCTGCCGACCGCGATCATCGTCCTCGTCGCCATCAACCAGCCCTTCACGCTGTGGATGCTGACCGCCTTCTTCCGCAACATCCCCAGGGATCTGGACGAAAGCGCCAGGGTCGACGGCTGCACCCCGTTCCAGGCCTTCCGCCACGTCATCATCCCGGTGATGTGGCCCGGCGTCATCACCACCGGGCTGTTCTCGTTCCTGCTCGCCTACAACGACTTCGCGGTGACGGCGATGCTGCTCTCCAAGGAGAACCAGACGATGATCCCGAAGATCGCAAGCTTCCTCGGCACCACCCAGACCAAGGGCAACGTCATGTTCGCCGTCTCCTCGGTGGTCTCGGTGACGGCGCCGCTGTTCCTGCTGGTCATCTTCTTCCAGCGCCAGATCGTCTCCGGCCTCACCGCCGGCGCAGTGAAGGGGTAGGCCATGGCCGACATCGAGCTTCGTGGCCTGTCCAAGCGCTGGGGCGGCTTCGTCGGCGTCAGGGCGCTCGACCTGCACATCGCCGACGGCGAGTTCCTCGTCCTGCTCGGCCCCTCGGGCTGCGGCAAGACCACCACCATGCGCATGATCGCCGGGCTGGAGGATGCCACCGAAGGCGACATCCTGATCGGCGGCCGGCGCGTCAACGCGCTGGACCCCAAGGACCGCGACATCGCCATGGTGTTCCAGTCCTACGGGCTTTACCCGACGATGACGGTTTACGAGAACATCCGCTTCCCGCTCAAGGTGCGCAGGATTCCGGCTGCCGACCACCACGAGCGGGTGATGCGGGCCGCGAGCACGGTCGAGCTGACCGACTTCCTTGATCGCAAGCCTGCGGCGCTGTCGGGCGGCCAGCGCCAGCGCGTCGCGCTGGCCCGCGCGATCGTGCGCAAGCCCAAGGTCTTCCTGATGGACGAGCCGCTCTCCAACCTCGATGCCAAGCTGCGTGTCTCCACCCGGGCGCAGATCAAGAACCTGCACCACGAGCTGAAGACGACGACGATCTACGTCACCCACGACCAGGTCGAGGCGATGACGCTGGCCGACCGCGTGGTGGTGATGAACAGGGGAGAGGTGCAGCAGGTGGGTACGCCGCTCGAGATCTACGACCGCCCCGCCAACACCTTCGTGGCGGGCTTCATCGGCAACCCGGCGATGAACCTGATGCAGGGCGTCATGCGGGCGGGCGTGTTCGAGGGCGAGCGGGTCCGCATTCCGGGTTTCGCGGCGGCGAAGGACGGGCCGGTGACGGTGGGCTTCCGGGCCGAGGACGCCACCATCGCCGAGGCGGGCGAGGTCGCCGCGCCGGTCTACTCAATGGAACTGCTGGGCGACAGCTCGATGGTCACGGTCCACGCCGGCGGCGCGCTGGTGGCGATCAAGGCGCCGAAGTCGCTCGCCGTCGGGATCGGCACGTCCATCGCCGCGCGCGTGCCGGCGGGCATCTGCCACCTGTTCGACCCCGAGAGCGGCCGGCGGCTGGCCGGGTGAGGGCGCGCGCCATGACCACCCCCAGGGCCAGTTACCGACGTCTGGTCGACGCCTTCGCGCTGACCGCGGCCGGCCCGCCCGACGCCGCCGTGACCGACTTCTTCGCCGCCGACGCGGCGATCCACGTCGTCCACCCCTTCAACCGCCTCGACGGGCCCGAGGCGCTGATCGCGCTGCTCCTGCGGCCGCTGCGGGCAAGCTTCGCCGGACTGCACCGGCGCAGCGACATCGTCATGGCCGGCCGCTTCGAGGGCGCCGACTGGGTCGCCTCCACCGGCTATTTCGCCGGCACCTTCGAGCGCGCCTGGCTGGGCCTGCCGGCGACCGGCCGGCTGGCCTTCCTGCGCTACGGCGAGTTCCACCGCATCGTCGGCGGGCGCGCGGCGGAAAGCTACATCTTCCTCGACCTGCCCGAGTTCATGATCGCCTGCGGCCGCTGGCCGCTGCCGCTGCCGCCCGGACACACGGGGCTGCTGCCCGGGCCGGTGGTGCCCGACGGGCTGCTCTGGGACGAGGGCGACCCGGGCGCGGCGCGCATCTCCTTCGATCTCGTCACCGCGATGCTCGGCCGGCTGGCCACCAGGGACGAATCCTGGCGCCCCTACTGGCACCCCAACATGCTCTGGTACGGGCCCGCCGCCTTCGGCAGCTACCTCGGGGTCGACCGCTTCGCCGGCTTCCAGGTGCCGTTCGAGCAAGGCTTCGAGGGCTGGGCCGGGGGCGCCGCCGGCAACGGCCGCACCCGCCACTTCACCCGCTTCGGCGACGCCAGCTACACCTGCTCGGGCGGCTGGCCGTCCCTGTCGGGGGTGTCGGTGAAGCCCTTCCTCGGGCAGCCCCCGACCGGCCGGATGACCTTCTTCCGGGTCTGCGACTTCTGGCGGCGCGAGGGCCGGCTGCTGACCGAGAACTGGGTCTTCGTCGACATTCCCCACGCCATGCTGCAGTTCGGGGTCGATGTTCTTGCCGGCGTCGAGGTGGCCGCATGACGCACGGCCCCCGGCACCCGGCTGCGCAGTGCCGTCCTGTCCGGGCGGCGCCCGGGCCCGCCCCGGCCGCCCCCTTTCCCACCTGCCGAGCGAGGACCCGCCCATGACCGTGACCCATCTCAAGCGCGCCAAGCCCGAGGCCGAGCGCGCCGCCGACGATGCCAAGGTCCGCGCCACCGTCGAGGCGACGCTGGCCGACATCGCCGCCCGCGGCGATGCGGCGGTGCGCGACCTCTCGGCGAAGTTCGACGCCTACGCCCCGCCCGCCTTCCGCCTGACGCCCTCCGAGATCGAGGCCGCGATGGGCCGGGTCGGCGCCCGCGAGATGGAGGACATCCGCTTCGCCCAGGCCCAGATCCGCCGCTTTGCCGAGGCCCAGCGGGCAAGCATGACCGACATCGAGGTCGAGACCCTGCCCGGCGTCATCCTCGGCCACCGCAACATCCCCGTCCAGTCGGTGGGCTGCTACGTGCCCGGAGGCAAGTTCCCGATGGTCGCCTCGGCACACATGTCGGTCCTGACGGCCGCGGTCGCCGGCGTGCCCCGCATCGTCGCCGCGGCCCCGCCGGTCAAGGGTGCGCCGCACCCGGCCATCGTCGCCGCGATGCACCTTGGCGGGGCGCACGAGATCCTCGTCCTCGGCGGCATCCAGGCGGTCGGCGCGATGGCGCTCGGCACCGAGACGATCGCGCCGGTGGACATGCTCGTCGGTCCCGGCAACGCCTTTGTCGCCGAGGCCAAGCGCCAGCTTTACGGCCGCGTCGGCATCGACCTCTTTGCCGGTCCGACCGAGACGATGGTGATCGCCGACGACACGGTGGACGGCGAACTCGTCGCCACCGACCTGCTCGGCCAGGCCGAGCACGGCTACAACTCGCCCGCCTGCCTGATCACCATCTCGCGGCCGCTGGCCGAGGCCACGCTCGCCGAGATCGACCGGCTCTTGGCCATCCTGCCCACCGCCGAGACGGCGGCGGCAAGCTGGCGCGACTACGGCGAGGTGATCCTCTGCGACAGCCATGACGAGATGCTGGCGGTCGCCAACGACATGGCCTTCGAGCACGTCCAGGTGATGACCGACCGCGACGACTGGTATCTCGAGCGGATGCACAGCTACGGCGCGCTGTTTCTCGGCGCCCGTACCAACGTCGCCAACGGCGACAAGGTGATCGGCACGAACCACACCCTGCCGACCCGCCGCGCCGGCCGCTACACCGGCGGCCTGTGGGTCGGAAAGTTCCTCAAGACACACAGCTACCAGCGTATCCTGACCGACGAGGCGGCGGCGATGATCGGCGCCTACGGCTCGCGGCTCTGCCTGCTCGAGGGCTTCGTGGGCCATGCCGAGCAGTGCAACATCCGCGTCCGCCGACACGGCGGCCGCAACATCGCCTACGGGACCGCCGCCGAATGACGCCCGCGGCGCTCAGGTCGCTTCTCGCGCCGTTCCGGGCGGCCGCGGGCGCGGCCACGGCCGACGGCCTGCGGGCGACCCTCGGGGCGCTGCTTGCGCCCGCGGCGCGGCTGCGCCTCTGCCATCCCTTCGGCGACCGTGAGGGACCGGAGGGGCTTTGCGACGCCTGCCTCGTGCCGCTCCTCGAGGCACTGCCCGACCTCGAGCGGCGCGACATGATCCTTCTCGCCGGCACCTCGCCCGAGGGACAGGACTGGATCGGCTGCATGGGCAACTACGCCGGCACCTTCGCCGCGCCGTTCCTCGGCATCCCGCCGACCGGGCAGCTTGCCCACATGCGCTACCACGAGTTCTTCCGCGTCGAGGACGGCCGCGTCGCCGAGATGCAGGCGATCTGGGACATCCCCGAGCTGATGATGCAGGCGCGCGCCTGGCCGATGGCGCCGCAGCTTGGCTCCTTCCTCGCCACGCCGGCGCCGATGACGCAGGACGGGCTTGCCGGCGGCGGCGACGGGACGGCGGCGATGGCGCGGGTGCAGGCGATGCTGGCCGACATGGTGCGCCACCCCGCCGATCCCGACCCGGCCGTGATGGACCTGCCCGGCCACTGGCATCCGCGCTGCAACTGGTACGGGCCGGCAGGCATCGGCACCGCCCGCGGCATCGCGGGCTTCCGCCGCCGGCACCAGATCCCGTTCCTGCGTGCCATGCCCGACCGCGGCCTCGACCCCGAGGAGCTGAAGAGCCACTGGATCGCCGAGGGCGACTATGCCGCCGAGACCGGCTGGCCGAACATGCGGCTCACGATCACCGGCGACGGCTGGCTCGGCATCGCCCCGGCCGGGCAGCGGATCACGCTGCGCAGCCTCGATTTCTGGCGGCTGGAGGGAGGGCTCATCCGCGAGAACTGGGTGCTCGTCGACCTGCTCGACATGTGGGCGCAGATCGGTGTGGACGTGCTCGGCCGGATGCGCGAGCTTGCCGGCGCGCCCGGTCCCGCGCCGCTGCCGCCCGAGCGGGGGCGCGCGGCATGACGGCGCTGCCGCGCACCCCCTCGTTCCGCCTCGACGGGCGGAGGGCGCTGGTCGCCGGCGCCTCCTCGGGCATCGGGATGGCCGCGGCGGTGGCGCTGTCAGCGGCGGGGGCGGTGGTGACGCTGGTCGGGCGGCGGCGCGACCCGCTGCTGGAGCTGCGCGATGCCCTGCGCGCCGACGGGCACCTGGCCGAGGCACAGCCGCTCGACATCACCGACATCGCCGCGACGGCCGACTTCGTCGCCGCCGCCGGCCCCTTCGACGTGCTCGTCAACTCCGCGGGGCTGGCCCGCCACACCCCGGCGCTGGCCACCGCGGCAGGGGATTTCGACGCCGCGCTGTCGCTCAACCTCCGCGCCGCCTTCTTCCTGACCCGCGAGGTGGCGGGCGGGCTGATCGCGGCCGGCCGCGGTGGCAGCCTGATCAACGTCTCCAGCCAGATGGGCCTTGTCGGCGGGCCGGACCGCGCCGTCTACTGCGCCGGCAAGCACGCCCTCGAGGGCATGACCAAGGCGATGGCGATCGAGTGGGGGCCGCACGGCATCCGCGTCAACACCCTCTGCCCGACCTTCATCCGCACGCCGCTGGCCGAGCAGACCCTCGCCAACCCCGACCGCCGGGCCTGGATCATGTCGAAGATCCGGCTCGGCCGGCTGGGCGAGGTCGAGGACGTGATGGGGCCCGTCGTCTTCCTCGCCTCGGACGCAAGCGCGCTGGTCACCGGCACGCACCTGCTTGTCGACGGAGGCTGGACCGCCGGATGACCGACGAGCGCACCCCCGACCGCGTGACCGCCCAGGACGTGGCGCGGCTGGCCGGCGTCAGCCAGTCGGCGGTCAGCCGGGTGTTCTCGGGCGCCTCGGCATCGGCCGCGACGGTGCGCAAGGTGCGCGAGGCGGCCGGGCGGCTTGGCTACCGGCCGAACCCGCTGGCCCGCGCGATGATCACCGGGCGGACGCGCATCATCGGCCTCGTCGTCGCCTATCTCGAGAACCAGTTCTACCCGGTCGCCCTCGAACTGCTGTCACGGGCGCTGCAGGCGCGCGGCTACCACATCCTCGTCTTCCTTGCCGAGAACGCGACCGATCTGGTGGCCGAGGTGGTCGGGGACCTGCTCGACTACCGCGTCGACGGGATCGTCACCGCCTCGGTGGCGATGTCCGACGAGTTGACCGGGCGCTGCAGCG
>JAANMY010004027.1_pt1 | contig 11535 bp, 9 predicted proteins | sample 7279691 | NCBI WGS metagenome assembly JAANMY01 (sample SAMN14094543, study PRJNA606508) | bioreactor metagenome | isolation source: A lab-scale SPAN reactor treating ammonium-rich wastewater day 388 | place: Ireland: Galway | collected 2018-02-07
GCACGACGTCGTTCACAAGGATGTGGGGACCAGGAATCGGGCGGCTGGCGAGACATGCAGCCGCGCCGCGAGCAATCGCTTGAGCCGCGAAGTCGTGCCCATCGAACCGGCTGCCACGAATGCAGATGAAGAGGTCTCCGGGCGCAACCTCACGATGGTCGAACGCGAAACCTGAGGCCAAGGCCGAATCGAGGATCGCGAAGGGTCGGCCGTTCACGATGGCGGCGATCTCGTAGACGTTGATCGGTCTCAATTCAGGCCCTCCAATGCCTTGCGGGCGAGTTCGCGGTCGTCCATCGGGACCTTGGTCTTTCCGATGATCTGGTAGTTCTCATGGCCCTTTCCGGCGATCACGACCACATCCCCGCGTTCGGCCATCGAAATGGCGCGTTGGATCGCCGCTCGGCGATCCGTCACGCGCACAGCCCGGCAGGTGGGCTCGATTCCCCGTTCGATGTCTGCGATGATGGCCTCCGGGTCTTCGGTTCTGGGGTTGTCACTCGTCACAACTACCGCATCGGATTGGGCGCAAACGGCCTGAGCCATGAGCGGCCTCTTCGCCTTGTCCCGATCACCGCCGCATCCAAACACGGTGATGATCCTCTTGGGCTTCAGGCCCCGCACCGAGCCCAGCAGCTTCGTTAATGCGTCGGGCGTGTGAGCGTAGTCGACGATGATTCCGATCCCCTTCTCGTTTCGCACAGCTTCGAATCTCCCTGGTACAGGACGAGCCTGGGCGAGCCCGCGCGTCGCCGACATCAAATCGATCCCTAATGCGACCAACCCGGCGGCGGCCGAAAGGCAGTTGGTGACGTTGAATGCGCCGCCCAGTTGAGCCTCCAGCGTCGCTCGGTCTGCGCCATGCTCCAGCGACAGGGTGAGCCGGTCCAGTTCGACGCGGTCGGCGCGCCCCCGGATTTCGCCGTGCTGAAAGCCGTACGTGAGCACCTGGCCTTGCACCAGCGATTCAATGGCCGCGCCCTCGCGGTCGTCCTTGTTGAGAACGGCAACGAACCGCTTGGAGGTATGTCTGGGGAGTTCCAAGAAGAGCCTTCGTTTGGCTGATGCGTAGGAATCCATCGATCCGTGGAAGTCAAGGTGGTCTTGGGTGAGGTTTGTAAACACCCCCACATCGAACTCGACCCCATCGGCTCGGCGCTGTTCGAGCGCGTGGCTGCTAACCTCCATCGCCAGATGGGTCGCTCCGGATTCGACGACTTCGCAGAGGAGCTTCTGTAGGGCGATCGGAAACGGGGTGGTGTTCGCGAGTTCACGCGAGCCCGCAGGCGTCTGGATGCCGAGCGTGCCGAGGTAGGCCGCGGGATGTCCGAGCGCCATGAGCGCCTCGCGGACGAGCCAAGCGGTCGTGGTCTTGCCGTTCGTACCCGTGACCCCAACGACTCTAATCTTGCGGCTAGGCCGGCCCAATACTTCTGCCGCGAGCCGCCACACCGCGTCTTCAAACCTGCCGGTTTCTTTGCGCGAGAGCATCGCCGGAACCCCTTGCTCGACGGCCCCTTGAAAGCCCTCTTGGCTATGGGCGAGGACCGCGGCCGCTCCCTTGCCGAGAGCCTCCGGGATCAGCTCATGGGTGTCCCGCGAGTCGCTGGGCATGCAAACGAAGAGATCGCCCTCGGAAACGGTGCGAGTGTCGTCGTCGATTCCCGAGATCGGCGCGTCGCCGCTGATCCTATCGAGAACGGCGCCCGACCGCTCAATCGCATCCGAAAGGAGTGGCATCTCAGTTGCTCGCCCCTCCTTGTTGCTTCGTTGAGCGAATCTCGATGTCGGGAGAAGGGGACGCTTTCGGGCTAGGGACCACATCTTTGCCGGGCGTCGGAGGAATTCCCAGCAGCCGGACGACCGCTTGGGCCGATTCGACGAACACCGGCCCCGCAACGCTCGCGCCGTAGTACTTCCCTGCCTTCGGGTTGTCGATCATCACCAGAATGAGCGCCTGGGGGTTTTGCGCAGGAACGAGTCCCACGAAGTTAGAAACGTATCCGCCGCCTTCGACCGTGCCCGTCGATCGGTTGATCTTTTGGGCCGTACCGGTCTTGCCTGCAAGCCGGTATCCCGGAATCCGGAGCGATTTGCCCGTACCCGAGTCAGATTCAATCACGGACTCCATATACCCCAGCACCTGATCGGCGGTTTCCTTCGAAAACAGCCTCCCGGCCTCGCGCTCTTTCGTGTCCCTGCCGCCTACCTTCGCGATGAGCCTCGGCTCCATCCGAACGCCGCCGTTGCCCAGGGCTGAGAAGACCGACGCCAGCCCGACAGGAGTGCAGGTCATCGATTGACCAAATCCGAAGGTCGCAAGTTGAAGCCCCTTGGCGTATTCGTCGCGGACGAACTGGCCCGAAGCTTCGAGCGGAAGCCCGAGCTGGGTCTTACGCATAAGCCCCGATCTGTTCAAGAACTCGATGAAGTCGGGCGAACCCACTCGGAGCGCCCAAGTCGCCGCGCTGACATTGCAGCTTTTCGAGATCGCCTTTTCCAGGTCCACGGTTCCATGCGCCCGCGTCCCCCCGTGCAAGTCGCACCGGACGCTTCGGTTCGACCAGACTTGGAGAGAGCCGCCACACTGCACGACGTCGGTGGAATTCACCACTCCCTTTTCCAAGGCGAGCGCGAGGGTCAAAATCTTGAACGTTGAGCCGGGTTCGAGGGCCGCCATATAGTTGGGATTGAAGTCCGTGAACCGCTCCTTGCTTCCGGTGGGCCGGCCCAACCGCGCCGGGTCGTAGCTGGGCCAGTTGGCCATCGCTAGGATGTCTCCGGTCTTGGGGTTGAGGATCACCACCGCTCCTTGGTCGGCGTTGTTGGACTCGACGGCCTCTTTGAGCGCCTGCGTCGCGACGAGCTGCAATCGGCTGTCGAGGGTGAGAACGACGTCTTCGCCATCCACACGGGTCTTGGTGCGGGGATCGATCCTCATGGGCAGGAACTTGCCCTTCGAGTCCGTCAACCCGATGGTCAGCCCGTCGTGCCCTTCGAGCGTCTTGGACTTCGACACCTCAATCCCTGTGATCGGCTTGCCATCGCGGAGCGCGCCGACGACTCCCGCCGCCGCGATTCCGAGGGGGTAGTCCCGCTCGGCGACGCGTCGTAGCGAAACCCCATCGGCCCGCCACCTGATCTTCACGTCTTCAACACGTTTCGCTTTCGACTCGGTCAGAGGCTCCCGCCAGAACGTGGTCCTCACTCCCGATGCCTTGAGCTGAAGCATCTCACTGGCAGGAATCCCTGAAGCCTCGCTGAGTTCCATGAAAAACGTCCGACTGAACGGCACATCGTCGAAGATCAGCCCGAACTCGCGCGCGCTCGCGTCTTGAGCGAGGGGGCGGTTGTCCGCGCTGAGGATCGCCCCGCGCCGAGCGGGTTCGACGCGCTTGACGAGAAAGCGGCCGCTCTTCTCTCCGAGGTCGAGGACCGCGTCTCGCCGAAACACCTGGAGCCGTGCTTGAGAACCGGCGGCAACGACGAATCCGGCCAGCGTCAGCCAAGCGAAGACCTTGATGCCTCTAGAGTTCATTGATTGCGCTCGCGAGTCCTGATTCCCCAGACGAAACAGGGGTCGATTCCGTCGCCGAAGCCTCCAGTGGGTTGGCGACGGGGGCGGAGGCTGGCTCCCTCGCTCCGGCCATCACAAAGCCGTGGGACTCGGCCCACGACTGGACTGCGACTAGGCTTCGGGAGGCATCGACACGCTTGCGAAGCATCAAATTCTCCTGCTCGACCCTCTTAGCGCGCTCCGCCGTGCGCACCGCTTCGCTTCGCGCGGACTCCAACAGCATCTGACCTACGAGGCTGCTGAGTACGAACGTGAAGAAGACGACCCCGACGAACGACGCCATGTACCGCGCGACGACCGCAAGCCCGCTCCTCGCGGGAGTAACCCTCACCGTAAGGTCGGCTGAAGTTGGCACGTATATTTTCGATGCTGGCGCTGCACTCATTCTTCGGTTGGGCCCTCCGTGGCCCTTTCGCTTCCCTGCATATCGGTCCGCATGGTCGATGCCGAGGAGCCGCAAGCTCCTTGGCGAAGGGGAATCAAGGCAAGAGCCGCCGAACAGCCCTTAGCTTGGCGCTGCGGCTCCGAGGGTTTCGTTCCACTTCGGAGGCGCTGGGGGTTCGCGGCTTGCGAGTGATCGACTCGAAGCGTTCGGTCGCCTCAAGCGACCGAAACGCGTGTTTGACGATACGGTCCTCGCCGGAGTGATACGAGATCACCGCGAGGACTCCCTGAGGTGACAAAGCCGCTGCCATCGCCCCAAGAGCCTCTTCGAGCCCTTGAAGCTCCCGATTCACATAGGCCCGAACCGACTGAAACGTTCGGGTTGCCGGGTGAATTCGTTTCTCGCGCGCGCCCTTCGGAATCGCCGCCAGCACGCACTCGACGAGGTCGAACGTAGTGGTGAGGGGCCGGGATTTGCGAACCTCGACGATCTTCTTCGCGATGGCGCGGGCCCACTTTTCATCGCCGAAATCGCGCAGCATGTCCTCGATTTGAACCGGGGACATACGGTTGAGTACTGCGGATGCGGGCTCGCCTCTTCCGCGGTCCATCCGCATGTCGAGGGGGGCGTCGTGGGCGAAGCTGAATCCGCGCTTAGGGTCGAGGACCTGGCCCGTGTTGAGCCCAAGATCGAGAAGGATCGCGTCTGCCGTGCGTCCCGTGCGAAAGAGGTAACGCGGGATTTCGCGGAAGTCATCGGAGACGAACTCGACCTTGACGCCTCTCGGGTCGCCGATCCTCACCTGAGCGATCGCGAGCATCGCGGGGTCCCATTCGAATCCAAGCAGAGTCCCACCGGGGGCGATGCGTTCGATCAACGCAAGCGAATGGCCGCCCTGTCCCATCGTGCCGTCGACAACAACCGCGCCAGGCGACGGCGACAGCGCCTCCAGGACCTCCTCGACCATCACAGGCTCGTGCGCCGGACCGAAATCTTCGCCTGGGTTCGCGCTGCGGGGTGCGCCCGATCCCGTGTCTGCGACTTGCCTTGAGAACAACATCGCGCCGAAGTGGCTCGATCCGTGCGCAAACCCCACGATTGCTTCGCTCCTAGGCACGGGGCTCACCTCTCATGTGTGCGGCGCGGAGCATCGACTGATAAGCCTCTTCGATGGGCTCGCGGCGCTCCTTTCCGTAATGCTGAGGGAATCTCTGAAACGCCTCCCACTCGGGCTTGGTCCATATCTCAATCCTGTCGCCGCAACCGATCAGCTTCAGAGGGTCGCCAATCTTGAGCTTCGCGGCGTCGCGGAGGTCTTGGGGAAGCACCATTCTGCCGGCAGGATCGAACTTCAGCCCGTCGGCGGCAAGCCCCAATTGGAGCCGGGTGAATTGCTCGCGCGCAGGATCAAGAGTTCCGGCCTCGAAAACCTCATGAAGCAACGCACGCCATATGGCTTCCGGGTAAATGACGAGGGCGCCGACTTTTCCTAGGACCAAAGCGAACGTCCGCCCGAGCCTGTCGCGTTTGCGCTTGGGAATGAGCACCCTTCCCTTATCGTCGAGCACCGTTTCATCGGTTCCGATGATCGGCTCGAATCCCTCGGGCAATTGAAAGCTTGCCAAACGCGACCTCTTCGGAATCTAGGGGGCGGTTTCCGTCCATTGAAACCGCCCGACTACCTGTAGAGCACCCCGCCCTACCCCGCAGCGACTTGGGCCCGTCCGTGGGTTCGTCCTGCTGGTTGCATCTTAGTGGGAACCCATTTTTCTTGTCAATAGGAATTTCAACAATTTATGGGACCAGATGACACTTTCTACGTAAAAAAGTGCCAAGAAACAGACTTATGTACACTAATAATGAATCGAGAGGGGTAGGGCGATAGTCGCCGCGATGTAAGGGATTAGGCGGTGGCGAATTGCCTGCGATCGTAGATGAGGTCCTGCGTGATCTTCATCAGATCCGGCTCGATCTGGTTGAGCGGCCGAATCTTGGAGAAGTGGACGATGGCCGCGTTCAGCCCGACGCCCAGGGCTTCTTGGAGGAATACCGTGTTCAACACGTTTCGCAGCGCCGGTTTCAGCCCGAAAGAGACGTTGGAGACGCCGAGGAGCAGATTGACATGGCGGTTGCGCGATCGCAAGGCGCGAATCGCTTCGAGGGTCTCCGCGGCGGACCTGCGAAACTCCTCGTCGCCCGATCCAAGGGTGAACGTCAGGCAGTCGAGGAAAACGTCGTGGTCTGGCAACCCGGCTTCCCGAGTGAACGCGAGAATCCGGTCGGCGATGGCGACCTTCCGCTCTGCGGTCTTGGCCATGCCCTCTTCGTCGATGGTCAAGGCCACCACACCCGCGCCGTATTGGGCACAGAGCCCGAGCACGATCCTCGTTCGTTCCTCCCCGTCTTCGAAGTTGATCGAGTTCACCAGCGGCTTGCCGGCGAGGGTCTTGAGCGCCTCCTCGATCACCTTGGCGTCGGTCGAGTCGATCATGAGAGGGACGCTCACCTGTTTGTTGAAGCGCGTCAGGAGAATTCGCATGTCGCGGGTTTCGTCGCGTCCCACGAACGCGGCGCACACATCGAGCATGTGCGAGCCCTCGGCTTCGAGTTCCCGTGCCAGTTCAGTAAGCCCGTCCCAGTTCTCGGCGGCGAGCATTTCTCGAAACGCCTTGCTTCCATTTGCGTTGGTTTTCTCTCCGATGATGAGGAAGCTGGTGTCTTGTCGGTAGGGCTGGAACCGAAAGAGACTGCTGCTGCCCACCAGTCGGACAGCATCGCATTGCTGCTCGTTTCGAATATGAAAGTCGAAGCCGGGGAATAGGGCGCGGACTTTCTGCCAATGGGCTACGGGCGACCGCGGCGTATCCGCGAGCGCTTGGCTCACCGCGACGATGTGTTCGGGGGTCGTGCCGCAGCATCCCCCGACCGCCGCCACGCCCATATCCCGCAGGAAGTGGGAATGGCTCGAAGCGAGTTCTTCCGGGCTCAGCCTATAGACGGCCTGACCCCGCTCCATCACGGGAAGACCGGCGTTTGGCTGGACGAAGACGGGCCGCGTGGAGTTTTGGCAAAGAAACCTCACGTGAGGGGCCATCTCGACCGGACCGGTCGCGCAGTTGATGCCGACCATCTTCACTTGCGGGAAGGCTTCGAGCATGTTCAGCGCGGCGCCGATCTCCGAACCCAAGAGCATGGTTCCGGTCTGCTCGATGGTGACCGAGACCAGAATCGGCAGGTCCTTGGCCGACTCCGCCAACGCCCTATGCGCCCCCACGATGCACGCTTTGGCCATGAGCAGGTCTTGCAACGTTTCGAGCATCAGCGCGTCCACTCCAGCTTCGATGAGCGCCAAGAAGGCGGTGAAGTAGGATTGCTCGATCTCATCGAACGTCGCTTGTTCGAGGGAGACCAGCTTGGTTCCCGGTCCGATCGCGCCAGCGACGAAACGCGGCCGTTCAGGCGTCGATAACGCGTCAACCGCCCTTCGGGCGATCCTTCCGGCCTCGAAGGAAACCTCGTATAGGAGGCTCTCGATACCGTATTCCGCAAGCACGACCGAACTCGCGCCGAAGGTGTTCGTGGTGAGGATGTCGGAACCTGCCCGCAGGTACTTGGCGTGGATGGCCTCGATCGTTTCGGGGCGGGTCAGGTTGAGGAGTTCGTTGCAGCCGTCGAGAAGGGCGTCGGGGTCGGGAAGACGGGCGATCTTCGCCCGTGCGGACTCGACGGAAACGCTCCCAAGGCCAAAGTCCGCCGACGCGAGGTTGGCGGCTTGGATTTGAGTGCCCATCGCGCCATCGAAGAGCACCGCGCGTTCTGCGACGACCTCCAAGAGCGGCGAGATTGTTCCCATGGGTTCGATTGTATCCGGGCGGCGCTACGGGCCTTCTAATAGCGGAGAACCCCAAGGGACTTCCTTCCCTCGGGGTTCGTGGATCGGATCGATCGAAGGGCGCTTACTTCTTGCGGCGTCGCAAGAAGGGCAGAACCCCAAGCGAAAGGGCAGCGATCGTCGCCGGTTCCGGCACGACGCCGTGGCAGGTGATCTGGCCCCGAATCTCGCCTCCCAGGAATTGCGGCGTATGGACGTTGATGTACGTGTCGCCCGCGATCATGGCCGCCAGAGTCGCGGCGTTGTTGGCCGTGGCCAAGGTTCCGCGATACGCATAGACGACCATGTTGCCGGAAGTCAGCGGCGATCCCGGAATCTGGTTCGCAAGAAGGTTGAAAACGACGGGTCCGTTCACGCCTGCGGGCGCCTGATGAATGTGCGACCCAGTCGTGGCCGTAGCGGGTATGCCGATCACCGTCATCGACCCTGCGAGTTCCCAGGTCACGTCGTCGAGCGTAAACGATGCGGTTCCGTACGCGGAGCTTCCGGTCGGCGGGACTTCCTGAGAGCCGTCGATAATGGGAGCGGAAAATCCCCAAACGAGCGCGTGGGAAGTGCCATACGCAGCCGAGCAGGCCAAAACCAAGAACACCTTCTTCATATCCAATTCACCTCAAACAAAGTCCACCGCTCGCGGCGGACTGCTACCAATATATTCGATTTCGTCTGTTATGGACCTGTTCAAAATACCTGTTTGCAAGAAATAGGTCGTCGCGGAGCCCAAGACGCCGGTTCTCTGGATTCCTTGGAGGGGCTTGGAGAGGGCGCCCAAAAAAACTCGACGCTCCCCTTCGCGCGGGGCGCCGAGTTCTCGGCTTGGGCCGCCGTCAACTTGAAGGAATTACTTCCCGCCGTCGGTCCCTTGCGCCTCCCTAGGAAGCATCGTCGGCGCGCTGGCTACGATGTAAGCCGCCGCCGCTGAGTTCGTAGACGACTGGACGAGATACTCAGGGATCGCGTAATCGAGGTGGTCGTGCTGCGTGTGGTGAACGTGGGTGTAGTTCGACCTCCCCGTTTCCATCCAGAAGAACCCCGGTACGCCGACGGCATTGAACGGAGCGTGGTCGCTGCCCCCGCCTCTGGGCATTCGTTCGACGACCCGAATCTGCATGGGGAGGTCGGGGAACGCCTTCATCGCGGGCTCGATGGCCTCCTTGAGGATCGGCTCCATCTCCTTGAGGCACACGAGCCCACCCTGATAGTTGGTGCCGCCGTCATCGACGAAAACAGCGGAAATCTTGCTCAGGCTGTCTTTGTGCATTTCGACGTAGGCGCGCGAGCCGAGAAGACCCTGCTCTTCGCCCGTCCACAGGACAAAGCGAATCGTCCGCTTCGGCTTGGCCCCGCACGCCATAAGAATCCTCGCGGCTTCGACCGCCACCATGGTGCCAGTCCCGTTGTCGCAGCATCCTTCAGAGCCGGGGCCGTCCCAGCTATCGAGGTGCCCGCTCACGATCACGACCTCGTCGGGAAACTCGGTGCCGGGAATCTCAGCAACCACGTTGTACACAGGGATCGGCCCAGGCACAAACTTCTGTTCCAAATCGAATTCGAGGACGACTTCTTTGCCCGCGTCGATCTGCTCGAGAATCGCGTCGATATCGGACTTCCGCACCATGATCCGAACGTCCTTGGGCAGAGTCTCCATCGTCAGATTCGTGTACCGTCCGGAGGTGATAACAAGCTCGTTCCGGGAGCCGTAGACAAGTCCCAATGCGCCTGATCCATCGATCGACTCTTGCAGCTTCGCTTGCTCGTCGGTGACCTGGCCTCCTCGCCGCGGCGCCGATTGCGTGACGAGCCACGCGCCCTTGAGCTTAGCCTTCACGGTTTCGAACTCTTCAAGCGTCGTGGGTTGCTTGACGGCGACTCCCCTTTGCAGCCCAGCGGTTCCGGGGGTCCATGAGGGGCTTGTGAACTCGAAATCCCTTGGAGTGGGGGACACCATGCGTGCGATCTGACGTTTGCCTCGGTCGAAACCCACGGGGACTTCGCCCCACTTCTCGAGCTTCACGTTCTGGAGCCCGAAGCTGCGGAACTGATCTGCGGTCCATTCGCAAGCTCGCTGCAGGTTGGTCGAACCGGTCAGCCTGTGTCCGATGTCCTTCGTCAAGTACCTCAGGTGTTTCATCACCTGGTTCCGGTTCTTGCCTTCGTCGATGATTTTGTCGAGGACCGCTGGGTCGGCTTGGGCCATCGCCCTTGCCCCGCCGCAGGCGACCAGAGCGATCGCTACTCCACGCATGATGTGCATTCCTGTTTCCTCCTCCAGCCGAACGGGCGCGCCTTCCCGCTCAGACGTGTCATTCTACGATTCGCCGCCCCATTCCGGGTTAATTCTCTAGGATGTGGGATTCACGCCGAGATACTTGAGGGCGAGCTTGAGCACTTTGACGGAGAGGGCGGGCATGGGGACGAAGCCCAACTTCTCGGGCTCGTACCACTCCAGCAGCGGCGAGGTCGTTTCGCAGCGAACGAGGGACGCTCGGCATTCGATCCGAAACCGGCTCACGTGGTGGCTCACCTCTCCCAAGTCCTCGATCCATCCGGGCCCAACGACCCGGCGCAGCGAGTCGTCCGCGCTGTCTTCGGATCGGGGGCCGATCTCGGCGCGAGGAAACTCCCACAAGCCTTGCCACCAGGGGCCAGGAGGAACGCGGTGAACGCCAAACCTACCCTCGAACACGGGCGCCCAGATAGCAAAGGCGATCCGTTCGGGGCGCTGCTTCGGGGCTCGATGAGGGAAGCTCTCAGGCTTGCCTGCGGCGGCGGCCGCGCATGACGTCTTAATTGGGCATCGATAGCAAGTGGGGCTTCGAGGCGTGCAAATGGTCGCTCCCAATTCCATAAGCGCTTGGTTGAACTCTCCCGGTTTGTAGCCTTCCATTAGGCCCTCGGCCCAGCGCAGGGCGGACCTTTCGAGCGGGACACCAGTGGAGGAGTCGCAGGTCTGACGAGCGTAGACCCTCTTCACGTTGCCGTCGGCCACCGGGACAGGCTCGTCGAAGCAGATCGACGCGATCGCCGCCGCGGTGTAGGGTCCGACGCCCGGAACTCCGAGCCAACTCGCGTAGGTCTGGGGGACTCCGTGTTCGACGACCCAGCGTGCCCCGGCCCTCAGCAGTTTGCAGCGCCGGTAATATCCCAGCCCTTGCCAAAGCGCCAGCGCCGCTTGCTCGGGGCTGCTCGTGAGGGCTTCTACCGTCGGGAAGCGCTCCATCCAACGTTCGTAATAGGGGATGACGGTTGCGACCCGGGTCTGCTGCAGCATCACTTCGCTCACCCAGACCGGATATGGGTCCTGAGCGCCGCGCCAAGGCAGGGGCCGCTTGTGTTGGGAGTACCAACGAAGCAAGGCGGCCGAGTCGGCCCTCGGCGGCGATGCGGCGCTTCGTTTGGGTTTCATTCCCATTCGATCGTAGCGGGTGGCTTGCTGCTGAGATCGTAGAGCACCCGGTTGACCCCTTCGACCTCGTTGACGATCCGGCTCGCGACATGGGTGAGGACGTCGAAGGGAATGTCTACCGGGCTTGCCGTCATCGCGTCCTCGCTTTCGACGGCTCGAAGGACGATGGGTTGCTCGTAGGTTCTTTCGTCTCCCATCACCCCAACGCTCCGAACGTCGAGCAGCGCGGCGTAGCTCTGCCACACCCTCTTATGGATGCCGTGAGCCCGAAGTTC
>JAANMY010004030.1_pt1 | contig 11532 bp, 5 predicted proteins | sample 7279691 | NCBI WGS metagenome assembly JAANMY01 (sample SAMN14094543, study PRJNA606508) | bioreactor metagenome | isolation source: A lab-scale SPAN reactor treating ammonium-rich wastewater day 388 | place: Ireland: Galway | collected 2018-02-07
TTTCCCAGATAAAAATTACCTGTCGTACACATATCATTACCCAGACAACTCGCTTCCCGTACCAGATTTTTCAGCGTTAGACCAAACCTGTCTTTCAGCATTTCAGAATATTTCCGAAGGTAAGGATCTATCTTACCACCTTTTCTCACTGCAGTGCCAAAGACTTGTAAACCATTTTTTACATTATACCATGCATACACATCGCCATACTGTGAGTCCAGAAAACCATGATAAAAGTAAGGATCTAAATCAGAAGTACCCTCATAATAATTCTGATACGCAATAAACCATTTTAAGCCTTTTTCAAACTCTGGTTCAAGTCCAGCCCTGATCACAGACTTACTGCCTTCTGCACTTATTACATACCCGCACGTAATAGGTATCAGTTCATGACTGATTGTATCGTAGCACTCCAGGATTACAGAATTACCCAAATCCTTAAATCCTTTTAAACAACAGCAATCCCTGACTTCTGCCCCTGAATTTTTAATCAACCAAGAATCATAGTCTGAACGCCATACGTTTGGTGCGCCATTACCGTCCTTGTGGAATGGCCAATCTGAGAAATTTTTACTATCAGTCCAGAATCTGACACCCTTTAAAAGGTTTGGTGTAACGTATACTGATTCAGGGATTTTACCAAAATATCTTTCCGTTATATCCTGTGATTTTTTAAAAATAATACCCGAACATATCTTATATCTGGGAAGTTTCTTTTTATCTATCACAAGCACCTTGAATCCTTCATTTACTAAACCTCTGGCTGAAGCTGCGCCGGAAGGACCGGCGCCAACAATGACAACATCATATTTCATCTACCAGTAACTCCTAAAATTGTTTTTAAGACGTATGATAACCCTTGCTAAATCGTTTAACATCTGATACATTGGTACGTAATCTAACAGGCGCAGTTCTTTTTTTTATATTAGTATTCTCTCAATTCTTAAGCTAAAGTCAATGCGCTTTTTCTCACTATTCAAATACATAACCTTAAGTTTTAAGAAATAAAAATTTACATTGATAAACAATAAGAGGTATGCTCGTTTGAGGTGTTATCGTATTATCTTTTAAATTTATTCTTAGAAAAAAGTTTTATCCTGCCACGGTCATTACTTACATAAGAAATACAGAAAGAGTACTTCCGTTGCTGCTTGCTGTACTATGAATACAATACTTTTAACCCTACTTATAATCTTTTACTTTCCGGCTGCATTATGGCTGTTTCTCTACGGTATGAATAATTATTACATGATCTACCTTTTTTTAAGGAAAGTGAAGAAAGAATCATTCCAAAATAAAGAATTCCTGAAAAGATTTTGGCTAACGAATAAAGATACATTGCCAAAAGTTACCACACAATTACCAGTCTATAATGAAAGATACGTAGTAGAACGTTTAATTCACGCAGTTGTGAATATCCATTATCCAAAAGAACTTCATGAAATACAGGTATTAGATGATTCTCAGGACGAAACAAAGGATATCGTAGCCGCCCTGGTAAAAAAATATAAAGATATGGAATATAATATAAAGCATATCTCAAGGGAAAATAGAATAGGCTTTAAGGCCGGCGCTTTAAATACAGGGCTCAAAATGGCAGAAGGAGAGTTCTTAGCAATTTTTGATGCCGATTTTTTACCTGATAAAGATTTTTTTTATAAGACCATTCCCTTTTTTTATGAAAAAGAAAAAGTTGCTTTGGTTCAGGCGCGATGGGGATATGTAAACAGAAATTATTCCCTTTTAACCATAGCACAAAGTATCGGTATGGATGGACATTTCATTATCGAACAAGGTGCCAGAACGTGGAATGGACTGTACATGAATTTTAATGGAACTGCCGGAATATGGAGGAAAGAAGCCATTATCGATTCAGGCGGATGGCACTATGATACCCTAACGGAAGATTTAGATCTATCATATAGGGCGCAATTAAAAGGGTGGAATACAAAATTTATTTTTGATGTTGTCGCTCCTTCAGAAATACCCATCGATGTAAATGCCTATAAATCTCAGCAACACCGATGGGCAAAAGGTTCAATACAAACTGCTAAAAAAATCTTACCTCAGGTTTTTAAGTCGAAAGATGGATTTATAAAAAAGATGCAGGCATGTATACATCTCAATCAATATATGGTCCACCCTATGATGATTGTTCTTGCCTTACTCTCTTACCCGTTAATGTTTCTCTTAAAACCAACAAATCGTATATCAGTCTCTTTCACTATGAAAATCGTGTGGTGTTTAATACTGTTGGGTACCTTTGCGCCATCATTTCTCTATATAATTTCTCAGAAAGTAAGCTGTAAAGATTGGTTAAAAAGATGTATTTTTATACCGGCACTTATGATTATAGGATGTGGTATTGCCATCAATAATACCAAAGCAGTAGTTGAAGCGCTCTTAAATATGAAAAGTGATTTCATCAGAACACCTAAATATGGCGTTATTAAACGGGATAAGATCACGGCAATAAAGAATTATGCATTAGCGGTAAATTTAACTTCTTTTGGTGAAATATTCCTGGGCATATATTGTCTCGCAGGATTTATACAATATTTAATGAATAAAGAATTTATCTTCGGATACTTCTTACTGATCTGCACTATAGGGTTTTTCTCTATAGGCACCCTCTCTTTTATAGAAAATATTAAAAGAAGAAGGGCAATGTATTAGACAGGCGCAAATCTCCTTCCATCCTCTTCTACAATTCAATTAAGCAAATGCCTGCGCACGTATTTACTTACACTTATAAAGATAGCACATACACGCTGTTGAATTTTATAGCCTATAAACTAGCCATATCGAAAAAGAGAGCAAAGCAACTGCTGGATAAACGACTGGTTTTTGTAAATAAGAGACGAATATGGATCGCCTCTTATCAATTGAACAGAGGAGATGTTGTTGAAGTCCTCACAGAAGACACACAACCCGCGCAATCTAAAAAAGGCGTTATCCTGTATCAGGATGATCATTATCTGATTGTCTCAAAACCTCCGGGTATCCTTACAAATGGCGCTGAGAGCCTTGAGAACAATTTAAAGATATATTTAAAAAATAATCGCATGAGAGCTGTCCATCGGTTAGATAAAGATACTTCTGGCGTCGTTATCTTTGCAATGAACAAAGGTGCCTTCGAGCATATGAAAACTTTGTTCAAAGGGAATCTTGTGAAAAAGGTCTACAGGGTTATTGTAAAAGGAAATGTGGGGATACAAAATTTTACTATAGATACACCCCTACACGGGCAAAAGGCTGTGACACATGTGAAGCTCTTAAAAAGAGGAAGAGACACCTCCTATCTGGAGGTGAATATCGAAACGGGCAGGACACATCAAATCAGAACCCACCTTGCCTCTGCGGGATATCCCGTCATCGGTGAAATGGAATACAATCGCAAACCAATTAAAAACCCCCTGTTGAGGCACATCAGAAGACAGATGCTTCATGCCTATCAAATAACGTTCTCTCATCCATACACTCACAAAACGATATCCATAACAGCAGAAATTCCTGATGATTTTAATCAAAATCTCAAAACCTTTGGCCTTGCAGAATAAAATATTCTGTAGCATATTTCATCATAAAAATGGAGGAAACGAAATCGATTATAGAATCGAACTGTTGAACAGTGAAGGTTTGACCGTGCCCCCATGCGATTCCATACCTGCAATTCGTCGAGTATTCACTGCCTCGGTCCGTCAGATCAAAAGGCGCTCTCCAAGGGCTCCAGCGTTATATCATCGAACCAGGCTTTACCGGTCACCAAGCTGCCATAAAAGCCTAGACGGCAGGCGAGTGTGACGATGGGATTCTCGGGACGGAAGGCAACACAGACTTGTGTCCAGTCGAAACTTCCGGACAGACTTTGGGAAAGAGTGAATCCTCCTATGATCGACACATTGGCCCCAACTGCCGCTTCAGGTCCGGTGGCAATATCCTGGCCCCGTATCCATCCCCGACACATATAGGTTTTGCCGGAATCGAGATTCGGCACCGTTTGAATCCACCTGGCATCGTTAGGCGCAGACGCCAAAATACTGACACTTCGTTGACCTTCCTTCGCAACGCTGGTCTCCCAGGTAAAGGTGGCGGCAGAGAATATATAGGCATCAGGCTGCCAGGCGTCCGGGGTCGGACTGGTACCCTGTTCGAAAGAGGGATTAGACAACACGTTGATTTGCGTCACATCTATTGGCAATACTGTGATGTCGAACACCAATCCACCGTTGGCAGCCCATCGCAGGTTGTCGATTTGAAATACGTTCTGGCCACCAAAATACGACCGCAATACAAGCGGTCTGTGCAGGTTAGGGTTCTCCGGATATAAGAAATCATCCAACTGAGGAACTTCGCCCGGAGCAATGTATCCATCGGCTGCTTCCAATTTGAGCAGAGGTGGGTCTATAGTTTGATTGGAACCTTCCAGCACATGATAAATGGCAAGTCCGTTATAGGGTGGAGCATTCGAACCGAAACCACTGTCCGGCCGGTGTCGATATTCGATCAGGAAATATTCATAGGTACGCGGGGTAGAAACACGCACAGCTTTCATACGTTCATCAGCGGACGGCAAATGGATACCGCGCCTGGTCCGGCGGACAACCTTCGGCTTGACCCAGCCGAGCAAGGTTCGTTCGTACGCGGTAAAATCCTGCGGAGGAAGTGTCCCGCTATTCGACATGATGGTGAGGTAATGGACCGTGTCGTAGCTAATATCGTCGTATTTCGAATCATACAGATCGGGTATACCAAGGGTGTGAGCAAGTTCATGGTTGAAGTTGCCAGTCTGAGCAGCAACGACGCTACCGCTATTTTGTTTATCAGTAAAATTGTTGACACCCGCATTGCGGCTGGTACCACCTTCCCCCAGGTAGTCATAATCCATTCCATTATTCGATGCGATAATCCACATGCTATCGACGACACCGTCGCGGTTTGCGTCATAGTCCGCTCTGTTGATCTGCTGCTTGGCAAGAGTGGCTACGGCTTCACGATAATCCCCCTCACTCGGATAGGCATCGGCCTGAAGGTTGACAGGCAGCGTCACACGAAGGATGTCCCACTGAAATTTCTCCAAGCCCCGGCTGAGCCAAGCCCAGTGCTCTTCCATCTTATGTAACTGATCGGAAAGTTCCGCAACATTGTTGATCCCTTCTCCCTGCCAATCTTCCAGGCGGGTATCGGCAAAATCGGCGATTACAGCAAGGCCCTTACGCCGGTGCAATCGCTTGATCGGAGGACCAGCCAGCATGCGGCTCGTAGCCGCCGATAAGGAATGCCCCGGCTCTGGAGCGGATGCACCGGACACAGTGCCGATAATGAGACCATCCTTGCTGCTCGGTACTTGGTGAGCAATTGCTTTATCCGCCACACCTCCATAAATGGCCAGGGCAAGGAAAGGAAAGAATAACGGTAGTGCCCACCTGGGGAAGCACATTCTCAATTGCATCAGGATGCGGCCGACTTTCGCCGCATCCACGTCCGTTGTTATCAGCTTATACCAACTAAACATCCCGTGTTGTTCGAATCGTTCGTCCATTGTCTTTTCCTCCTAACGTTGATTAAATTGATCCTCATAATATGCGGAATGTCGGTAATAGATAAATAACCCCTGTTGCCTGAACCCAGGCGGTAAACCGCCTGAAAGGCCGGAGTATAAGCTGCAGACGGCCTGCTCCGGTGCGAGATTAGGTGCTCTATAAGGATTGCCCAGTACCTGCCCACCTCTGTCCGTTCTTGCCCTTGGCCTTTTACCCCACAACCGAGGTCACCCCAAGCGGCTGTAACAGACGGAGACTATACCTCTTCAGGCTGTGTTCTTAATCTCTGATAACAACATCGACTTTATCGATCCCCCACGACTCATCCGTAATGTCTTCTTGCAATCCAGACATCCTAAACCGCAGAATTAAAGTGTCACCGGTGTAGGGTACCCGGAAGCGTAAACGATAGGTAGAATCTGAGAAATGAGAGGGATTAACGAGAGAATAGTGCAAATTGCCGATACGGTACGTGCCCGTCAGGGGTAGACTGCCTGGCCAAGGATAACTTTGGCTGCTCTGGGGAGGTTGAATTGGAATTTTGAGGTTGGAGAAACTCGTCGCGAGATGAAATGCTCCACTCGTGGTTCCAATACCACTAAATTGGAATGCCTCATCGCCGTCCATTGAGCGAATGACATACACATCAAAGGTGACTTCTGCTACCCCTTCCACTGGGACATCGGAAAGCGTCAGTACCACGGTATCGTTGCTCAAACCGTCATTGCTACCCGCACGGCCAAGAAAACGCTGACCTGATGGCGCAGTGTTTATACCAAGTGAAGTAGTAGGCGAAGTCCATTCAGGTTTGACAGTGGCATTTGAGAAATTATCATGGAAAGAAGTCTCTACCGCGTTTGCATAGCAGCACGGAGAAATAAATCCTCAATTTATTGATCTTTTTAGATGTACTCATAATTTAACGCCCCCCTCCTTTTCTCTATTGATTATTAGTAGTAAAAGAAACCCTCCTAATGCTGTCTGGTTTCCATCGTTGATCACTATAACTATACAATAATCATTAAAACAGATGTGTCAGATATCGTAGACTTGCAAAGCAAATACCGTAACATAAATAATACAGAAAGAGATTTTATGCATTATTTACTATGCATTAGATTTTAACCACTTAGGAATACAAAAGAACAACTATAAATAGCAATAGTTTTATTCAAAATGAGGCATGAAAAACGTGACATAGCGCACAGGTGTGACGGCACACAGTGTGTCACGGCACATTGTATGATCTGCACGCCTGTTTAATTATACTCCACATGAAGCAAGGGAGCACCAGCCTGGTCTCCCTCAAATGACTCTGCTATTCTCTTACCTGTCCCCGTAATAATCAATACCAGCGAGTTGCCGCTCGACCATCCGGAACGATTCACTATCTCTTGTATGACTGCGGCTATGTTGGGTGTCCGCTGATCAGGACCTGCTTGTCCCACAATCGCCCACGGTACGGGAGACCACGACACTGCCGATGTCGTTCTTGGTCTGGATGATATATTTTTCTTAAGAGAAGTAAATGCCGTAGCATTATCAACTTTTTCTCCCTGAATCGTGAGTGAAGGAGTTCCCGACGAGGTTGCCTCGTCTGCCTTGAATTGAATATAGGCATTGACGATTATAGCATTTTGAGGGATATCAACTCCGCTGAAGCGCATCCCTACTGTTTGGTTTCCACCATCAAAAACTAATTCAAGATCATCGCCGTTGAGCGCCATATTACCTTTAGCCTTCTCTTCCGCATCATCAGAACCAATTGAAACCCGAAAATCTTTAATTACGGAAACACTGCTCACAACAACTTCCACATCATCGCTTGCAGCCAACTCACCATCGTTGGCATCCAGGCGCAGTACATACGTGCCCGCATCTGAAAAGCTCGCCGTTGTAACAACAGCATTGTTATCGGTAAAAGTGACCGTACCTGGTCCGCTTACCTTACTCCATGTGGTGGTCACTGCACCCGGTGGATCTGGTAAGCCGTCATCCGTTACCGTACCATCCAGGGAAGCACTGCCGGACAAGGTGATTGTCTGGTCTGGCCCCGCGCTGACTACCGGCGGCCGGTTTGCCGAAGGAGATTTAGTAATGGTGAATCCATCGTCAAGTACGGTCCCGTCAGATCTCAGCGCCTGGAATGTCAATATATCATTATCAATAATAACGTGTGCAAATGAATACTCCGAATCGCATCGAATGACCCAGTCGGGTAGTGTGGTGGAGCAGGGATGAAGCCCCGCGCCACCGCCGCCAACCACGAGATAAATTTGTCCATGTCCGGCAGTAGAGAAATTATAAGCCTCCGGTCCGAAATTATTCGAATTATCTTTAATAAGAGCATTGTAAGCGAGTGGCTTAGTCCTGGCATAATTATGGTTATGGCCCTGGAATACCAGATCAACGTTGTATTTATCAAAGAGAGGCTGGAGGTTTGCCCGTAAGCTGGTAGAATCAGAGTGACTTCCTCCGCCTGAGTAAACATTGCGATGAAAACAAACAATAATCCATTGTATGTTGGGATCCGATGCAGCGGCAGCCAGATCACTGTCTATAAAAGCATACTGGACGCTGTCAGGATTTGTTGAGCTATCGGTATTTGAATCGATTGTCAAAAAATGTGCATTCCCAGCATTGTAAGAATAATATCGCTCGGTCAGAGTTCCGTTGGTGGGCATTGAAAAATGTGCCTGAGCGAAGCTATAAGGGGGATCATTGCCAGTAGTATCATGGTTTCCCCACGCTGGCATCAGGGCAGCCGAAGTGGCGTAAACAGATTGCTGTTCAATCCAGGTATGATAGCTGCTATCGGATGATGTATATGCAAGATCACCGGCTATAAGGTGTAGGCCGGCATTTTGTGCAGACAGAGCTGCATTAATAAGAATAGAATTCGGCTCTGTGTTTTTATCGCCTACGACAGTGAAAACCAAACCGCCGGTTCCCGATGTGCCTGGCGCTGGCGCAGTCCGAAAAGTATAATCCTGACTCCATAATCCACCATCATCACTTACACGATAATGATAAAGTGTATCCGGGGTAAGGCCTGTTAACTCGACGGTATGAATAGGTTCACCATGCACGGTATCCACGCCGGCAGTCATACTGCCATACAGGGTAGTTTCTCCGTACTCAACCATTGGCGGGCTATGACTGGTATCTGATGACCACATAACCGTCATAGAACTTGCAGGATCATGTTGCCAGGAAAGATGCACCTGGCTTACCGCCGCATATGCTTGTGATGAGAACATCAATATTGAAAAACCAAATAAGAACATGAATAACTTATGTAAAGGCCTGGTTGAATGCATACTTCAATTCCTCCTTATAAAGTCATTACATTAATAGGAAATTACTTATTTAGTTTACGTTTACTGCATGGTAAAACAAAAACGAAGGGATTGCAAGTTTTTTTGTAAGCTTTATTTTTCGGCAAAATACAGAAAAAGGATTTTGAACAGATAAATCACTTTATATTTGTAAGTACTTCATCTATACTTGACTTATGGTAATTACGGTAAAATCTCAAACCTTTTAAGAATTTTCGGCTAAAACAATGACTCCACAATTTCATCTTCGATGGGCCTCTTTGTTCAGGTCTTTTTCGAGAAGTTCTGGTATTATTGCCTTTATGGTAAGCCTCTCTGTGCTTGTCGGCTGGATATTTGATATTGCGGCCCTAAAGAGTTTTAATCTTGACCCCGCTACTACGATGAAGGCCAATACAGCAATCTCCTTTACCCTGGTTAGTGTTTCTTTATGGTTGATCCAGATGAAACGTGCAAACCAATGGACAAGTCGTATAGCACTAGGATGTGCATGTACCGTCTCACTCATAGGACTCCTTACGCTTATTGAATATTCGACTGGCTGGGATATTGGTATTGACCAATTAGTATTTCAGGATCATGGTATAGCCTTTGGAATATCTTCTCCGGGTAGAATGTCTCCCATTGCTGCATTGAATTTCTTTCTTATCGGAATAGCCTTAGTGTTTCTCAATACAAAGAACCAGAAACACTATCGTTTTGTACAAGTTTTAATCTTCATAATAATCTCAATTTCCTTTCCGATTCTTATAGGATATTTTTATAGTATAAAGCCTCTTTATCGCATTGCCTTTTATATAGGAATAGCAGTACATACAGCGATACTCTTCTTCATACTCTGCATCGGCATCCTTTCGCTCTATCCAAACCGTGGTCTCATGGCGTTGCTTACCAGTGTAAGCGATGGAGGACGCCTGGCACGTCGTCTGTTAAGTGCAACGGTTCTTATCCTGCCTTTTTTGGGTTTGCTAAGATTGTTAGGAGAACGACAAGAAGTTTATAATACCGAATTTGGTTTATCAATTCAGGTAGTATTCAGTGTCGTTATTTTTGTATTTCTTATCTGGCGGAGTGCCATAGCACTTGAGAGAAAGGGTATAGAATACAAGCAAACGGAAGAACAATTATATGAAGCAACCCAGAGACTGAAATTCCACATGGAAAACTCTCCCCTGGCTGTGGTTGAGTGGAATTCAGATTATCGGATTACCCGATGGAACGATAAAGCAGAGGTGATTTTTGGATGGAACAGCAAGGAGGTACTAGGCAAACGCATCGATGAGCTACGCTGGGTTTATGAAGAGGATTGGGACAAGGTACAACAAGTAATGGCTGACATGCTGGATGTCTCACGTCCAAGCAACATTAATAAAAACCGCAACTACCGCAAAGATGGCTCTGTTATTTATTGCGAATGGTATAACTCTGCATTACTTGATGCTTCAGGCAAACTTGTGTCTGTTCTTTCACTGGTATTGGATGTTACCGAACGAAAACAAATGGAAAAGAAGTTTCAGGAAAGCCACAGAACACTTGAAGCCCTTATGGAATGTATACCAGAAGGAATAACCATTGCTGATGCGCCAGACGTCCATACCCGTATGATTAGTAAGTATGGAATACAGTTAACCGGACGTTCACAAAAGGAACTTAAGGGTATTCCGGCAGAAATACACGTACAACAATGGGATATCTTACATCCTGATGGTATTACACCTGCCACTTCAGAAGAACTACCATTGACCCGGGCTACTCAAAAGGGAGAGGTAATAATGGATGAAGAATGGATCATACGCCAGCCAGATGGAAAAAAAATTACCGTACTTTGCAATGCCGGACCGATAAAAGACGAAAATGGCACTATTACGGGAGGTATTATCGCCTGGCGGGATATCACCGGACGGAAACAAATGGAGGAGGAAATAAGAAGTATTGCAAAATTTCCCTTAGAAAACCCATATCCCGTATTACGGATTGCTCAGAATGGTACACTTCTCTATGCTAATCCAACAAGCCAGCTTTTATTAGATGAATGGAATTGTGATATTGGTCAAAATATACCAGATTTTCTGTACCGATTTATCAGAGATGCCTTCGATTCCAGGAAAATAAGGAAAGGCATTGAAATAGAGTACAAGGATAAGGTATTCTCTTTTACCATTGTACCCGTAATGAATACCAACTATGTTAACTTATATGGGGCAGACATTACCGAGCAGAAACAAACTGAGAACAAACTGAAGAAACATGAAAAACAGCTTGAGGAACTGGTAAAGATACGCACTGCTGAGTTGGAAGTAAGCAATGAGCAACTCCACCAGAAAATTGAAGAACGTAAGCAAGCAGAAGATATATTAGAAAAAGAACGGCATTTCTTAAAGACTATCCTTGACACCATAGAAGTAGGAATCGTTGCCTGTAATTCACATGGTATCTTAACGCTTTTTAATCGTGCTACTCAGGAGCTTCATGGTTTACCCGTAGAACCTCTTCCCGCTGAGCAGTGGGCAGATCATTATGATTTATATCTTCCTGATGGTGTAACAAAAATGGAAAAGGACCAGATACCTCTCTTCCGCGCCCTTCAGGGAGAAACCGTTCGGGATGCAGAACTGATGATTATCCCAAAGCGTGGTGCTGTACGCTTAATG
>JAANMY010004032.1_pt1 | contig 11529 bp, 11 predicted proteins | sample 7279691 | NCBI WGS metagenome assembly JAANMY01 (sample SAMN14094543, study PRJNA606508) | bioreactor metagenome | isolation source: A lab-scale SPAN reactor treating ammonium-rich wastewater day 388 | place: Ireland: Galway | collected 2018-02-07
ACGCCGCCCGCTCGGTCGGTGACGACCGCATCCAGGAACAGGCCACCGGACGGGTCGACCGGGAGTCCTGGACCCACGGTTCGGCCCAGCAGCGGGAGCCCTGGCTGACCAGGGGTTTCCAGACCGGCGACCCCAACCAGTGCAACACCTTCGCCTCCTGACCCGGGCCACCACCCGCCCCGGCCGCCGCGCACCCCAGGATGGGCGGAGTCCCGCTCAGCGGGTGATCTCCTCGCCGTCCAGGTCGGTGACGAGCGAGCCGGTGCCGATGGTGAAGTACATCCGGGGGACACCGGTGCCGACCCGGTCGTCCACGGTCACCTGCCAGCGGGTGTCGGCGTCCAGGCGGCCCTCGGTGCGGGCCTCCGACAGCACCCGCCAGATGGCCGCGGCGCGCACCCGGGTGACGTTGAACGCCGGCAGCTCGGGGCGTTGTGAGCGTTCGTTGATGGTCACCGGGACGGTCGACGTGCGCAACCGGCGAATGGTGGTCGTGGCGCTGCCGGGGAAGTCCAGCCAGGCGCCCAGGTTCGACTGGACGCCGATCGCCAGCGCGGTGGTGCGGGTGCCGGTGACGTCCGCCAACCCCTGTCGGATCGCGCCCTCGGTGGTGAAGTCCAGGGTGGGCAGCAGGCCGCCGTCCGGGTAGAAGAAGACGGTGCGTGACTCGGGCACCGTGGAGACGCTCATGAACACCTCGCCGGCGGAGGAGTCCACGATCTGCAGCTCCTGGCTGCTCTCCGACCCCGAGATGCCGGCGGCCGCGCGAAGCAGCCCGCCGACGTCGTTGATGTTGAAGTCGTCGATCGAGAAGACCGTCTGCTGCACGTAGGCGACATCGGTGTCCACCTGCTTGATGGTGTCGTCGCGCCACGCCCAGGTCTCGGCGCGGTCGTCCTTCACCACGGTGATCGAGGCCCAGTCCTTGGTGATCTCCACCTGGATCAGCCGCGGGGTGCCCGCCTTGGCGATCAGCCGGCGGACCATCGCGCGCGCCTGTCCGGGTGCGGTCAGATCGACGCTGACCACGGTCGGGCGGGCGCTCGGGGTGGGCGTCGGCGCTGGCTGGACGCAGCCGCCGAGCAGGCCGAGCGCGACGATCACCGCGGCCAGGGCAGGGGTGCGCACCAGCCGAGACTACCCTCCCGGGCCGGACGGGGGCGCCCCGGGGCAGACTGGGCCCATGGACCTCACCCGGGACGCCCTGGCCGTCGCCCCCGATCTGCTCGGCATGCGGTTCCGGCTGGGTCCGGTGACGGTGCGGATCACCGAGGTCGAGGCCTACCACGGGGCCGAGGATCCGGCGGCGCACGCCCACCGGGGGTGGCGTCCGCACACCAGGCACCTGTTCGAGCGGCCCGGGACGCTGTACTGCTACCGCTCCTACGGCATCCACATCTGCGCCAACGTGGTCTGCGGGCCGGTCGGCAGCGGCTCCGCGGTGCTGTTGCGCGCGGGGCAGGTGGTCGACGGCCTGGACGTCGCGCGGGCCCGCCGTCCCGGCGTCCCGGACGTCCGCCTGGCGCGTGGGCCGGGATGCCTCGGCCAGGCGCTCGCGCTCACCCTGGACGACTCGGGACGCCGGATCGGCGAGCGGGATCTGGAACTGCTGCCGCGGGACGAGCCGGCCGGGCCGATCGCGACCGGGCCGCGGGTGGGGGTCTCGGTGGCGGCGCGGCGTCCGTGGCGGTTCTGGTTGGCCGGCGAGCCGTCGGTGTCCGCGTACCGTCCCAGTCCGCGGGCGCGGACCCGCCCCGTCGTGGGCACGGGTGAGGATGGGGTCAGAATTGAGGCGGGGCCGGATCGAGTATGAGTCGATCCGGCCCCTGTTCGTTCGGGGAAGACGACTCCCGAACTCCGGTTGGTTCGCCTACCCGTCCGCTCGTCTTGCGGAACGCCCTCGGATCGCTCCGTGGGCAAGGGGTCCCGATTACCTACCGTTCGCTGAATCGCTGATGACGTCCGTTGAGGTCTTGCGACTTCTGTTCGTCGGATTCGGCGTAGGAGCATTTCTACTCCGCGAGCGCGAGCCGCGCAAGGGTTTCGGACGAACTCGCCGAGCTCTTTTCGGGACGCCGAAGGGAGCGCGCGTATCGACTGTCACAAGGAGTTTCATTCGTCCCACCAGCATCAGCAGTCACGGCCGGCGGAGGTTCCGAGCCGAGCCCGGGATGACCCGGCAAGGGCCGGACGACGAGGCCTGGGTCGGCGGATCGCGCTCTCCGAGCCGGCCGTTCCCCGTGATCCCTGGGGTGGCCAGATCGCGGAACGGGACGCCCTCGCGGCGCCGGGAGCGGCGTCCGGGAACGACTCGACCGGACCACCTCATACGTGGTCCGGTCGCACGTCCTTTGTATCTTCCGGGCCGTCGTGAACTCTGGATCGACACGCCGCGCGCGTCGTCTCGGCCGGAGGTATGGTGGCCCTACCGGTCGCTGTGGACCGGGTTCGGACCGATCGGATCGAGGTTTCAATGTCGGATCAGAGTGCGAGCGACTCGCTCGTGGAGTCCCAGGACACCACCGTTGTCGTCCAGCGGTCGGTGTCCCAACCAGTGAAGGAAGTGTGGCGTCTGTTGGCCACTCCCGCCGGTGCCGAAGCCCTGTTGGGCGAGGGCGGCCTGCTGGGTGACAAGGGCGACAGTTGGCACGCCAGCAACGGCACCTACGGCGTCGTGCGGAGCTATCACCCGCTGGAGCAGATCCGCTTCAGCTGGCACGCCGAGCCGGATGCCCCCAAGTCGCTGGTCGACCTGCAACTGCTGCAGCAGTCCGAGGATTCCACCGTGGTGGAGATCCGTCACGAGCACATCCCCGGTGACTGGGACGTCGACGCGATCACCCAGCACTGGGAGACCGCGCTCGACCGGATCGCCGAGGCGTCCTGATCCTGCCGGCATCACGGGCGGGGTCGAGCGGTCGGCCCCGCCCGCTGCTTTTCCTGGGCTGACGGCTTCGTCGTCCGGGCCCGTCGGGCCGCACGGGCCGGCCGCGGCCCGGGTCGATTCAGCTGGCGAACCGGGCCGCCGAGCGGGCGCGGGCCTTGGCCGCCTCGGTCTCGCGGTTCTTGGGCGGAGCCGACGTGGTCAGATGGTCGAGCAGGTGCTGGGTGATCTGAGCGATCTCCTCGACGGCCTCGTTGAAGTGCTCCTCGTTGGCCTTGGACGGCTTGGTCGTCCCGGAGACCTTGCGGACGAACTGGAGTGCGGCGGCGCGCACCTCGTCGCTGGTCGCCGGCGGTTCGAAATTGTTGAGCGGGCGAATGTTGCGGCACATGCGCTTCACCCTACGCCGTCGCTCCGGCCGCCCTGCGGGTAGGGACCGGTCGGGCCGGGCGCCGGGGGTCGGCGTGGCGACCATGCCGCGGTCGACGTCCGGACGACGCGGGCGGCTCAGCCGCGCAGCCGCCACTCGATCGCGGGGCAGGTGTCCATCACCATCGGCAACCCGGCGGCCCGGGCCCGGTCGAACGCGTCGTGGTCGATCACGCCCAGCTGGAACCACACGCCGCCGGCGCCGACCGCGATCGCCTCGTCGACGAACTGCCCGGCCGCCTCCGAGCGCCGGAAGACGTCGACCACGTCGATCGGGAACGGGACGTCGGCCAGGGTCGGGTAACCCTGCTGGCCGAGCACGGTCGGGGCGGCCGGATGGACCGGCACGATCCGCTTGCCGCGCTGCTGCAACAGCCGTGCGATGCGGAACGCCGTCTTGTCCGGGTCGCCCGACAACCCGACCACGGCCCACACCTCGGCCTCGTCGAGGAAGTGGTCGACGACCTCCTGGTTCTGCCAGGCCGGGCGGGTCTGGGTCACGTCCTGAGTCATGCGGCCAGCCTACGACGCTCGCGCCCCAGCCTCGGGGACGGTTCTTTTCGTTCCAAGTTCGCACGCCGGGAACCGTCCCCGATTGCGCGAGAACCCGAACGTGGGGACGGTTCCGTTTCGGTTCAGGGGACGGTTCCTTTCCGGTTCAGGGGACGGTTCCGTGAACGGTTCAAGGAACCGTCCCCGATTGCGGAACCCGATTGCGCGAAGCCCGAACTGAGGGGAGGCCGGCCCAGCGTCAGCCGGCGGTGGCAGCGACCAGGGGGTTGGACGGCCTGAGGGTGATCCACAGCGCCCGGCTGGCGGCCAGCAGTTCGCCCTCGGCGGTGTGCAGGGCGGCCGCGGTGTCGTACTTGCGGCCGTCGCGGCCGAGGGCCCAGCCCATCACCACGCACGGCTCGCCGCGTCGCGGCAGCCGGAGCACCTGGGCGGTGAAGCGGCCCAGCAGCATCAGCGTGGGCCATTCGTCGAAGCAGCCGTAGCCGAACAGGGACGGGCAGTCGACGCTGGCCCAGACCACCTCGGGCCGGACGCCGCCGTCGTCGGCGCAGACCGTGGCGTCCGGCACCCAGGGCGCGGCGGCCACCCGGCGTCCGGCGACCGGGCCGGGGAAGATCCGCAGCCCGTCCGGCCGCTCGGTGCCGCAGACGAAGCACTGCGGATAGGGATGGTCCACCAGCCACGGACAGTCGTGCGACGCCTCGGCGGCCTCGTCGCGGCCGACCGGTTCTGGAATGTCCAGCTCCAGCGGCGCCGGCCGGGCCTCGGCCACGGTGCCCTCGGCCGACTCGACCCGGACGCCGTCTGCGTCGAGGACCGCCGGGAGCCGGACGTCCAACGGGGGCGGACGCCACAGCGTCACCTCCGCGGGTCCCAGCGGCAGCCCGAGCGCCGCGGCCACGGCCCCGGCGCTGTAGCCGCCGTTGCCGGAGTTCTCAGGGCCGCGGAAGCGGCGCGGGATGACGACGTTCACGAGCCACCCAGCACATGCAGGACGGCGCGGGCGTAGGCGCGTTCGGCGTCGATGTCGAGGTGCCGGCTGCCGTCGGCCAGGGTGACCGCGTAGCCGCCACCGAGGTCGGTCAGGTTCTCGAAGCGATCGCCCAGGGCGTCCCGCAGTTGGTCCTCGCGGGGCAGCCAGAGCACCCGGGTGTGGTCGATCGAGTCGAGCGCCCACTCGGTGGTGCCGTTGAACTTGAGCACGCTCGACCCGCCGGGGACGTCCTGCACCTGGATCACCATGTCGGCGATCACGAACACCTCGTCGGCGAGTTCGCCGCCGGGAATGGTGAAGCGGTCGCCGCTGGCCGGTCGCCAGGTCAGGCCGGCGGTGCGCAGGCGTCCGGCGAGGTCGGCGTCGATCATGCCGGTCAGGATAGTGCGAATAGCCGCCGGGGATTCGGGCCGTCGGCCGTGATCACCGCCGGATCGGTCGCCCAGGCGGCCGCGACCGGTGCGCTGCCCGGCGGCGACGTCCGCTCCCAGGCGCCCAGGCGTCCGCGCAGCGCCTCGATCCGGTTGCCGTCGGTGGCGACGATCAGCAGCGCACCGTCGGCGGACGCGGCGACCCTTGTCCGGTCGGCGGCGGCCGCCTGCGGCACCGGGACGGTGCGGACGCTCAGGTCGGGTGCGACCGTCCACGCGGTGAGCCGGGCATCCGAGCGACCGCCGATCAGCCAGCCGTCCGGGTGGGCGGCCACCGACTCCGCCACGGTGGTGGTGCCCACCCCGGGGAGGTCGATCCGCGTCCAGTCGGCGTCCGGGTCGGTGCAGGTCCAGGCGACGGCTCGGGTGCGCAACGGCGCCAGCTCGATCACCTGCCCGACGATCATCAGCCGTGCGCCACCCGCGGCGGCGTGGGCCTGGGGGAGGCTGCGTGAGGTCGCGGCGAGAACGGTGCCGGTGGAGGGACGCCGTGACCAGCGGTCGCCGTCGGTCCGCCACAGCGCGACGTCCAAGCCGGCCGCGGCGCTCTGCCAGGAGCCGACGAGCACGGACCGGCCGGCCACGAAGGACGCGGCGACCAGTTGGCCGGCGCCGTAGCCGTGGAAGACGTCGAACGGCTGCTCCCGTTCGGCGACGCCGGCATCCGCGGTGCCGGCGAAGACCGACCAGCGCGCGTTGCCGTGGGCGCCGCCCCGGGTCATCCCGATGCCGACGATGCGGCCTTCCCAGCTGGCCAGGCCGACCCAGCGCGCCTCGCGTCCGTAGTCGGACGACGTGCGGACGCCGATGGCGCCGTCCGGGCCCTGCAGGGCGGGTCCCCGAGAGCCGGCCAGGCCGACCAGCAACCCGCCCGCGAGCGTGGTCAGCGCCAGCGGTTCGGCGTCCGGGCCGATCGGGCGCCATTGCGGTGCGCCGGCGCAGGCGGCGAGTGGCGCGAGCGCCCCGACGAGCAGCAGGCCGCGGCGGGAGAGCGGCATGATCGGCCGACGACCCTCAGCCGGCGGTGCTCCCCGGGTTGCAGGTGACGCCGGTGGCGTGCACCGGGCAGTACCCGAACGGGTTGGCCTCGAGGTACTGCTGGTGGTAGTCCTCGGCGTAGTAAAAGGCGTCGGCGGGCGCGATCTCGGTGGTGATCGGGCCGAAGCCGGACGCCGCGAACTCGGGCGCGAAGGCGTCCCGGACGGCGGTCGCGCGCCGGGCCTGATCGTCGTTCAGGGTGTAGATGGCCGAGCGGTACTGGGTGCCGCGGTCGTTGCCCTGGCGGAAGCCCTGGGTCGGGTCGTGGTTCTCGAAGAAGATCCGCAGGACGTCCTCGTAGCTGAGCTTCGCGGGGTCGTAGACCACCTTGACCACCTCGGCATGGCCGGTGCGGCCTGAGCACGCCTCCTCGTAGGTGGGGTTCGGGGTGTAGCCGCCGGCGTAGCCAGCCGCGGTGTTGAGCACCCCGGGGGTGTTCCAGTACAGCTTCTCGGCGCCCCAGAAGCAGCCCAGACCGAGGATCGCCACCTCGGCGCCCTCGGGCACCCGGTCGACGGGGTGGCCGAAGACCCGGTGGAAGAACGGATGGCGCAGGATCGGGGTGTCGCGGCCGCGCAGGGCCACCCGGGGATCGACCATCGTCGGTTTGGTGAACAGCATGCTTCGCCTCCTGCGTGGTGCAACGGACGGGACCCGTCCGGCATTCCTCCATGATCCCAGCCCCGACGGGCTCGGGTGCCGGCGACTCGGGCGTCGGCGACTCGGACCGGTGGTTCGAGTGTCGGGGTTCCGGCTCAGCCCTTCCAGCCGGCCAGCGTGGCGCCGACCTTGTCGAACACGACGCGGGGCGAGTTCTTCTTGTACTTGCCCAGCATCGAGAACGTGTACAGCCGGCCGGTGGCGTCCGTGACGTAGCCGCTGAGCGCGGTGATGCCGCTGAGGGTTCCGGTCTTGGCCCGCAGGTTGTTCTGCGCCGGCGTCCCGACCATGCGGCTGCTCAGCGTGCCGCCGATCGCCGGGTCGGCGTTGCCGGCCACCGGCAGCGCGTCGTGGAAGACGGCGAACCAGTCCCGGGTGCGCACGTACTGCAGCACGCGGAGGACGACCCGTGCGGTCAGCTTGTTCCGGTGGGCCAGGCCCGAGCCGTCCACGATCTTCACCGTGCTCGGGACGCTCTGGGTGGTCTTCAGCCAGCGCAGGACGCGGGCCGAGCCGGCCGCCCAGGTGCCGGCCTTGCCGTCGGTCCGGCCGAGCGTCTTGATCAGGTGCTCCGTCATGCCGTTGTTGGACGGCTTCATCAGCAGCTTGACGATCGCGCTGAGCGTGACCGACTGGTCGGTCGCCAGCGTGACCCGTGACTTCGGGGTGCCGCCCGTGGTCGCCGCGCCGTCCACCGTCACGCCGGCCGCGCGCAGGGCGCGGGTGAAGACGTGGGCGGCGTACCGGGCCGGGGTGCTGATGGTGACCACGGCGGTCGCCTTGGCCCGTTTGAGGGCGACGCGGCCGGACACCGTGATGGTGTTGCCGCTGCGGCGGAGGCTGATCGCCGCCCCGCTGCCGGCCTTCTTCGTGGTGGTCTTGTTGACCAGCTTCACGTAGCCGCTGGCCAGCGCCGGGACGACGCCGAGCACGGCCTTCTTGCCGGCCTTCGAACCCGGCTTGTAGGTGACGTTGATGGTGCCGACCCGCAGGGCCGCCGACGGGGACAGGGTCAGTCCGGAGATCTGGGCGGCGTAGGAGGCGTTGTAGTCCTTGGGATCCCAGTGGTTGTTGTACTTGTCGTTGTCGAAGTAGCCGCCGTCGCCGACCACCGACCCGGAGACCCGGCGGACGCCGGCCGCCTTGACCTGGGCGGCCAGCGACGTCAGGTCGGCCTCCCGCAGGGTCGGATCGCCGTTGCCGCGCAGGTACAGCCGGCTCACGGTGCCGTTGCTGGCGGGCTTGGCGGGCGCGTAGACCGCGGTGTCGAAGCGGTGATCGGGGCCGAGGATGTCGAGGGCCGCGGCCGAGGTGAGCAACTTCATGTTCGAGGCCGGCGAGATCGCGGTGGTCGCGGACTTGGTGTACAACTCGCCGCCGGAGGCCGTGTCGGCGACCACGACGCCGACCGTCGCCTTGGTGACCCGGGAGTTCTTCAGGACGCCGGCGATCTTGCTGGCCAGCGCCGGATCGCTGGCCTTCGCCGCCGGTAGGACGGGGGTCGCGACGGCCGGGCTCGGCACGGTGAACAGCCCGAGGCTGCAGATCAGGACGAGGGCGGCGAGGCCGGCACGGCGGGTTCTGGACATTGGGGGACTCCAGGAGATGGGGTTCTCACCTTGACACGGCGCCGCCGGTGCGGGCCAGCCCGGGTCGAGACTTTGCGAACCCCGGGCCGGTTCGCCTGGTCACCGGAGTCGAACGTCGGTCGAACGTCGGGGACGGTTCTTGACGTTCGAACTTCGCATCGTGGGGACGGTTCTTGGCGTGCGAGTTTTCGCATCGTGGGCACGGTTCCTGACGTGTGAGTTCCGCACGGGGGTTGAACCATGTCGGGGACGGTTCCCTGAACGGTTCAAGGAACCGTCCCTTGAACCGGAAGGAACCGTCCCCTGAACCGGACGAGGAGAACCGTCCCCGGCGTGCGAATCTCGAACGAGGAGAACCGGGCGGATTCAACTGGTCGTTGCAACACCCTGATCTGACAGGGGTGTGTGGTGGATCGAGAATCGCGGGGGCGGCGGGGTCGCCCGGTTGCTGGTCGGGAGGTGACGCGGGCGTTTTGGCGGTTGATCGCTGACGGGGTCACGAGCGCGGACGCGGGACGTGCGGTGGGTGTGTCGGGCAACGCGGGCGGCCGCTGGTTCCGTAACGCTGGCGGGGTGCCACCGTTGCGTCTGGCCGAGCCGTCGGGCCGGTATTTGTCTTTGTCGGAGCGTGAGGAGATCGCGATTCTCCATGCCCAGGGGATCGGGGTGCGGGCGATCGGCCGCTCGATCGGCCGCCCGGCGGGAACGGTGTCACGGGAGTTGCGACGCAACGCGACGGTGCATGGGCGGCATCGTGGCGTTTATCGGGCCTCAGCGGCGCAGGCGAAGGCCGAGCAGCGGGCGAAACGGCCCAAGCCGGCCAAGCTGGTGATCAATGACCGGCTCCGTGACTACGTCCAACAACGGCTGGCCGGGCAGGTTCAGCGCCCCAACGGCACGATCGTGGCCGGCCCGGAAGCGGGGCCGTGGAAGCGGGGCAAACCGCGCCGCCGGGACCGGCGCTGGACGACGGCGTGGAGCCCGGAGCAGATCGCGCACCGGCTCCGGATCGATTTCCCCGATGATGAGTCCATGCGGATCAGTCACGAGGCGATCTACCAGGCGTTGTTCATCGAGGGCCGGGGAGCGCTGAAACGTGAGCTGGTCGCCTGCCTGCGCACCGGCCGCGCGCTGCGGGTGCCGAGAGCCCGGACCCGGAACAAGCCACACGGGCACGTCAGCTCCGATGTCGTGATCAGCGAGCGGCCCGCCGAGGCCGCCGACCGTGGCGTTCCCGGCCACTGGGAAGGTGACCTGATCATCGGTGCCGACCGCTCCGCGATCGGCACCCTGGTCGAACGCTGCAGCCGCGCCACGCTGCTGGTCCACCTACCCCGCCTCGAGGGCCACGGCGAGCAACCGCGACCCACGAACGGGCCGGCGTTGGGCGGCTACGGCGCCGAATCGATGGTGGCCGCGCTGACCGCCACGATGAGCAGCCTGCCCGAGCAACTCCGCAAGACCCTGACCTGGGACCGCGGCTCCGAGCTCGCCGGACACGCCCATTTCACCCTCGCCACCGGCACCCGCGTGTTCTTCGCCGACCCGCACTCACCCTGGCAACGACCCACCAACGAGAACACCAACGGCCTGCTACGCCAGTACTTCCCCAAGGGCACCGACCTGTCCCGCTGGAACGCCGACGACCTCGAAGCCGTCGCTCACACCCTCAACAACCGGCCCCGCAAAAGCCTCGGCTGGCTCACCCCAGCCGAGGCCTACGACCAACAGCTACGCTCACTCCAACAAACCGGTGTTACGACGACCACTTGAACTCGCCCGGTTCTTTCCGTTCGAGATTCGCACGGTGGGGACGGTTCTCGTTCGTTCGAAACTCGGCCCGAGGGGACGGACCTCCCGTTGCAGGTCCGTCCCCAACGTGCGAAGTTCGCACGTGGAGAACCGTCCCCGGGGTGCGGCTTCGTACGCACTTGTACCCAGGGGACGCCGCGGGGGGGCGGGCGTAGTGTCCCAAGAGAACTTCGCCCACCCGAGGGAACCAGGCAGGCCGGCATGGACATCCCCTTGCTGCTGGCGGGTCCGATCGTGCGTCGCGCGGACCCGGGGCTGGTCGCCGTCTGGGCCGCACTGAGTGAGCCGGCCGAGGTCACCCTCAAGGTGTACGAGGGACGGGTGGCGCACGACACCACCAACGCGCCGTTCGCGACCAGCGACGACCCGGCCGATCCGAACCTGCCGCCGCCCAAGCCGGGCAAGCACACCCTGCGGGTCGGCGAGCGGCTGCACCTGGTGATGCTCACCGCGCGGCTGCCACCGGCGTCCGGACGCACCTTCCGGCCGCACCTGGCGTACTCCTACGACCTGTCGATCAAGGTCGGCACCACCACCCACGACCTCAACACGCTGGGACTGCTGGTCGAGCACCAGGTCAGCGGTACAACGGCCGAACCGCTCGGCTACGCCGACCGGATGCTGCCCAGCTTCGTGCTGCCGCCCAGCGAGCTGAAGGACCTGCGGATCGCCTACGGTTCCTGCCGGCGTCCCAGCTACGACGACCTGGACGCCCTCGCCCTGCTCGACCAGGACCTGGAACAGCGGATCACCGACCCGCGCGCACGCACCCACCAGCTGTTCCTGGGCGGCGACCAGATCTACGCCGACGACGTGTCCTCGTTGATGATGCTCGACATCGCCGCTCTCGGCGTCGAACTCATCGGCGCGAGCAACGGCGTCCCGATCGAGCGGATCATGGTCGACAAGGTGCTGGCGAAGACGCCCGGCGCAACGGTCGACCCGGTCAATCCGCAGGCCGCCTACACCGCGGAGGACCCGGTGGTCACCGCCGTCAACGGCGGCATCCCGGCGGGACCGACCGAGTTCCCGATCGGACGCCGCCTGCACCTCACCCAGAACAGCGCCCAGTTCACCAGCAGCGACGGCGACAACCACCTGATCTCGCTCGGCGAGTTCGCCGCCGCCTACCTGATGGCCTGGTCACCGGCCTGTTGGGGCGAGGTGGTCAGCACCGCC
>JAANMY010004034.1_pt1 | contig 11520 bp, 11 predicted proteins | sample 7279691 | NCBI WGS metagenome assembly JAANMY01 (sample SAMN14094543, study PRJNA606508) | bioreactor metagenome | isolation source: A lab-scale SPAN reactor treating ammonium-rich wastewater day 388 | place: Ireland: Galway | collected 2018-02-07
CGTCTCGCCCAGTCCGGCTCCGAGCTTGCCAGGCGCAAGGCTGCTCCGTAAGCTTCGCGGCAATCGGTTATGAACAACTCACATCGCTTCAAACTGTTCCTCATGATGGTGCTCCAGTTCTTCATTTGGGGCGCCTGGCTGCCGCTCATCTTCGGCTATCTGCCCAGTTTGAAATTCACCCCGGCGGAACAGTCCTGGATTCTCAACGCCTTTCCCATCGCGGCCATCGTCGGCATGTTCTTCAGCAACCAGTACGCGGACCGGCACTTTGCGGCGGAGAAATTTCTCGCCTTCAGTCATTTCGTTGGCGGCCTCGCCATTCTCTCCCTCGCCTGGGTGCATTCGTTCTGGCCATTTTTCCTGCTGATGTTGCTGCATTGCCTGCTCTACGTGCCGACGATTTCGATCACCAACTCCATCGCCTTTGCCAACATGAAGGACCCGACCAAGGAGTTTGGCATCGTGCGCATGGGCGGGACGATCGGCTGGATTCTCGCCGCGTGGCCGTTCACGTTCATCCTGGTGGATTGGGCCGCCGTGAAGGCCGCCAATCCGCAGGGGCTGGTGGACTGGCTGGGCACCGTGCTCAGTTCCGGTTTGACGGGGGAAGCCTTGCAGGTTGGCACCCGCTGGACCTACATCGTGGCCGGCATCGCGTCCTTGGTGCTGGCGGCATATAGCCTGATGTTGCCGCATACACCGCCCAAGAAAGCGACCGAGGGTGCGGTGGAGAAACTCGCGTGGCTGGAAGCGTTGAAACTCCTGAAACATCCGTTTGTGCTCGTGCTGTGGCTGGTGACGCTGGTGGACAGTTTCGTGCATAACTCTTACTTCAGTTGGACAGGCGTGTTCCTGGGCACGAGTCAGGAGGCAGGCGGGGTGGAAATCCCCGGTAACTGGATCATGCCTGTTATGAGCATTGGCCAGGTGGCGGAGATTCTTACGATGTTGGTGCTGGGCGCCGTCCTCAAACGCTTCGGCTGGCGCACCACGATGATCTTTGGCATTCTGGGCCACGCGGCGCGCTTCGCGGTTTATGCGTTCTTCCCAGATCATCAGGCATTCATCATAATGGTGCAGGTGCTCCATGGCATTTGTTATGCCTTCTTCTTTGCCACGGTTTATATCTTCGTGGATGCGTATTTTCCCAAAGACATTCGAGCCAGTGCTCAAGGACTGTTCAATGTGATGATTCTCGGCCTCGGGGCGCTGGTCGAGCGCCCCATAGGCCCGCCCGACCGACTCCGCCAGCGCCTGAATGTAGGCGGGATGGTCGAAGTAGGCCGGCACGGTGCGCACCGCGGGCTGCCACCTGGCGGTCATCAGGGCGCGGAAGAACTGGTCGCAGGCCGTTCCGGTCGTGGCGCCGGCGTATTGGGGATAAAGTGGGAAGAACAGCACCCTCTGGCAGCCCGCCGCCGTCATCGCCGCCAGCCGCGAGGCGGTAGATGGATTGCCGTAGCGCATGCAGAAATCGACGAGCACGCGGTCGCCGTAGCGGTCGGCCATTGCCGCCTTCAGCTTGGCCACCTGGTCCCGGGTGATCGTCATCAGCGGGCTTTCGCCCTTCTCGTGGTTCCAGATCGCGCGGTAGTTGGCGCCCGACGAGAACGGCCGCCGCGACAGGATCACAAGCTGCAGCAGCGGCTGCCAGATCCAGGGGCTGTAGTCGATCACCCGGCGGTCGGAGAGGAACTCGTTGAGATAGCGCCGCATCGACCAGTAGTCGTGGTTGTCGGGCGTGCCGAGGTTGGCGATCAGAACGCCCACCCGTTCGCCAGGCAGGGCGGGATGGTCGGCCGGCGCGTGCACGGGGCGGCCGGCGGCGCGCAGGGGCCGGGGCGTCGTGGGGGGGGTGGGATCGGTCATGTCCGCACCGGCGGGCCGGAGGGCTGGCTTGGCATCGAGCATCGCATCGTCCGTTCTTGGCAGAGGCATGCCGCCCCGCGCAAGCCATCTATCCCGGCGGCCGGCCGGGTCAATCGGCCGCAACGGCTCGACGCTGGAAGATGTTCGCGCTATCAGGGTCGTCATGCGGCAGGTCGAGCCCGTTCCCCCAGCCCTGCAGCCCGGCGACGCGGCATTCCTCGACTTCGACGGAACCCTGGTCGCCATCGCCGCACGGCCGGACGCCATCGCGGTGCCTCCCGGGCTGGTGCCGGCGCTCGAGGCGCTGCACGGCCGCCTCGGCGGGGCTGTGGCGGTGGTCTCGGGGCGAAGCCTCGGCGATCTCGAGCGGTGGCTCGCGGGCTTTCCGGGCTCGCTGGCGGGCAGCCACGGGGGCGAGCTGCGCGGGGCCGGCCGACAGGGGCCCGACGGGGCGGTGATTGCGGCGCTGCACGAGGCCGCGCGCCGCGCCGGCGCCGCCGAGAGGCTTCTGGTCGAGCTCAAGGCGCAGGGCGCGGCCTTCCATTTCCGCGGCCGGCCGGCGCTGGGCGCGACGGCGGCGGCGCGGGCCGCGGCCCTTGCCGCCGCCTTTCCCGGCTTTGCCGTGCAGCCTGCCAAGATGGCCTATGAGGTCAAGCCCGCGGATGCCCGCAAGGACCGGGCGGTGGCGCGGCTGCTCGACATGCCTCCCTTCGCCGGGCGGCGGCCGGTCTACGTCGGCGACGACGCCACCGACGAGCCCGCCCTTGCCTGGGTGGACGGGCGCGGCGGTGTTGCGGTCAAGGTCGGGCCGGGGCGCAGTGCGGCACCGTTCAGGCTGGAGGGTCCTGCGGCCGTCCTGGCCTGGCTGAAGGGCGAGGGGGCGTGAAGACGGAGCGACTGATCTGCGTGTCGAACCGCCTGCCGACGGGCGATGCGCCGTCGGGCGGCCTCGTTGTCGCTCTCGCCGACGTGCTGGCCGAGACCGGCGGCACCTGGGTGGGGTGGAGCGGCGCCTCCGCCGGAACCGCCTCGGCTGCGCTGGCGCCGGTCGAGGGCGGGCCCTTCCGGCGCCTCGCCTTCGACCTGACCGATGCCGAGGTCGCGGGCTACTATGCCGGCTATGCCAATGCGGTGCTGTGGCCGATCCTGCACGCCCGCGCCGACCTCATGGACATCGTTCACGAGGACCTCGCGGTCTACAAGGCGGTGAACCGCCGGCTGGCGGGGATGCTCATCGACGTGATTGCCCCCGACGACATCGTCTGGGTGCACGACTTCCATCTGCTGCCGCTGGCCTGGGAGCTGCGGGCGCTGGGCGCGGCCAACCGCATCGGGCTGTTCCTGCACACCCCGTTTCCGGCCCCGCAGGACATGGCGGCGCTGCCCAACGCCGGCGAGGTGGCGGGCTGGCTTTCCCAGCACGACCTCGTCGGCCTGCAGACCGAGGCCGACGTGCGCAAGTTCCGCGCCAGCCTCTCTGCGCTGGCCGAGGCGCGGGCGGGCGAGGACGGCATCGTGGAGCTCGGCCGGCGGGCGACGCGGGTGGCGGCATTCCCGATCTCGATCGACACGCGCGAGTTCGCGGAGCTGGCGGTCGCCGAACACCGCAGCCTGCCGCCCGGCATCGTCAAACCTGACCGGGCGCTGGTGATCGGGGTCGACCGGCTGGACTACACCAAGGGCCTGCCGCAGCGCTTCCGCGCCTTCGCCGCCTTCCTCGAGCGCCACGAGGACTGGCACCGGCATGTGTCGCTGCTGCAGATCTCGCCGCCGACGCGCGAGGGCGTGGCCGCCTACGACGCCATCCGCGACGAGACCGAGGCGCTTGCCGGGCGCATCAACGGCCAGTTCGCCGACATCACCTGGGCGCCCATCCGCTACATCCACCGTCATGTCGCGCGCGAGCGGCTGGCGGGTCTCTATCGGGCGGCGCGGGTGGCGCTGGTGACGCCCCTGATGGACGGCATGAACCTCGTCGCCAAGGAGTACGTCGCCGCCCAGGATCCTGCCGACCCCGGAGTCCTGGTGCTGTCGCAGTTCGCGGGGGCGGCCGAGCAGATGCAGGATGCGCTCCAGGTCAACCCCCATGACATCGAGCAGGTCGCCGCGGCGATCCACTCCGCGCTGGTGATGCCGCCGCGCGAGCGCCGCCGCCGGCAGGAGCGGCTGATGGAGGGGCTGCTGGCCCAGGACGTGCACTGGTGGAGCGCGGCGTTCCTGACGGCGCTGCGCGGCCCCCGGCCGTCGCAGCCTTCCGCCTAGCGGTCCGCGGACGGCCCGCCGGCCGGCCGCTCGACGGTGCCGAGTGCGTCGGCCAGCCGTGCGGCGGCCGAGCCGGGGCGCAGCGGGCGGGGCTGCGAGGGCGCCGGCGCCCATCCGGTGAGGAACAGCAGGTCGAAGCGCGCTGCGACCCGGCCGCCGGCGGTGCCACAGGCCGCGGCATAACGCCGCTCCGCCTCGTCCAGCACGGCAGGGCGCGTGAAGTGGCGCAGCCGGCCGGAGAGCGCGTTGGCCTCTCCCATTGCCCGCAGGTCGTGAAGCAGCGCGCGCGGCCCGGGGTAGCTGACCGTCAGCGTCGAGACGTCGGCAACCGGCATCGCCAATCCCGCCCGCTGCAGAAGCCCGCCCGCCTCGCGCAGTTCGGCCATCGGCAGGACTCGGGGCGAAAGCCCCCCTGTCGCCGCCGCTTCGGCCTCGGCAAGGCAGCCGCGCAGTGCCGCGAGCGTCTGGCCGCCGAACAGCACGGCCAGAAACAGCCCGTCGGGGCGCAGAGCCCGTGCGCACTGGATGATCTGGCCCACCGGGTCGGCCGCCCAGTGCAGCGCCAGCCCGTGGATGACGAGATCATGCGCCGCCGGCGCGAGATCGAGGATGTCGGCGTCTTCGGCGAGCCGCGCGCCGGGGAACGGGGGGCCCCAGATCCCGGGCCAGCCGGTGACCACGGCCGGCGATGTAAACGACCTGTTAACCTCGGCGAGCCTCTCCTGCACCTCGACGATGGCCGCGTCGTGAATAAAGCGGGCCGGCCCGCCGGGACGGCGGGCGGCGCGGTCGCGGTTGCGCAGCAGCGCGCTTCGGTCGGTGAGGTCGGGGCGCGACATGGGCGGGACGTAGGGCATGGCCTTCGGTCTGCAAAGCCTGATCGATGCGGTCCTGCCGCCGCAGTGCCTGTCCTGCCGCGAGGCGGTGGCCGAACAGGGCGGCCTCTGCCCGGCCTGCTGGCGCGAGACCCCGTTCGTCGCCGGGCTTGTCTGCGACGCCTGCGGGATTCCGCTTCCGGGGGACGAGGCGGCGGGCATGCGCGTGCTGTGCGACGACTGCCTTGCCATCGCCCGGCCATGGCGGCGGGGGCGGGCGGCGCTGCTTTATGCCGGCAATGCCCGCCGGCTGGTGCTGGCGCTGAAGCACGGCGACCGACTGGACCTCGTGCGGCCGATGGCGGGCTGGATGCTGCGTGCCGGCGCCCCGATCCTCACCCCTGGCATGCTGGTTGCGCCGGTGCCACTGCACTGGCTGCGGCTGGCGATGCGGCGCTACAACCAGGCGGCGCTGCTGTCTGCCGCCCTTGCCCGGGCGGCGGGGCTCGAGCACTGTCCCGACCTCCTGGTGCGCCGCCGGCGCACCGGCAGCCAGGACGGCCGCAGTCGGGTTGCCCGCTTCGCGGCGCTTGCCGGCGCGATCGCCGCCCACCCCCGCCGGCGCGATCGCATTCCCGGGCGCGAGGTGCTGCTAGTCGACGACGTGATGACCTCGGGCGCCACTCTGGCAGCGGCCGCCGAGGCCGCGCTCGCGGCCGGGGCGGCGACGGTGTCGGTGCTTGCTCTGGCGCGGGTCGCGCATCGGGACTAACCTTGGTGCCGGTCCCTGGCGGAGTGCCGACATGCCTGGCGTCGAGATCTACACCACCCCGCTCTGCGGCTACTGCCTGGCCGCCAAGCGGCTGCTGCGCGAGAAGGGGGCGGCCTTCACCGAGATCGACCTTTCGCGCGAGCCCGGACGGCGGGCCGAGATGCTGGCGCGCTCGGGCGGGCGGTACACGGTGCCGCAGATCTTCGTCGGCACCACTCATGTCGGCGGCTGCGACGACATTCACGCACTTGACCGGGCGGGCGGCCTCGACCCGCTGCTGGCGGGGGTGAGGTGATGCGCGCGGGCCTCGTGCAGCTGTCGGTGTCCGACGATCCGGTGGCCAACCTGAAGGTGACGCGGGCGCTGGTGCGGGAGGCGGCGGCGGGTGGGGCGGGCTTTGTGCTGACGCCCGAGGTTACCAACTGCCTGTCATCGGACCGCGCCCACCAGGCGCGGGTGCTGGTGCACGAGGAAGCGGACGCAACGCTGGCCACGCTTGCCGCGGATGCGGCGGCGCTGGGAATCTGGCTCCTGATCGGCTCGCTCGGCCTGCGTACCCTTGACGCCGACGGCCGCTTCGCCAACCGCTCGTTCCTGGTCGCGCCCGACGGGCGTGTGGCGGCGCGCTACGACAAGATCCACATGTTCGATGTCGACGTGTCCGAGACCGAGGTCTACCGCGAATCGGCCGGCTATCGGCCCGGTACCCGCGCGGTCCTGGCCGAGACGCCGTTCGCCCGGATCGGCATGACGGTGTGCTACGACGTCCGCTTTCCCCACCTCTACCGTCGCCTTGCCAAGGCCGGGGCGGAGGTGCTGACGGTGCCGGCGGCCTTCAACCACCTCACCGGCGCCGCGCACTGGGAAAGCCTGCTGCGCGCGCGGGCGATCGAGAACGGTGCCTATGTCCTCGCACCCGCGCAGTGCGGCACCCATGCCGCCCACAACGGCCGGCCGCGGCGGACGCACGGGCACAGCCTGGCCGTCGCGCCCTGGGGCGAGGTGCTGGCCGACGGCGGCGAGGCGCCCGGGGTGGTGTTTGCAGAGATCGACCGGGCCGAGGTGGCGCGCGCGCGCGGCCGGGTGCCGTCGCTCGGCCACGACCGGCCCTTCGACGGGCCGTGACGGCCGATCCGGTCGATTCGCTGGCGGCGGCGCTGTTCAGCGAGCTGTTCGCCGCCGACCAGCTGGCGCGAAACCGGCTTGCGCGGGTCCTCCCCAGGGGAATGGAGCTGTCGCACTTCGCCGTGCTGCACCACCTCGCCCGGCTGGGGGAGGAGCGCACGCCGGCCCAGCTTGCCCGTGCCTTTCACGTCACCCGCGGGGCGATGACCAATACCCTCGCCCGGCTGGAATGGGCCGGGCACGTCCACATCCGCCCCGACTGGGACGATGCCCGCCGCAAGCTCGTGTCCATCAGCCCGGCGGGGCGGGCGGCGCGCGACGCCGCGCTTGCGGCGATCACGCCGGTGATGGCCGATGCGGTGCGGGCGCTGGGGCCCGAGCGGGTGCGTGCTGTGCTGCCCACGCTGCGCGGGCTGCGCGGCCGGCTGGAGGAGACGGGCTGAGGCCTGCCGCCTTCAGCGGAGGGTCGCGATCCGCCGCGGGGAGAGCAGGAAGGGCGCAAGCACGCCGCAAGTGTCGGCGAGCGGAAGCAGCGTGTCGGGAACCTCGAGCCCCGCGGTCGCGTCCATGAAGCGGGCGCGGGCTGCGGCGCGTGCGGCAAGGCGCGGGAAGTCGCGCGCGATCGCGGCCCGCAGGGCATCGTCGGCGATCACATAGCCGTCCTCCATGCGGGTCGAGAACCACAGCGGATGGGCGGGGATGATGTCGCACTGCATGGCCATCCCCGAGGCCATCGGAATGGGCGAGCCGGCACCAACCGGCGAGGAGACCCACTCGTCGTCGCCGATCAGATGGCCGGGGTTCAGCGTCACCCCGAAAGTCGCCGCGGGCAGGCGCGCCATCACCTCGGCCCAGACCTGCCCGCCGGTGACGCCCGGCCGCATCAGCGCCAGCCAGCGGGCGGTCGCGGCAAGGTAGGGCGCCACGAAGGCCTCGAGGTAGTCGCGCGCCGCCGCCGGCATGTCCTGCGGCCCCTCGGCCAGCCAGCCGGCGCGGCAGATGTTGGCGCCCCAGTGGCAGATGTTGAAGGCGACCGGCGCGCCATGGCGCAGCACCTCGCCGGTCGGTCCGGTCAGGCCCAGGGCGGCGCGGGCGCCGGTGGCGAAGGTGGGGTGGCAGCCAAGCGGCAGGCCGCCGACCGCCGCGGCCTCGACGGCGGCGAAATCGGTCATCCCCTCGCGCAGCGCGAAGACCATCCGCCGCAGTGCCCGCGCCGCCATCCCGTTGGCGTGCTCCATCCGCGCGATGTCGGCGGCGCCGACGCGGGCCCGCAGGCCGTGGCCGGGGTGCATGAACAGGTCCGTGGCGTTCTCCACCCGCCCGGCACGGGCGCGCAGCAGGTCGGCCATCACCGCCGGCAGGTCGAGCGCGCCGGCCGGGTCGTCGACCTCGCCTTCCTCCCAGTATTTCCACCCGGCGGTGCCGAGCCGGACGCCCGCGGGCACGGTGGCGCGGATGGCGGCGTCCAGCCGCAGACCGGGGTGGCGGGGCTGCGACAGCAGCGACAGCGAGGGGCAATGGATCACACCGATGTCCCCGGCTGCCACCGCCGGCGAGGCGGGGGCATAGCCAAGGCACTCGTTGCCGACGGCAAGTGCCGGCGGCCCCTCGGGCAGGACGACCAGGAAGGCTTCCTCGAATCGGGGGTCAAACCCCGACAGCCAGCGGAGCGTCGCGAAATGCTCGCGGTCGCCCCAGACCAGAAGCGCGCCAAGGCCGCGCGCGGCCATCGCCGCGCGGGTTGCGGCGAGTCGGTCGGCAAGTTCGACGCGCGACAGCGGCGGCGGCGGCTCGGGCAGGCCGAAGTCGGGCCAGTCGGATTCGATCAGGCGCATGGCGTCTCCCTCACAGGATGCGGTGACCTGCCGCGCGCAGCGCCGCGGCGACTTCCGCGATATGGGCCGGGCCGATGTTGCAGCAGCCGCCGACGATGCTTGCCCCGCGTTCCACCCAGCCCAGGGCGTGCCTTGCATACTCCGAAGGCGCGATCGCGGGCTGCGGACGCTGCCTGTCGACGACCGGCGTGCCGGCAGCACCGGCATCGCGCAGGAAGGCACCGGTCGGGCGCGCGAAGCCGTTTGCGTACCCCCCGAAGGGCAGTCCGAGGGCCGCAAGCGGCGCCATCGCCTGCGCCACCGCCGCCGAGGCCGAGCAGTTGACCAGCACCGCTGCCGGCCGGTGGCGGGCAATCACCGGGGCCAGCACGGCCAGCGGCTCGCCCGAGCGCAGTCGGGTGCCGTCATCGTCGTCGACGGTGACGGCAAGCCAGGCCTCGACGCCGGGTGCGGCGGCACGCACCCCTGCCAGCACGCCCTCGGCATGGGCCAGCGAGGCGACCGTCTCGGCGATGACGAGGTCGACGCGTCCGTCATGCAGCGCGACGATCTCGGCATAGGCCGGCACGGCCTCGGCGAGGGGCGGGAACGTCTCGGGCCGGTACGAGGTGACGAGCGGGCCGAGCGACAGCGCCAGCCGGCCGCGGCCGGCGGCCGCACGCGCCGCCTCGGCCTCGGCCAGCGCCTGCGCGTGCAGACGGGTGAACAGCGCACCGATGCCCGCACTCTCAAGCCGGTCGCGGTGCAGCGCGTAGCTGTTCAGCGTGACAATGCCCGACCCGGCGTCAAGGAAGGAACGGTGCACACTGGCCAGCAGGCCGGGATGGTCGCGCATGACCTGCGTCGCCCACAACGGCGTCGGCGCGTCGCCCGATCGCGCCAGCAGCTCCTGCCCGACGCCGCCGTCGAGAAGCGTCACGTCCATGGCCGCTCCCCTGACCCGCCTCCCCGCCGGCAGGCTAAGCCGGCCGCCCGCACGGGGGCAAGCCGGCGCGTCAGGCCCAGGGGCCGGGGGTGGTGCGCCGCGGCGCACCGGACGCCATCTTCCGCAGCGCCGCGACGCGGCTCGCTGTGGCGGGATGGGTGGCGAACAGCCGGTCGTGGGCGAAGGCGTGCAGCGGGTTGACGATGAACATGTGGGCCGAGGCCGGGTGCCGCTCGGCCGCGACGTTGTCGATCCGCCGCGACAGCCCGTCGATCCGCTCCAGCGCGGCCGCCAGCCAGAGCGGCTGGCCGCAGATCTCGGCGCCGATGCGGTCGGCCTCGTACTCGCGGGTGCGGCTGATCGCCATCTGCACCAGCATCGCGGCAAGCGGCGCGAGAACCATCATCGCCAGCGTGCCGACCAGGCCCAGCGGGTTCTGCCGGCTGTCGCCGGCGCGGAAGATGAGGGCGAAGTTCGCCAGAAGCGAGATCGCCCCGGCGAAGGTGGCCGTCACCGACATCACCAGCGTGTCGCGGTTGCGGACATGGGCGAGTTCGTGCGCGATGACACCCGCGACCTCGGTGCGCGGCAGTGCGCGCAGCAGCCCCCGGGTGACGGCGACGGCGGCGTTCTGCGGGTTGCGGCCGGTGGCGAAGGCATTGGGCTGGTCGGATGCAAGCAGGTAGACGCGCGGCATCGGCAGCCCGGCGCGGTCGGCCAGGTCACGCACCATGGCGACCAGTTCGGGGGCGGTGCGGCCGTCGACCTCCTCGGCGCCGTGCATCGACAGCACCATCCGGTCGGAGTTCCACCAGGTGAAGAGGTTCATCGCCGCCGCGAGTAGAAGCGCGGCGATCGCCCCCGCCTCGCCGGCCAGCATCAGCCCGAGCACCGCGAACAGCCCGGTCAGCCCGGCCATCAGCAGCCCCGTGCGTACTGTCGCCATCCGAGCCTCCATCGCCCGGGATGTGATATGGTGCCGGGGGCGCGCGTCTCAAGTCGCCGGGCCCGCGGTGCGGGGGTGCACAGGTCCCGCGCGCGGGCCGGCGTTGCGGCGACGGGTCGGCCGCACGAGATGGCGGCCGAACGCGGACGGAGGAACTCATGACCCTCACCCCCAGCGCGGGCCTGCACCACGTCACCGCCCTTGCCGCCGACCCGCAGGCGAACCTCGACTTCTGGACGGGCGCAGCGGCGATGTCGCTGGTCAAGCAGACGGTCAACTACGACGACCCGGGGCTGATGCATCTCTACTACGGCGACGCCGCCGCACGGCCCGGCCGGATCGTGACGTTCTTCCCCCTGCCCGGGGCCGCGGGCGGACGGGTGGGCACCGGCCAGGCCGCGGCGGTCGCGCTTGCGGTCGCCCCGGACGGGCTTGACGCCATGCGCGAGCGCCTCGGCGCCGCCGGCATCGCGGCCCGGCCGGGGGAGCGCTTCGGCGAGCCCTTGCTGGCCCTGACCGACCCCGACGGGCTGCCCGTCGAGGTAATCGGGACCAAGTCCATGCCGGCCGGCGGGCTGCATTCGGTGACGCTGTGGGTGGATGAACCCGGTCCGGTCGCGCATCTGCTGGAGACGGTGCTCGGGCATGTGCCGGCCGGCGAGGCGGACGGACCCGAGGGGGCCCGGCTGCGGCTGGCGGTCCCGGGGGCGTCGCCGGGCCGCTTCGTCGACCTCCTGCGGCGGCATGGCGCGGAGCCGGGTCGCCCCGGTCCGGGCACGATCCACCACATCGCGTTCCGGGCCGCCGACGCCGGGGCCCAGGCGGCGATGGCGGCGGCCGCCGCAGCGCTGGGGCTGGCAGTAAGCGCGGTGCGCGACCGGACCTATTTCAGGTCGATCTACTTCCGTGCTCCGGGGGGAGTGCTGTTCGAGATCGCAACCGACGGCCCGGGCTTTGCCGTCGACGAACCC
>JAANMY010004035.1_pt1 | contig 11520 bp, 10 predicted proteins | sample 7279691 | NCBI WGS metagenome assembly JAANMY01 (sample SAMN14094543, study PRJNA606508) | bioreactor metagenome | isolation source: A lab-scale SPAN reactor treating ammonium-rich wastewater day 388 | place: Ireland: Galway | collected 2018-02-07
CCAGATGCCAGTTCGTACGCGCCTGCCCGGCCGTAAGACTGTCAAAAGACTTTGCGGGGGCGGGTGGCACTACCATGTCGCTGCAAAGCACCGCAATCTGACCTCTCTCCACCACCCCCAGCAGCTCGAGTTTGTGTTCGCGGATCCAGGCGTGCGTTTCGCGATCATTCTCGCCGAAGCTGGTGCTCGTGGCGCGCCGACCAGTGTCGAGATCGAGCAGTTCCGCAACGCGTCGTTCCGGTGATTTCAAGACCGTTTCGACCACCGGGCTGAAAATCGCGGCACTTGCGTCACTGGACTTGGCCGGGGGCGGGGACGACGACTTCGTCGCTTTGAGCAGGTCCAACGCGGCCTGAGCGTTGTTGCGCACCATCGCTTCCGTGTCATGCAACGCCGCTTTGAGCGCCGGTTCGGCTCGCTCATCACCCAACAACCCCAACGCGTAAGCTGCGCAACGGCGGGCATAACCGCTGTTGTCCTCCCGGGCCATTTTCATGAGCAATTCGAGACTGGCGCCGGCCTTGTTTTGTCCGAGCGCCAGCGCGGCCATGCCGCGTGTGAGGTCTTCCGGGTGCGTCAGCAGTTCTTGGAGCGGAGCAATGGCGGGCGTGATGTTCGCGAACCCGCCCTTCCACAGAATGTAAATGGCAGAGCGACGTTCCGTGTCCTTGGCCTTATCCAGATGTGGCATGAGCGCGGAGACGACCTGTGCTTGATCCAGCGGACGCAAGGATTTCAACGCCGCTTCCACCCGCGGATCGCCTTCGGCACAGCCGGAGATGGTCGTGACCGCCGCCTCAACCACCCGCTTCACTTCCGCCGAAACGCCCGCCTTCGCGTCTGCCAACCGATAGCGATACGCCAGTGTCACGCTGCCGCGCGGTTGGACGATTTCGTCGAGGACGATTTCCATCCGGCCATTGCGTTCGCGTTTGGTGGCGTTGGCGGAAACTTCCAGCACTTCCGCGCCCGGAGGCAGGCGGTGAACCTCCACCCGGCGCGTGGGCACGCCGGAAGCCGGCGAGTGGGTGAACCGGTAGGTAAACGTTCCCAAGTCGGCGTTCTGGTTCACCTTGTTGCGCGCGACGCCTTCGCTGGCATAAAGGAGCGTTCCACCGGGCGGCACGGGTTTCGGCAGCGTGGCCGAATAACGGAAAATCCGGTCGGCATGCGTGGCGGTAAAGGGAATCGTGTTCCCCTCGGCATCCACCATGCGTTGCAGCTCGATGTGGTCGGAATTGATGAACTGCAATCTGGTCTGGCTTTCGTCGCTGCGATTGACGCTGCGAATCACGCCGCGAAAACGGCTGTTTCCATCCGCCTGCAACTCCTCAATCATCACCTGCGTGAGTGGCGCGGTTTGCACATCCACTTTGGCCAGATCAATGCCTGCCTCGCGCAGCCAGATTGCCGGCGACGAAGTCACGCTGGTAGCGGGTGCGGAGACGCCGCCCGACAAACTCCCGCCGGTGAAAAACGTCAGCAGGTAAGGCACTGCCGGACGGCCGCCCGTGTCTTTAAAATTCTGGAACTTATCGCTGTTGAGCCAGATGGCATAGAACCGGTTCGGTTCGAGCTTCACCGGCAGAACGCAAGTCCGGGCGTCAGCCAGATAACGCGGTTTGCCCGTCGTTTCCGGATAGTTCTCCTGTCCCCAGGTGGACCACGACCAACTGCCGTCCTGCATCGCTTTGCTGAAAGTGACGCGCAGTTCCGTGAGGCCGGGATCAACGTCCGTCGCGCCGGCCACTGGCACGGTTTTCACCACAACTGGCGGAGCGGATTCGAGGGTGATTTCGGCGGCGCCAGCCGGCTCAATCAGCCAGATCGTGGCCGCGGTAAGCGTGAGCAGGAATATCGTTTTCATAAGCTGAGGGATGGTTGGGGGAGGTGGTGGGGTAAAATCATTTTCGCGTTTCAAAGACCAGCAGATAGGGAACGGAAGGCTGATTCTGCGCGTCGCGAAACGCGTTGAACTGGCCGCGATTGAACCACAGCACGTAGGTCCGGCCGGGTTCGAGTTTCACCGGCATGACGCACGTGCGCTGGTCCACGTAACGAATCGGGCCGGCGCTCTCCGGGAAAGTTTCCTTTGAGATTTGGCAGACCGACCACATGCGGTTCGTCAGCATGTCCTTGCTGAAGGTGACACGGATTTCCTTAAGCGCCGGGTCCACCGCGGTCTCGCCCGGGGCGGGGACGGTCTTTACCACGGACGGCGGCATGTTTTTCACAGATACGTCCGGTGTTTTCTCCGCGCCAATGACGTTGGCGCCCAAGGCGGTGATGAGCACGATGGCGAAGGAGGTTGCGATTTTGGTTTTCATTTTGGTTCCTTTCATTTGGTTGCGGACGCGAGGGGTCGCGTCTGAAAAAACAGGGGATACGGCAGGGCCGGATAATTCTGTGCGTCACGGAAACTGTCGAATCCTTCGCGGTTAATCCACAACGCATACGTCCGGCCTGGGCGCAGTGTCACCGGCAGGACACAGGTGCGCAGGTCCACGTAATGAATCTCGCCCACCCGCTCGGGAAAGGTTTCCGCGGATACCTGACAAAACGCCCACATTTGATTCGTGAGCATGTCTTTGCTGAAGGTGACCCGAATCTCGCTCAACGCGGGATCCACGTCCGCCGCGCCTGCTTCTGGAACGGTTTTCACGACCACAGGCGGCGTGGCGGTCGCGTACTCCTTCGCGTCCTCCGCGACACGACTCCTTGACGGGAGCAGGAAGCCCCGGCTCACATTGCGCTGTCCGTATGCCCGCGGGCCGAGATTGGTGGTCAGCGTCGCAAAGCCGGTCGCGGAGATCGCCAATTGTTTCTCTGCCCCGTACCAACCGACGTAGAGCGTGAATTGTCCGTTCTGATCCGCGCGCGCATTGGGCGGGTCGCTCTTTGTCAGCGAGCGCGGAGAACGGGGCAGAAGCCTGAGTTCAGCGTTGGGAATCGCTTTGCCAGTCTCATCAATGATCGCGCCCCGAATGAAAACACTCGTGGGTAGGAACAGTTGCCCCAATCCCAGGAACGCAGACAGGGAGATGACTGCCATCGCGACAACTCCGGTTCGGTGCCCCTGCGTCGCCCACCAACAAAAGCCGTAAAGCATCGCCACCGGCAGCGGCGTCTGAAACAAATTCCACGCCATGCGACCTTCGGCCACTTGCCACAGCGTCCAACCCGACGCGATCAGCAGTGCCGCCGTGCCTTCGCGTTTCCAGCCGATGACGAAACCCAGCAACATCAGCGCGAGCGCGACGAAGTTGAGTTGCACGCCTTCGGGTTGCGCCGCAATCGGCGGCAAGCCCTCCGACAGAACGAAGAAGCCGTAGAACACCAACAGCAGCGTGCCGAAGATGCGAGCGGTCCAACGCGCGGCGGCCACCCAAAGCCCTGTGGCACTTGCGGCCGCACCGGGCGTTGCTTCGCTTGATCGGCCTGCCGCTTCTGACGTTCGCCGGTCCTGCTTCAGCAACTGTTGAACCGGCGTCTTGAAGCTGCGATAGAGACCGAACGCGAGCATCGCCGTCACAAAGCCCACAACACCGCCGACGAGAGCCCCCACGTGCGGTGCGCGAATCACCGGCGACAACAGCACCACCACTGCCAGCCAGGCAACGCAGTATATCCCCGCCAGCATGAACGAGTCCTGCGCGACGCCGGGCCAATGAACAACGCGCCGTCCCTGGCGCACCACAACCAGTGGCGCAAACCAGCGCCGGATTCCGTGTAGCGCTGACGCGGCGGCTGGAGAATTCACTCTCGCCGTCCTGTCCTGCGGTGAAGCTGCAATCGTTTCCACATCCGTCTTCACCTCGCTGGCATGCTGGTAACGCCGCTCCGGCTCCTTTTCCAGCGCGTGCAACACCACTTCATCCAGCCGCACGTCCACCTGCACCTTCTTCGACGGCGACTGAAATTTGCCCAGCGGCAACTCCCCCGTGAGCATTTCGTAAAACACCACACCCAGCGAATAAATGTCCGCGCGATGATCTACCTTCTGCGGAGTTTCCACCTGCTCCGGCGCCATGTAATGCGGTGTACCGAGCCGGTCTTTGGCACCTGTCAACGATGCACCCGTGGCCTGCGCGCCGAGAATCTTGGCGATGCCGAAGTCCGCAATCTTCACGCGACCTTCTGTGTCCAGCAGAATGTTCTCCGGCTTGATGTCGCGATGGACGATGCCGCGTTCGTGGGCGAATTGCAGCACCTCGCAAATCTTCGGCACAATGGTCAGCGCCTCCTCGGGGGACAACTTTTTCCTCTGCAACAACTGCCGCAGCGTCAGGCCGTCCACGTATTCCATCAGCAGATAATGAAAGGCGCCCGCCTCGCCGAAATCATAAACCGCCACAATGTCCGGATGACTCAGCCGCGCCAGCGCGCGGGCCTCCTGTTGAAAACGCGCGGTGAATTCTGTGTCTGAGATGCCGCGGTCCCGACTGCGGGTCAGGATCTTGAGTGCCACGAACCGGTCAAGTTTCGGCTGGCGGGCCTTATAGACCACGCCCATGCCACCGTGCCCGAGACATTCGAGAATCTCCAGTTGGGGAAAGTGCGGCGCAATTTCTTCAACTGTTGGCACGGGCCGGGTTGGCTTGGCTGCGGCCATGCCACCCGGGCCGACTTCGGCGGTTTCGGCCAGTCCGGCCTGCAGCATGCACTCCGGGCAGATGCCCTCGAGTGCCGTCGCCGGCACCGGCTTCCCGCAATGCGGACATGTGGTTTCCGTCGCCATACTTGTCCCTCATCCTATACAAAGGATTTCCCAGCCCGAAGTTACGCTTTAAGAACCGAAAACCGAACAGCGAAATTCGGCGACGACATTCGGCTTTCCACGACTCATCCTATTGAATCACAATTCCCTCTCCCGCCGGTCTGGGGCCGGCTGATGGTGCTCGATTTGCCACTCGCGTTCGTTGGCTCTATCGCCTCGAACCCTCGATCAACGCACGTGCAAAACCGCCAGCACGTCGGGACGCCGTGCCACGGCGCAAAGTCAAATCTATGTCACACCGGCGGCTACGGCCTGCTCATGGTGGCTTCCCGATCGGAAAATTCCCATGCTCTGGCTTGTCGTGTCATCTTGCGCGCGGGCTGGCCGGGTGCAGATGCACAATCGTCGCGCCCCAGCCGCCGAACGGTTCGCTGGCCAGGGCGAAGGATGCCACGTCCGGATGTTTGGCGAGGATGGAATGGACGGTGCGGCGCAGGTTGCCGATGCCTTTGCCGTGAATGATGCGCACACGAAGGATGCCGCGCTGCAAACACTCGGCCAGGTAGTCCGGAACGAGTTCCTTGATTTCACGCGGCTGAAACGTGTGCAGGTCCAGCACGCCGTCTATCGGCAGTTGAATCGGCTCATCCATAATACATCGCAGATTACCCCGGACGATCCCGGCTGAACAAGGCGACATTCGGCACGCTTGCCCACCCTCCGCCCGCCGTGCTACGGTCGCGCCGATGGAAGCCGGCGACTGGGTTACTCTGAGCGATGACGAGTTGTTGGAGAAACGCATTTCCCAACTCGGCCTGATGCTCGACGGCACGGAAATTCAACCTTTGGTGCAACGCCTTTACGGGGAACTTTCGGCGAAGGGCTTGGCGTTTCACCCGCCCTGCCACGTCGGCGACGAATGGTTCGTGCCGGTCGGCGTGCCCGCCATCTTCATTCCGTTTTTTCTCGCGCATGACCGGTTGCGCAAGCTCGAACGCAAGCTGATGCTGGAGGTGGAAGGGGAAACGGCCGAGTGGTTTATGAAACTCATCCGGCACGAGGCGGCGCACGCCTACTTCTACGCTTACCAGTTTCAGAAAAAGACCAAGTGGCGGCGCGTCTTTGGCGCCACTTCCAACGAGGAAACTCCACAGTTTTATCGGCCCCGTCCGTACAGCCGGTCCTACGTGGTGAATCTGGACGACTGGTACGCCCAGAGCCATCCCGACGAGGACTTTGCCGAGACGTTCGCGGTCTGGCTCACGCCGGGACTGGATTGGCGCGCGCGCTACAAGGATTGGAAGGCGCTGCACAAACTCGAGTACGTGGACGAGTTGATGCGTTCACTGGCCGGCCAGCCGCCGGTGCATCAGCCAGCGTACCAGCCCGCGGACCACGACTGCCTCAACATCAAGCTCAAGACGTATTACGCGCGCAAACGCAAGCTCTACGAGGATTCTTATCCCGACTTTTACGACAACGATCTTAAACAACTCTTCGCGGCGGGCGCGGACGTGGAGGGCCGCGTGAAGGCGTCGGTTTATCTGCGCCATCACCGCCGGCAATTGATGGACGCGGTCTGCCAGTGGACCAACGAGAAGCGATACCGGGTGAACAAGCTGGTGGCCCGATTGATTGACCGCTGCGATCAGTTGGACCTTCACATCAAAGGCTACGACCCGAAGCAGAACCTGCAAGTGTCCGCCTACATCACCACGCTGGTGATGAACTACCTCTTTACCGGACGATTCAAACGCACGAAGTAAGCCCGTGAAACCCAAACTCAAAATCCTCGCCCTCTTTGACGCCATTGCCCCGACGACGCTGGATCAAGACTTGAGCGCGGAGTTGAAAACCGACGATTGGAAAACCGAGGCGAACATCCTGGCGGCCCTCGGCGAGCTTGGCCACACCTTCGAGCATCTCGCGATTTTCGATGATCTCGACCTGTTGCGGCAAAAAATCCAAAGCTACGAGCCGGAACTGATTTTCAACCTCGCGGATCAGTTCAAGAACAACCGTGCCTTCGATCAGAACATCGTGTCGTATCTCGAACTGCACGGCGTGCCGTTTACCGGTTGCGGTTCAACCGGGCTGACCCTCTGCAAACAAAAGGGCATCTCGAAGAAAATCCTGGGTTACCATCGCATTCGCGTGCCCGAGTTCACGGTGATTCCGCGCGGCAAACGCCAGGCCCGGCCCAAACGGCTGAAATTTCCCATCCTGGTGAAGCCCTTGAAGGAGGAGGCCTCCTACGGCATTTCGCAGGCGTCGTTCGTCGAGACCGATGAACAGTTCAAGGAGCGCGTCCAGTTCCTCCACGAGAAAACGGGCAATGATGTCATCGCCGAGGAATACATTGAAGGCCGCGAGCTTTATGTGAGCCTGCTGGGTAATCACCGGTTGCAGGTGTTTCCCATTCGCGAACTCGTCTTTCAGGAGGTGCCGCCGGACGAACCCAAGATCGCCACCTACAAGGCCAAGTGGGACGAGGAATACCGCAAACGCTGGGGCTTGCAGAACCGCTTCGCCGAAGGGTTGGATGCTGCGGTTGTGCATCAGATCGAACAGACCTGCAAACGCATCTACCGGTTGCTCACGATTGACGGCTACGCGCGCATTGACCTGCGCGTGACGGCGAACAACGAGATTTACTTCATCGAGGCCAACCCCAATCCGATCCTCGCGGCGGACGAAGATTTCGCGCAATCCGCCGCCAAGGCGAGCCTGCCCTACCCGCAATTGATTGATCGCATTGTGCGCTTGGGCCTGAACACGGTGCGGGATTGAACGGGTTATGCGGCTCACGGTCGCAAGCTGCGCCGCGCTGCCGCGCTGGCTGACGGATTGGCGGCGATAGGGAGTCCTGGCATTGACGCCTCGGTCCAGTCCAGACGCGACGACCATTTGCGGCATGGTTTTGAACACTGCATCCTTGACCTTAGCAATGCCACATTGGAAAAGAAACGTGTTCCCTACACGACGTACTGGGACAAGGCCAAAACCTGTATGACCTGGTCATCAATGAGCCGGTTGCAGCGCCTGCGCCAGGAATAGACGTGGCAATATGGCGGGTGGTATCCCGGCACGACCACCAGCTACCTTTACGACGGGATGCGGGTGATCCAGGAACGCGCGGGCAATCCCACCGTGAGCTACACGCGGGGGAGTGATCTGTCCGGTTCGCTGGAAGGCGCCGGAGGCATTGGTGGACTGCTCGCTCGCTCGCATGGCTATGCCAGCGGCACCTGGAGCACACACAACTACTACCATGCCGACGGCAACGGGAACATCACCTACCTGGTCAACAGCAGTCAGACGCTGGCGGCGAGTTACCGGTATGACCCCTATGGGAACTTGATCAGCCAGAGCGGCGGGTTGGCCAGTGCGAACGTGTATCGCTTTTCGAGCAAGGAAATTCACGCCGCCAGCGGGTGTATTACTACGGCTACCGCTGGTACGCGCCCAACTTGCAGCGGTGGCTGAATCGGGATCCGATTGGGGAGCCCGGTTTTGAATTGCTGCGTGGAGGCAAAGCGAATCCGTGGGAGGGAATACTCAGTAGCGGTATCCCGGCAGAGGTAAGCCAAGGGCCGAATCTCTACGCCTACGTTCGCAACAATTCGTTAAACAAAATCGATCCATTGGGCCTGTCAGTTGGTGGACCACTGCCTGGCTGGACTGGTCCTGGCAAACCTTACCACCCTAGCTGCAACCCATTCCACGGACCCGGACCATCTCTGAAGTGTGCGCTTCTTGCCGCCTTGATTCCTGCATTGGCTGCGGCTGTCGTTGAACTCTGCACCATCACTCCTACACCGCATGGCTGTCTGGCGGCCGTTACAGCCTTTGGTCTAGCACTCGACCAACTCAATGATGAGTGTGCGACAACGAAATGATGTGATTTGCGAATATATGAAAGCACCAGCCACACGACGTAACTTATTACGGGCCGGGTATACCCTGTGTGCCTTTCTTAGCGTGGCTGCGGCGATTGCGGGCATTCGGAAAAATGCCGATGAAGCGTTCCTTGATCGCTACATCCACCTCGTCGTTCCAATGTTGGTTGTGTGGTGCATATGTTTTGTGGTGGCCCTGATTATTGGCTTGCGCACTGATTGCTCAGGAAGAGGCCAGTCAGGAAATCCTGAATCTCAAAACCATAATCCGCCGAGCCGTTAAATCTCGGCAACGCCTGCCACCTGTCCCGCACGAGAGGCGAGAAAGGGTTCGAATGTGGAATGCAGAAAGCGGAATGCAGAATGAAATAAATGACACCGTGACGAATATCTACCAAGAGCGATTGCGGACGGGGTTGCGTTTGCAGCAGCCGACCGGATTGTGGACCAATGAGTTTGGCTACGACGCGGCGAAACGGTTGACGAGTGTGACGAGTCCAGCGGGGACGTTCACCTACACACTCGGGGCCACCACCCCGGCGAGTGCCTTGATTAAATAGCTGCTGCTGCCGAACGGATCAATTTCGTTGCCACTGCTGTCAGATCCTTTGATCGCTATTGCGGATGATTCCAGTATGGGCGTGTTATGCGGAGGCTTGGAGAATTCCGCATCAGCATCTTTTAATGCATCATATAGTCTTTTTGCTTTGAATGATGTTTTTCCAAGTGCCGACTATCGTCGCGTGGAATTTGCAGAGTCGGTCGTAACTGTGCAACGTTGCGCCGTTCGGTGCTGCTGCATGCGTGCTTGGGTTGGCGAGAATGCTCGTAGCACACGATTCCATCTTGCCGTAGCGCGGATTTCTTTCGGCGGAGCGGGCTAGCGCTCGCCAACGCCGGGCAGGACTGAGGCATTACGCCAAAGCCAAGCTTGAAACGGGTGGCATTCTCTGCTTTACCTTGTCGTCAACCATTCGCCCAAGACCGCGTTGTGGGCGGTTGCGACATGAATTGCCATGAAGATTGCCGAATCCCTTCCCGGTTTTGCCGCGTTGTCGCTGGTGGGCCTGATGTTGAGTCCACCGTGGCTGGTCGCGGCGGATCCGTCGCCCGTTGGCCGTGAGCTCTACCAGCGGCAATGCGCCGGTTGCCACGGCCCGTCCGGCGAAGGGGTGAAGGAGAAATATGAAGGCGCACTGCACGGTGACCGCTCACTGCAAAGTCTGACGCGTTACATTGACCGCGCCATGCCAGACGAGGACCCGGATTTGTGCGTGGGCGATGACGCAGCGGCCGTGGCGCGTTACATCTTTGATGCCTTCTACTCGCGCGAGGCCCGCATCCGCAACCAGCAGCCGCGCGTCGAACTGGTGCGTCTGACCAATCGTCAATACGTCAACACCGTCGCCGACCTCGTCAAGCACTTCACGGGCAGCGACGCGGCAATTCCGGCGGAGCGGGGTTTGCGGGCGACTTATTACAGCGCCAAGGATTTCAATCGCGACAAGAAGGTCATTGAGCGCGTTGACCGGCAGGTTGACTTTGATTTCGGTGAGAGCACGCCCGACACGGAGAATTTCCCGACGAACCAATTCTCCATGCAATGGCGCGGGTCGCTTATCGCGGAGGAAACCGGTGATTATGAGTTCATCCTGCATACGCCCAACGGCGCGCGGCTCTGGTTGAACGATGAGCAGGAGCCGTTGATTGACGCGTGGGTTGCGTCGGGGGAACTCACCGAACACAGAGCCTCGATTCGGCTCATCGGCGGGCGCGCGTACCCGCTGCGATTGAATTACTCCAAATTCAAGGAAGAGCGCGCGGCGATTTCCCTCCAATGGAAACCGCCGCACGGCACGCAACAGCCCATCCCCGCACGCAATCTGGCCCCGGTCAATGTCACGCCCACGTTCGTCGTCACCACCCCCTTCCCGCCGGATGACAGCAGCGTGGGTTACGCGCGCGGCGTGGCAATCTCCAAAGCTTGGGATGAAGCCACCACGCACGCTGCCATTGAAGTGGCCCATCATGTGGTCAAAAACCTTGACCGGCTCTCCCGCAGCAAGCCGCAAGACGCCGACCGCGCAACGAAGGTGACCACTTTCTGCGAGGAATTCGTCGCCGCCGCATTCCGCCGCCCATTAACCGACGAGCAAAAGCGCGTGTTCGTGGCGAATCACCACCAGAACGCCGAGAAGCTCGAAGACGCGGTCAAACGGGTGGTGTTGCTGACGCTGAAATCGCCGCGCTTTCTTTATCTCGGCCTGGACCGCAGCAAGCCGGATGATTTCGAGGTGGCGGCACGCCTGTCGTTTGGTTTGTGGGATTCGCTGCCCGACCGGGAGTTGACGCGGCAGGCCGCCCGTGGCGCGCTTCGGACCCACGAACAAATCACGCAACAGGCACAGCGCATGTTGGGCGATCCGCGCGCCCGCGCGAAGGTGCAGTATTTCCTCCATCACTGGTTGCAGATGAGCCACATTGAGGACCTTGCCAAGGACGACCAGCTTTTCCCTGGCTTCACACCCGAGATCATCGCGGACCTGCGCACGTCACTGAATGTTTTCCTGGATGATGTCATCTGGGGTGGGACATCGGATTATCGCACTTTGCTGCTTTCCGACGCGTTCTTCGTGAACAACCGGCTGGCAGATTTCTACGGACTGAGCACGAACGCCACGGACGATTTCGTGAAAGTGCCGCTCGATCCCAGGGAGCGTTCCGGCGTGTTGCGTGCGAAGGTCCTGGCCCGCGGCCTGCGCGCACGGCTCGCGGACACCTTGATCGCACAGACCTGCATCGATCATCATGTGCCGCTCGTCACGCGGGACCCCGACTTCCGGCACTTCGTTCGAGTGGGCAAGCTCGAGCTCGCCTAGCGAGCTTCAACCGCATCATCGGTAC
>JAANMY010004039.1_pt1 | contig 11509 bp, 14 predicted proteins | sample 7279691 | NCBI WGS metagenome assembly JAANMY01 (sample SAMN14094543, study PRJNA606508) | bioreactor metagenome | isolation source: A lab-scale SPAN reactor treating ammonium-rich wastewater day 388 | place: Ireland: Galway | collected 2018-02-07
GTCTGGAGTGCATCGCTGGTCGGTGAAAACGCCTGCTGTTCTGCACTTGCGGGACGGTGAAGTAGTCAAGGTGCAAACTGAGTTTTAGACAAATGAACGTTCACTGATGAAACGAAGGGGAAAAGCCATGTTGACCAAAGGAAAAATAGGTTTGGGAGTGGTGTTCGGCATCCTTTGCTTGGCGATCGCGAGCGCGGGTGTTCTGGAGGCGATGCGCCTGGAGGATCGCGACCTCACGGATGCCGAAATGGGGGCGATTTTCGGCAAGCAACCAATACCAAATCCAAACCCATTGTGCTCAGGCTGTGTTTGGGATGGCTTTATTCTAACTCCGGACTGCGTCGCTGATGATCCGTGTGCTAATTGCAGAATAAGTTGGGAATGCCCCACATATTCGTATCAAGCAATTGGGACATTATTTGCAAACAAAGTGAGATCACCCATGCCACCTGAGCCGACTAACGATGATGTCAAAGTAAGGAGAAAAAATCCTTGCCGAGTAACATATCAATGCTTATCGATATATTGGCCAGATGCGAGATGTCCAGGAGAAAATAGTGAATGTGTGTCGTCAGATGAAGATGTATGCAAAGAATGCTATAGAGGGAATGAGCTGGCACCTGATCCAACAGATGATGAGACGTGTATTTCATGCCCCGGTTAATCACTGGACACATGATAGCTTCGGAAATCAATTATGAATTACTGCAGTTGTTACTAATAGAGCATAGCCTTTCGTGTAGTCGTCAACGGAGAAAAGCAGGAGAATATGCATGTACATCATCAGCTTTATATGGATGTTTTATGTTGCAGTATCCAGCAATGAGATAAAAGGGGATATAGAACTGTTGAAAACACTTGCGCTCATGAACAAGGCGAACCAAGATGCCATCATGACTTGGAAGGGACGCGTATCGTTCATTACTACGCTAACCTCGAGCGATCTGGACATCATTGGAATGGAATCACATTACAATATTGAGTATGCGTATGATATAAGTAAGAATACCTCAATGTATTATGCAACGCAGACTCTGAAGCGCGGCAAGAGAGGAGGCAAAGAATTCTACGAAGATGATTATGTGTATCATGCCGGAATCAGGCTGCCGGAAGGTATCTATACGCGAGGACCATGGCGAGCTCATGACGATGATGGTTCTAGCATGCAGCCCAACTTAATATTTAAACAAAACGATGACCACAAACAGTCAGACTTTTCAGTGCAATTTAATGCTTATCGTTATTTCAATATCCATGGAATGAATGCATACAATCGGCTTATGTTTTACTACGATGTCGCAAATAATAATCCAAATAAGGATATAACAATAACAAATGAAAATAATGTTGTTACAATCGTCATACAATCCAGTCTGAAGAGCGGCACGAATGCAACAAGTAAGTATGTATTTGATCTCAACAAGGGTGGTTGCCCATTACTTATAGAAGTCATAATGCCAAACGAATCTGAATACAGGGCCGAATGTAGCTTTCAAAAATATGATACAATATGGGTCCCTGTCTCCGCTCAAGTGTATGCAAAAACATATAAAAATGGAGAAATGGTAAGTATTACAGAGCTAAAACTAAATTGGCTGGAGCAAGAGCTTAATAAGTATATACATGCTGATACATTTGATGCTAAAACTATTGGAACGAAAAAAGGCGATAAGGTTATTGATCGCCGCACGAACGTGGAATATCGCTACGATGAGTCCTTGGAACTGCCCGGGGTGGCGAAGCCTGGCCGCTTCTGGACCACCGCGGCGGTGCTGGGTCTGGGCGGGGCGGCGCTGCTCATCGCGCTGCTCGTGTTGTGGCTGCGCAGGCGCAAGCGCCGGAGGGCCGATCATGCTATGGCGTAAGAGCGCGAACCTTGCCCTCCTGGTGCTTTACTTTGCCGGTTTGGCGGTGCTTGCGTTCTATGTTGGTGGCGCGACTCAGCCCGCCCATCCAGCAAACCAAAAAACCGTGCCAACCAGGACTCAGTTGGATTGCGGCCACTGGGCGGTGTTTCGTGCCTGCGAGCTGCTGGGCATCCCGGTGGATCCTAAATCCTTGGTCGCAATGATGCCCCATGCTCCCGAGGGGCATAGTTTGAAGCAGATTGCAGACGCGCTGAAAGCGTTTGGCCTGGAGGCCCAAGGCAAAAAGGAAAGCTATGAACACTTTCTGGCGGGAGCGGGGGTTCGCATTGTGCACCTGAGCGTCCCCAATCATTTCATCGTTGTCTTGCGCGCCGATGCCAACCAAGTTTCCTTCTTCGATGATCATGGACGGCATCGCACCCTGCCGCCCGCCGTGTTGCAAAAGCGCTGGTCGGGAAACGTGCTGGCTGTGAAGAAGTCATCCGTGGTGGCTGGCGCGGGCAGCCATGAACGCCAGGAAGAGACCCCAGCCCCGCGCATCGCCTTCGACACGTTATTCATCGACCAGGGCGACATCCCCGTCGTGGGCCCTTCGCAGACCGTGATTTATTCCTATCCCTTCAGGAATGATGGGAAGAACGACCTGGTCATCAAGAAAGTCCATACGACTTGCGCCTGTCTTTCGTCCAAGCCGCCCGAGCAAGCCATTCCCCCTGGCGCAACGGGCGCCATTCGCCTTGAATATGCCGTCGATGGCCGCCATCGGGCCTTCGTTCACGAAGCCCTGGTGGAAACCAACGACCCCGTTCACCCCATGATCGTGCTGCGGGCCGCGGGCAATGCCAACACCCAAGTCCACGTGACGCCCGACAGGGTGCAATTCGGCCAGGTACCCTGGGGGCAGACTAAGAAGCTCCATCTGATCGTTCGCTATGAGGGCGACCAAAGCTTTCAAATCGAAGCCGTGCAATGCGACCATCCCGCGCTCAAGGCCTCGATCAAGCCCGCCCACGACCCGGCACTGCGGAACCAACTCTGGCCGCATTCGCAGGGCCAACTGCGGATGCAAGGCTCGATGGGGTTGCTCGAGCTGGAATGCCAGGCGGAAGCGGGCCTTGCGGGCGAATTGTCGGGGACCTTGACGATCCAGACCAATATCGCTCATTTTCAAAAAATGACCGTGCCTGTCAAAGCCAAGATTGTGACGCCCGTCATGGCTTATCCCGGCTTGATCGCCTTGACCGCGGCCGCGGAACCGGAGCCCATCGAAACCACGCTGACTTTGGCTTCCTTGGTCGATCAGCCTTTCCAGGTCAAGTCCCTTTCTCCCCAAAACCTGCGTTTAACCTGGACAAGCGAACCAGGCGCTTCGCCCAAATTCAGTCAAAAAATCACAATCCTAGGGTCCCGGCAAGCGTTTCTCGAAATGTCGGGAAAAGCATTATCGCTGACGATCGAGTCCGCCGGCGATACGTTCGAGCTGTTGGTTCCCGTTCATGTTTTCAGGACCCAAAGCCCATGAGCGGCAAGGTGCTGTCGAAAAGAGGGAATCACCGCCGCCGCCGAGGTCGCCTCGGTCTTACCTTAATTGAATTGCTCGTGATCATCGGCATCATCGTGTTGATCCTGGCCATGATCATGCCCACGATTCAGCGCGTCCGCGCCTCCATGGATCAGATGCTCTGTGCCAACCATCTGCGTCAATTGACGACGGCGGCGCATCACTTTCACGCCGATCAGGGCCGGTTGCCGCCCGGATATCTTGGTCCGAGCCACGACCTCAATGCGCAATCGCCGGACTTTTGGTATGAGGGGCAGTGGATTGGCCATTTCCCGCTCTTACTGCCCTATCTGGAGGAGAAAGCCTTATTTGAGCAGCTTGACGTTAACTTTGATCCCATGGTCGTATCGGCCCGCAAGTGGTTTTGGAGTGCGCCGGCCAACGGTCCTGGCCCCCCGCACGCGGCCAACTATACGGCGGCCATGAAGTCCATCAAGGTGTTTCGCTGCCCCTCCGCGGCCAACTACATCACACCCATCGGCAACCCTGCTTGGCGCGGCGGCGGGACGATCCTCGGCATGCACGTGTATCAATCCGCGCAAGGGGTCGAAACGGTGGCCTGGAAGGATGAGTATGGACCCGCCGCGGCCTATCGTCCCTTGGGGCGCACCCATTATGCGGGCGTCGCGGGAACCGGTTTGGGGTCGCATCCAGAGTTGTCGCGCTACGAAGGCATCTACACCAACCGCTCGAAAACCTCGCTTGGGCAACTGACCGTTCAAGACGGCACCAGCCACACGCTGCTCTACGGTGAAATCTGCGGATCGTGGTGGGCAAGCCCGCCTGAGATGTATGAATTGTGCTGGATGGCGGCGGGGGGCATGAGCACCTATTTAGGACTGCATCGCGGGCTGAAGGCGCCCCTGATCGCTTTCAGCAGCTATCACGTGCAAGGCGCCAATTTTAGTTTTGCCGACGGCTCCGTCCGCATGGTTCGGTATCGGCAAACCCATCAGAGAAACAGCGAAGATTGGTACGTTCTTCAGGAATTGGCGGGCAAACACGACGGCGGGCAGCGCGACACGTCCGCTTTGGTTTTGGACTAGGCCATCGCGCTTTTCATATCGCAGACGCCGCGGCCGAGACGCACTCTCTTCCTCCTGCCCTAAACCCGCACGGCCCATGAAAAAGAGGGACAGCCATTGGGGCCGTCCCTGAAATAAATGATTGGATTCAATCGCTTGCCGTTAAACCAAACCGGCGATCGGTTGGCCGTTTTCCACCAGATAGACCGGGCGGCCGCTGGGGTCGCGCACTTGCATGCGCGGATCGATGCCGACCACGTGCAAAATCGTGGCCATCAAATCCTGCGGGGTGATCGGCGTGGATTTCGGCACCTCGACCTTGGCGGACGATTCGCCCAGGGCCTGGCCCATCTTCAAGCCGCCGCCGGCCAAGGCCAGCGGGCTGAGCGGCGCCCAATGGTCGCGGCCCGCGGAGCCGTTGATGCGCGGCGTGCGTCCGAACTCGCCGCTGATGACGAGCAACACATCGTCCAACATGCCGCGCTGGGTCAGGTCCTCGATGAAGGCGTAAACGGCTTGATCCATGGGGGGGGCGATGCCGCGCATGGCGGGTCCGATGTCGCCGTGCATGTCCCAGCCGCCGTAGTGCATCGTGATGAAGCCGCAGCCCGCCTCGCACAGCCGCCGCGTGAGCAGGAACCATTGGCCGAGGGTGTGCCGGCCGTAGAGGTCGTGGGTCCGCGGGTCTTCCTTGGACAGATCGAAGACCTCGCGGGCTCGACTTTGAATGAGTCCGAAGGCCTGGGATTCGAAGCTGTCCAGCCCGTCCATCAATCCCGTGTGGTCGATTTGCCGATCGATCTTATCGAGTTCCTTGAGCAAGGACCGGCGGTCGTTCAAATGGTCATGACTGAGGTGCATGTTCATGTTGCGGCGCGCCTGGCCGCCGACGTCGAACGGGGCGTAGGCCGCACCCAGCCAGGATGGCCCATCGGCATAAATGCCGCCCAAGCGGACATAGGTTGGGATGCCGCTTTGCTCGTTGAAGGCCCCCTTGAAGCGGCTGATGATCGACCCTATCGAGGGCTTGATCGGGGCGGCGCCATTGTCGGCGGGGGGATGGTCGTAGCCGGTCATCATCCAGTGGGTGCCCCCGGCATGGCCGGAATTGGTGTGGGCAAAGGAGCGGACAAAGCACATCCGATCCGCCACCGTGGCCATTTTTGGGTAGACCCCGGCGATCTGCACGCCGGGAACATTGGTCTGTACGGCGCCGACAGTGCTCCGGTACTCGGCTGGGGCGGACATTTTCGGGTCGAAGGTTTCGACGTGGGTGGCGCCGCCGCCGAGCCAGAGCCAGACGATGGACTTCTTCGTGGGCGATTGCCCATGGGTCTTGGCCAGGGCTTGCAGTTTGAAGAGATCGGGCAAGGCCAGGCCAGTCATGCCCAGCGCGCCCACGCGCAGGAAATCACGGCGCGTCGATCCATCACAATTGGCTTGTCTTCGTGGACTGAAGATATTGAGCATGAGGGTTTCCTTTCATGCTTTTTCACCCATGAGACCGCTGCCCTTCGGGCGGGATGAAGGTGTGGTAAGCTTTGCGGTACAGGTGATCCAGGAGGGTTGGTTAAAACACACCACACATCATAGTCAGAGAGAGCACTCCTGTCAACAGAACACAGCTTCAAGACCCGATCGGATCGGGCCGGCATGGCCCGGGGTTCGATGCAGGAAGGCCATTTTTCATGCTACGAGCGACGATGCGTCCACAGCACGGGTTCATGGGGATGGCCGCGTTCATTGGACAAGTCACGGTGACACTGATACAATAGAGACAACTCTTCATTCCTGGTGCCTCCCTCGTTCCAAGATTCCCATTCTGGTCCTGGCTGACATCAAGTGTGCGGAGGGGACAATTTTGTCCTCAATGACACGGAGATGCCCATTGGCTTGAGTAAGCTCAGGCAGCAAGGCCGAGTCACCACGCTCATCTCCCACGGCTCTGTTTCCTTTCCCATTAGGATGTGCATGATGCGCTTGATTCAGCAGATGAAGCCATCGGACTGGGATGTCGCGCGCATGTTGACCTACATTGCCGATTTGGAGTTGGAGGTAGATCGACTGCGCAAGCATGGTCAATTTTTTCAACTGGAGACGCTGGGCATCTTAAAGCGCATCCGGTTGCTGTGCGGCAATGCCGCGGGGATGGTCAACGGGCTGCCTCCCTTGCCGGAAATTGAACAATCCATCACCGAATTGATGCGCGTGGTAAAAGATCTGCAAGACCCATCGGACTACCATCCCGCTTTTGATCAGGTGGTCGACATCGCCTTGCGTCCCTTCATTGACAAAGTCTTCCGCTGTCAACAGCGCATCGTTGGCGCGGCGGAAGTGACGCTGCATTTGCAACTTGATCAGGATCACATTGAATGGTTCCCCGGCCGCCTGCGCCACGTCATGGACAACCTGATCTCTAATGGGTTGCGCTTTCGCGACGTGGGCAAAAAGGAAAACTGGATTCGCATGAACTTGCGCGTGTCCCCAGACAAATACGTCTTTCGCATTGAAGACAATGGGGTCGGCATGTCCAGCGGCGAATGCCATCAGGTGCTTGAATTGTTTTATCGCGCGGCCCCCATGCGCGCGGCCGGCATGGGCGTTGGCTTGGCCGTGGTGAAACTGCTGGTGGAGCAATGCGGGGGCTCCCTGTCGGTTGATTCGGGAGAAGGCCAGGGCACGACCTTGGAAGCCGCGCTGCCCCGATTCGACTTGAACGATCATTTGGGCTGACGTCCGTCTGCGTCGGCGGTCCATGGACACCCTGAACTTCAGAAAGTGGGGGGTGGAACCATGCGATGCTTGCGGCGATAGATCAATGACCCGCCGCCTGAGCACCCCTTCAGGCGGGAAAGGAATGCAATAGGGCATGGGCAGTGAAACCACGGATGAGATGCGGCTGAGGTCGCCTGTGACAAAGAGTTGGCAAGGTCCACCGCAACCAGGAACCAGGGGCGCAGCCATTGGCTCGAACTACACCCTAACAAGAAAGCAGGCTGTCATGGCGCCACGACCTCGCCCATTAGAGCAAAAGAAAGCATCCACCGAATCAGCCAAACGGTCCAAAGTCAAGGGATTGAAAACCAAGCCGGCAGCGCAGGAAAAAACCAAAAAGGCCGCCGAAAAAACGGTCATGCCGCAACGGGCTCCCGCCAAGCGGAAACCTCGGGTCAAACCACCGCCGCCCAGGATGCGAGCGCGGTGGGGCATTTTTAACAATGCCATGAATCAAGTGGCGATTTTTGATTACAGCCAGCGCGCTGCCGCGGACGCAAAACTCGCGCAGTTACGCGCTGACCATAAGGGTCTTTATTACATGCAAGTGGTCAAGGATGAAATGCCTGCGCCCGTCTCCCAGGACGGACCCGCGTAGCCATGATCGTGAAACCGGTTCCGTCGACGTCATGCCCCCGCCCTGGGCGGCATCCAGCGCCGATCGCGGAGTGAATGCGATTCAGTTGGTTCGGCCTAGTTTCTCCATGTTGGACGAAAGGCCTTTCCCTGTAAGGAGTTTGTGATGAGTAAGAAGTTGTATGTCGGTAACCTTTCCTACGAGGTCACCGATCATGACCTGACGAAGATGTTCGAGGCTCATGGAGTCGTGGAGTCGGCCCAAGTGATCATGGATCGGGACACAGGCCGTTCCAAAGGCTTTGGGTTTGTGGAAATGAAGAGCGATCAAGAAGCGTCGGCGGCCATTGCCGCTCTTCATGGCGTGGAATCGGGCGGACGACCTTTGACCGTCAATGAAGCTCGACCCAAAACGAGTGGCGGTAGCCGAGGGGGCTCCAATTCCCGCGGCGGTTACGGCAACCGTCGTTATTAATAGGTGAAAGACGATTGCCTCCGAAGCGCGAAGTCAGTGGGCGCTCGTTGTCAGAATGAGCCGCACCATGGGAGCTTTGTGCTTCGGAGTTTTTTTTCTATCCGCTTCGCGCACGGCTTTCGTGCTCTAGCCTGCCATTTCGCTCTTGATCCCCTTCCAACTCTGTCGTGTCATTGACCGCACTCAAAAACCGTGCCGACCGCTTCTAGTGTGATCCAGAGGTTGGGTCATAAGGAGCGTTTGGTTCATCGTGGGGATGGCCGCCCGGCCAACGCCTCCGACCCATGCGGACAAACCACCATTGAAACAGGGCGATGCAGAGGGGGCACGCCACGGCTGCGCCGGCCAGAACCAGCACGCCGATGTCCAAAGCTTGCTGTTTGAAGTATCGCCACCAGGCCAAGGTGCCGAGCAGGACGAAACCAGCCATGCCCACGAACCTGGACAAGACGAAAACCATCGCCAGCCCTCGGACCCAGAGAGGGAACCGCACGGCCGGTTCCAAGGTTTGGGAGGGGGCGTCTTCGCTGCTGGGCAGATCATCATGCATGATGCGCTGGCCTTGATCAAAGGTGTTGGATCGAAACGACGTTTGCATTCAAACTAGCTTGGCGGCTTTCTTGGGAGAAGCGGAATTTTCCCAGGCAGATCTGGTTCGTTTACATTTAGGATGTGCCCCAGGCGACTTGTCCGCCTGTGCTCATTTGTGAATTCGCCTCCTGACCACGCCATTTATACCGACCGCAGTTCTCAACCAACCTCGCGTGCAGGTACCATGGCGGCCAGGTGCCAGGCTGGTTTTGGTAGGGTGCGTTGAGCACAGCAAAACGCACCAGATTTCTGAAAGTTCGCACGGGAGCACAGCGTACCGTGACCCCGTGGCGCAGTCACTCCTAGGCACCGGGCGATCGGAGGTTTGTCATGCAACACCAACTAGTTCTCGGAGCGTGTTCAAGACACTGGCACGCGGGCGTGTGTTGCTCTGTGTTGCTCGGTCTCGCTGTAACCCTGGCGGCAGTGGCGCTTGGTCATGTGGATGACGACGCCAATGTCCGCGCAATCCCCTTGACGCCCTTCCCGGCAGGCCGGGAGAGGTCGTTGCCACCATTGACAAAAGACTCGAGGATATGGCACAAGCCGTGGCCTTTAGCCCCGATGGGAAGTGGATCGCCGCGGGCGGTTTGGCAGGAGAGGCACCGGGCATCTTGAGGGTCTGGAGAACGAACAATCTTAAAGAGGCGGTTGTGCAAAAGCCTATCCGTGCGGAGAGCATCGCCTTCTCCCCGAGCAGCAAACACCTCGCTGTGTCGGACAACTTCTCCAACGACTGCGTTCACCTGCGAGCCGGCTGCAAAGTTCGTGACGTCTCGAAAAACTGTCATGCCGGCCCGGTCAAGTGCAACGCTTTGTTCGGCGTGCTTTGCCCTGGCAAGTTGCCTTTCCACGTTTGCACAGCTCTCGCGCCAGTGCTCGGCCAACGATTCCGAATTGATGCACGTCTGTCGCTGAAAGCTGAATCCTATCACCGGCATGCCAACGCGAGCCATTGGGGGGTTCACGGTTCACGTGCCCGGCATTGTGAACCAGCGCATTACGCGCGACATACGCGTCGAGCAACTGACTGGCTTCAGCAATCTGCCAACCCAACTTCCTTTCCAGATGAAGCAGCTTGGCCTCAAGGCTGTTCATATCGCCAATTGTGGCCTCGACCATTTGCTTAATGAGTTCCTCAAGATCGTTGTGCTGCAAGACCTCGCCAAAAGAGAGCTGCTTCTCCTTCGGAATAAGGTCACGACGAACATTGTAAACTTCAAGAATAAGGTCGGTGACAAACGCTTCAGCATAGGAGTAGCCCAACAAGAAGGCGGCGTGTGCAACCTGATGGCCATATTCCTTGAAAGTGTTGGGAAGAGTCGATCGCCGATTGTCTGTGTACCAACCTTCATACTTCTCCTTGAGTACATCGAAAATCTCACGATGCGAGAGAGCGAGGAAGGGTACCAGGGTATCCAACTGGCCGACGAGCCGCTTGGTCAGCCGGCCGAACGGATCTGGTAATCGCTTCGCCACGCCTGTTGCCTCCGCCGCCGAACGACCCAGCTCAGCAGCGGCGGGGCACCGGTGAGCTTGAAGTTCCAGAAACCTATCGTGCCCCGCCGTCTGCTGCAGCGCCTGGTTCGGCGGCGGCGGGCTTCAGTGGCTCTGGTACTACGACTTCGCTGCTATCACTCTCGTCGGTCCAGCCAGTAGGCAAGGAAACCGCCGCCAACCATACCAACGAGCGATCCTCCCGCACCTGCCAGAAAACCATCCAGTCCGTGCCCCCATCCGGCCATACCTCCGCCCATGCCCTGCGGTCGCGTCGTCACATAAACGATGCAATATGATAGCAAGCCAAGCACAACTGAACCGATGACCGCCCCTACGACGATCTTGGCGCCCTTTTTTCCCACGGCACGCTCCTACCCTGGCCAGGCGAGGTCACACCTCGGAGTCCGGCCTCGCTTGGTTTGGTGGGGTCGGAGGCACCACACTCTCTCCTGTCGTGGCTCGTGGGGAAATGATCCACCCAATCACAATCCCCGGCAGAGCTCCGACGAGCGCAAGAAGTGTGGACGCAACCGCGAAAGCAACATAATCCCAAGTGGTCGAATTAACCAGGAACAGCCTCGTGACATTCACATAGCCGAATGCAACGGCGACAGCGGCACCGACGACGGAGATGATTCCACCGATTTGACGTGCGCTTCGCTTCGTCATGATGTCTCCAAGCCGCCGAACTCTCTATTAGCATGCGCCGTCGGACCGTCCGACTATGCGCGATATCGTCTCATCGCACGCAACAAACCCTGGCCATCCTTTGGTGCTTCCCGCAAACGCGCGCATCCTAACACCCTAATCATCACTATGCGCGGCTCCCTTGTTCAGCAGAAGAGGGTAGATCATGGTCGTTACCATGTTCATGTGCCCCAGGAACTCCTGCACCGTGCGGAAATCGTAGCCGGCTTCCAGCAAATGAGTAGCAAACGAATGCCGCAGGCTGTGGGTCGTGGCTAGCTTGCCGTTGCTGGAATGCCGCACGGCGCCGCGAAACTCCCGGACGACGGCGCTTTCGTGCAAGTGCCAGCGGACGAGCTGTCCGGTCCGCGAATCGTCACGAATTGTAGGGGCAGGAAAGAAGAATTGCCAGCATAATTCGCAGAGGGGGCCGAGTGAGCTACGAACCCAA
>JAANMY010004041.1_pt1 | contig 11506 bp, 10 predicted proteins | sample 7279691 | NCBI WGS metagenome assembly JAANMY01 (sample SAMN14094543, study PRJNA606508) | bioreactor metagenome | isolation source: A lab-scale SPAN reactor treating ammonium-rich wastewater day 388 | place: Ireland: Galway | collected 2018-02-07
GACCCAGCAGATATTGCACTTGGTCCCGGGTCAAGCCGGGGGCGAGCTGGTCCACGGCCGCACGATCCAGCGAGTTGCCTTGGCGAATCTCCGGTTTGTACACGAAGCATCCTCCCGAGAGGGCGCCGAGCGTCAGAATCAAAGACAGGATCGATCGTTTCATGGGGCTCACAGTCCGTTCGAGGCACGTCATCTTAGCGAAAAATAAACCGGGTGACGATGGGTTTCCCGGAATGGAGCGCACCAAATTGGAATCCAAGGATATTCGCAAGGTCGGCCTGAAGGTCACCCTGCCCCGCCTCAAGATCCTGGAGATGCTCGAAGCCGGGGACACCCGCCACATGAGCGCTGAGGATCTTTACCGGGCTCTGCTCGATTCAGGCGAGGAGATCGGGCTGGCCACGGTCTACCGGGTGCTGACCCAGTTCGAGAGCGCCGGGCTCGTCAATCGCCTCAATTTCGAAAGCGGCCACTCGGTTTTCGAAATCAATCAGGGCGCCCATCACGACCACATGTTGTGTGTGAAATGTGGGCGCGTGGACGAGTTCATGGACGATGCCATCGAGGCGCGCCAGGCGTCGATTGCCCAGCGCATGGGCTATGAGATGACCGATCACAGCCTCTACATCTATGGCATTTGCCCGGATTGTCGGCGCAAGCCATCCGCCGCCGTGCCCGGTGACAACGCCGATCAGGCCGCGGTGACATCCGACTGAAGCGCCTGCGCACGCAGTTCACGGGCGTGCTCCCGGGTGCGTTCGGTGATGGTGCGCCCGCCCAGCATCCTTGCGAGTTCTTCCGTGGTTTCCGATTCCGACAGGCGCTGGACTGCGGCATGGGTCTCATCCTGGCGCACCTGCTTGGACACGCGGTAATGCTGCCGGGCAAACGCGGCGACCTGGGCCTGGTGGGTGACGCACAGGATTTGGCCGTGGCGCGCCAGTTGCGCCAAGCGGTGGCCGATCAGCTCGGCCACCGCGCCACCGACGCCAGCATCCACTTCATCAAAAATCATGCAGCCCGCCGGGGCATGGGCCGCTGCCACCACGGCAATGGCCAGTGCGATACGCGATAGTTCCCCGCCCGAGGCAACGCGCGCCAGGGGTTTCAGCGGCTGCCCTGGATTCATGCTGATGGTGATGTCCACACGCTCCCGCCCATGCGGGGAGAGGCGATCGAGTTGAGTCTCCACCTCAATGGCGATGCGGGCATGAGGCAGGCCCAACATGCGCACTTGTTCCTCGATCTGTCCGGCCAGCCGTAGCGCGGTGGCGCGCCGCGCCGCGCCCAGGGTTTCGGCGGCCTGTGCATACGCGACTCGCAATTGCGTCTCACGAGCCTGCAATTCCATCTGCCGGTCGGCGCTGTGTGCCAAGGCCACCAGTTCCTGGCGCAGCCGCAGCTGGGCGTCAGGCAGTTCCTCGGGCGGGCAATGGTGCTTGCGCGCGAGCTGGTGGTAGCGCGCAATCCGGGCCTCCAGCCAGGCCAGGCGCTCGGGATCGACCTGGGTGTCGGCCAGATAGTGCGCCAGGGCCCGCTCGGCTTCCTGGGCGGGGATCAGTGCCTGATCCAGCAGCAGGGTGATTTCATCCAGACGGGGATCGAGTCGGCGCGCCTCGTCCATGTCACGGTGGACCTGCTGCAACAGACGCAGGGCTTGCGGCCCTTCGCCGCCGAGTTGTTCCAGGGCGTCCTGCGCCAGCACCAACAGTCGTTCGCCATGGGCCTGGCGTTTGTGCTCGGCAACCAGCTCCGCCCATTGCGCGGCCTGCGGTGCCAAGTCGTCCAGTTCGGCGATCTGGATCTCCAGCCACTCTTTTTGCGGGCCCTTGTCGCCTCCTGCACCCTGCAGATGCGCTAGTGCATCCAGAACTTCCTTGAGTTCGCCGTGGGCGTGTTCCACGGCCGCCAGCAGGACATCGTGGCCGCCGATCCGGTCCAGCAGCCTGCGCTGCGCCGCACTGTGCAGCAGGGATTGGTGCGCATGTTGACCATGAATTTCCACCAGCAGCGGTCCCAGGGTGCGCAGGGACAGCGCGGTGACGGTGCGGCCGTTGATGGTGATCCGGGAACTGCCATCGCGTTGCAACACGCGGCGCAACTGACAGGCATCTCCATCGTCCAGCGCCTCGTCACTGAGCCAGCGCGCCGCCTCGGGCAGGGCTTGCAGGTCGAATTCGGCGCTCAGTTCCGCTCGCGTGGCGCCTGAGCGGATCAGATCGGTGCGGGCGCGATCGCCCAGCAACAGACCCAGGGCGTCGATGAGAATGGATTTGCCCGCGCCGGTTTCGCCCGTCAGGGCGGAGAAACCGGCCCCGAAATCCAGTTCGAGGTGGTCAATGAGCGTGTAGTTGCGGATTTCCAGGCGTGTCAGCATGCCGCGTGGGCCTCAGGGGATCGGTTGGCTGCCCCAGCGCAGCTTGCTGCGTAGGATCCGGAAGTAATCATGGTTGCTGGGGTGGATCAAGGTCAGCGCGAAATCGCTGCGGCGGATGCGCACGCGGTCCCCGTTGCGCAGTTCGACGCTGCTCTGCCCATCCCAGGTGACCTGCACGGGATTGGTGTTGCGCGCCGCAATGCGAATCTCGATTTCCACCGCGGCATTCACCACCAAGGGCCGATCGGCCAGGGCATGAGGGCAGATCGGTACCAGGGTGATGGCCTGGAGCTGCGGGTGCATCACCGGACCGCCGCCCGAGAGTGCATAGGCCGTGGAGCCGGTGGGCGTCGCCACGATCAGCCCGTCGGCCCGGTGGTTGTTGACGTAACGGCCATCGATGTAAGTATCGAATTCGATCATGCGCGCGACGTGGTGCTTGTTGATGACGACATCGTTGAGCGCCGTATCCCGGTGCAGGACGGTATCCTCGCGTAGCGCGGTGCCCTCCAGCAGGAAGCGCTGGTCGGTCTGGTAATCGCCGGCCAGGATGGTGTCCAGCGCCAGCTCCATCTGAGCGGGCGGAATGTCCACCATGAAACCCAAGCGACCCAGGTTGATGCCCACCAGCGGCACCTGCTCGGGACCCACCGCTCGCGCCGCATCCAAAAACGTGCCGTCGCCACCGATCACGATGACGAGATCCACCTGTCGGGCGATGTCGCTGCGCGCGAGCAGCGGTAGTGCGGGATCGGGACTGGCCGCCTGGCAGCGTTCGTCGAGCAGGATGCGGCAGCCGCGTCGCAGCAAGTAGGCCGCCAGTGGCGCCAGGGTCGCCGCCAGTTGGGCGTTGGCGGGGTTGCCGATCAGGCCGATGGTCGCGAAGCGCGGTGGCGATTTGGGCATATGGCTAGCCTTGTTTTTCCAAGGCCGGTCAATGTGTGACAAGTCGTTGACACTGTTTGCCGGCCGTTGCTATGGTGACGATTGGCACTCCATTGGGCTGAGTGCCAAGCGATCTTGGACAGAGCCATTCTGGGTGAGGATGATGTCAACGACAACACCGCATGCCCTGGGCGAACGGGCCCAGATCATTCTGAAAACCCTGATTGACCGCTTCATCCGTGAAGGTGAGCCGGTCGGGTCGCGCACCATTGCCCGGGAAAGCGGATTGGATCTCAGTCCCGCGTCGATTCGCAATGCCCTGCTCGATCTGGAGGAACAGGGATTTTTGCAGTCCCCGCATGCCTCTGCCGGCCGCGTGCCCACGGTGCGCGGCTATCGCTTGTTTGTCGATAGCCTGCTGACAGTCCAGCCGCTGGAGTCCGCGCAGTTGGCCCTGCTCGAGCAGGGGTTCGTGGCCGACGAGATCGTGACTCGCCAGCAGGTCATTGATACTGCGTCCCGTCTGCTCTCCGGCATTACCCGCATGGCGGGCGTGGTCACCTTGCCGCGCCGCGAGCAACTGGGTTTGCGCCATATCGAATTCCTGCCGCTGTCCGGGCATCAGGTCCTCGCCGTGCTGGTCTTCGAGGGCCAGGAGGTGCAAAACCGTATCCTCAAGGTGGAACGTCCCTTCAGCGCCTCGGAATTGCAGCAGGCCTCCAACTACCTCAATACCCTGTTCGTGGGGAAAGGCATCCAGCAGGTTCGCGATGCTATCGTCGACGAAATGCGGCGCACGCGGGCGGACATGGATGAGCTGATGCGCGCTGCGGTCGAACTGGCCAGCGTGGTGTTCGACGCCCCTGACGAGGCCGATTACGTCATTGCCGGCCAGTCCAACCTGATGGATTTCAAGGAGCTTTCCCATGTGGAGAAGCTCCGGGCGCTGTTTGATGCCTTCACCGCCAAGCGCGAGATGTTGCACCTGCTCGATCAGGCGCTACAGGGAGAGGGCGCACAGATCTTCATCGGCGAGGAATCGGGCTATCGCGTACTGGATGACTGCAGCGTGGTGACGGCGCCCTATCGGGTCAACGGTCAGGTGGTGGGGGTGTTGGCGGTGATTGGGCCGACCCGCATGGCCTATCAGCGCGTCATTCCCATCGTCGACATCACCGCGCGGCTGCTTGGCAGTGCCTTGAATTTATCCAATTGATCCCCATCATAGGGCCGCGGTGACGCCATGCTAGGGCGCGCGGCGCCTTTTTTTGTATTTTTGGCATCCGGCGAGGGAGCGGTCTCATGAACCCATCCGATATGAACAACGATTTGTCCCCGCAAGATGGCGCGACCACGGACACTGGAACCGCTGGCGGCGATGATCTCCAGACGCGCCTCGCACAGGCCGAGCAGAAGGCCGGCGAGCACTGGGAACTTTACCTGCGGGCCCGGGCCGATCTGGAAAACCAGCAGCGCCGGATGGCGCGGGAACTGGAAAATGCCCACAAATATGGCCTGGAGCGCTTCGTGAACGAGCTGCTGCCGGTCAAGGACAGCCTGGAACTGGGCTTGGCCGCCTCTGGCACGGAGCAGTCCGGACCCCAGGCCCTGCGCGAGGGCATGGAGCTGACGCTCCGCATGCTGGGCGCGGCGCTGGAAAAATTCGGCGTGCGCGAAATCGCGCCGCAAGGGGAAGTTTTTGATCCCCAGTGGCATGCGGCAGTTTCCATGCAGGAATCCGCCGCGGCGCCGGAAAACTCGATTCTGCACGTCATGCAAAAGGGCTATGCCCTGAACGATCGGCTGATCCGGCCCGCCATGGTGGTCGTGGCGCGCGCTCCGGGCGGCTGACGCGCCGGGTCATTGAAACCGATTCCTTCCATCCCCATCTTGGGGGAGAACGCAATTTCTGTTTTTTGGAGTAGCTAAACCATGGGCAAGATCATCGGCATTGACTTGGGTACCACCAATTCCTGCGTGGCGGTGCTGGAGGGCGGCAAGCCCAAGGTGCTGGAAAACAGCGAAGGCGCTCGCACCACGCCTTCCATTGTTGCCTACACCAAGGACGGGGAAATCCTGGTCGGGCAGGCCGCCAAGCGCCAGGCGGTCACCAATCCGCAAAACACGCTGCATGCAGTCAAGCGCCTGATCGGCCGCAAGTTCAGCGATGCAGTCGTGCAGAAGGACCTGCATCTGGCGACCTTCAAGATCGTGGCCGCCGATAACGGGGATGCCTGGGTCGAGGCCAGTGGCCGCAAGATGTCGCCGCAGGAAGTCTCCGCGCAGGTGCTGCGCAAGATGAAGAAGACCGCCGAGGATTACCTTGGCGAAACCGTCACCGAGGCGGTGATCACCGTGCCGGCCTATTTCAACGATGCCCAGCGCCAGGCCACCAAGGATGCCGGTCGCATCGCCGGGCTGGAGGTCAAGCGCATCATCAACGAGCCGACCGCGGCGGCGCTCGCCTATGGCATGGACAAGCAACGCGGCGACAGCAAGATCGTGGTCTACGATCTGGGCGGCGGCACCTTTGATGTCTCGGTCATCGAAATCGCCGAGGTCGAGGGCGAGCACCAGTTCGAGGTGCTGGCCACCAACGGGGACACCTTCCTGGGCGGGGAGGATTTCGACCTGCGCATCATCGATTACCTGGCCGGCGAGTTCCAGAAAGAAAACGGCATGGATCTGCGCAAGGATCCCCTGGCCATGCAGCGCCTGAAAGAGGCAGCGGAAAAGGCCAAGATCGAGCTGTCCTCGAGCCAGCAGACCGAGCTCAATCTGCCCTATGTCACGGCAGACGCCAGCGGTCCCAAGCATCTCAATCTGAAGCTGACGCGCGCCAAGCTCGAAGCCCTCGTGGAAGATCTCATTGTGCGCACCATCGAGCCGTGCCGTTTGGCGCTGAAAGATGCGGGTCTGAAAGCTGCCGACATCAACGAGATCATCTTGGTGGGTGGCCAGACACGCATGCCGCGGGTGCAGGACGCGGTCAAGAGCTTCTTCGGCAAGGAACCGCGCCGGGATGTGAATCCCGACGAGGCAGTGGCCATCGGTGCTGCCATCCAGGCCGGCGTGCTGGCCGGTGATGTGCGTGATGTGTTGTTGCTGGACGTGACCCCGCTCACTCTGGGGATCGAGACCATGGGTGGGGTGATGACATCCTTGATCAAGCGCAACACCACGATTCCCACCAAGGCGTCGCAAGTGTTTTCCACCGCCGAGGATAACCAGTCCGCGGTGACCATCCATGTGCTGCAGGGCGAGCGCGAGATGGCGCGCCAGAACAAGTCGCTGGGCCAGTTCAACCTGGAAGGCATTGCGCAGGCGCCGCGCGGCATGCCGCAGATCGAGGTCGCTTTCGACATCGACGCCAACGGCATCCTGCACGTCTCGGCCAAGGACAAGAACACCGGCAAGGAAGCCAACATCACCATCAAGGCCAGCTCCGGTCTGACCGAGGAAGAAATCCAGCGCATGGTGAAGGATGCCGAAGCCCACGCCGAGGAGGATCGCAAGTTCCATGAGCTGGTCACGGCGCGCAACCAGGCCGACAGCCTGGCCTATGGGGTGGAAAAATCCCTGCGTGATCTGGGCGATCAGGTGGAAGCCGAGGAGAAAGGCCGGATCGAGGCGGCTTTGACGGCCGTGCGTGAGGCCATTCAGGGCGAGGATAAGGCACTGATTGAGCAGTCCACCCAGGCCCTGGCGGAAGTTTCCGCAACCTTGGCGCAGCGGGCTGCGGCGGCGGATCAGGCGGGGACCGCAGGAGCGGGTGCTGCCACAGGTGATGCCGATGTGGTGGATGCCGAGTTTCACGAGGTGAAGGACGACAAGTCCGCTTGATGCGACGGCAAGGCGCCCGGGGGCGACACGGATCGTCCCCGGGCGCGTTTGCGAATTGAGACCGGGCAGGGCGGCGCGCACTGCCGATGAATGCACGAAGGCGCAAGCATGGCGAAAGCGGATTATTACGAGACTCTGGGGGTGGCGCGGGATGCCGATGAGGCCGAGCTGAAGAAGGCCTACCGGCGTCTGGCCATGAAATACCATCCCGACCGCAATCCCGGCGACAAGGCGGCCGAGGAGCAGTTCAAGGAAATTGCTGAAGCCTGGGAAGTGCTTTCAAACCCGGAAAAGCGCGCCCTGTATGACCGCTTCGGCCATGCCGGCGTGAATGGACCGGGCGGCGGCGCTGGGGGCGGCTTCGGGCAGGGTGATTTTGCCGAGGCTTTCGGGGACGTCTTCGGTAGCGTGTTCAGCGAGGTTTTCGGTGGCGGTCGCCGGGGTGGGCGATCGGGCGGCAGCTATCGCGGCGCCGACTTGCGCACGGTGGTGGAGATTGATTTGGAGCAGGCTGCGCGCGGCACCACGGTCGAAATCGAGGTGCCGGGGCATGAGACCTGTACCGCCTGCGGCGGCAATGGGGCCGAACCCGGCACCCAGCCGGTGACCTGCTCCACCTGTGCGGGACAGGGGCAAGTGCGCGTGCAGCAGGGTTTTTTCTCCCTGCAACAGGCCTGCCCGCGTTGCCGTGGCCGCGGCACCGTGGTCGAATCCCCGTGCAAGGCATGCAATGGCGCCGGGCGCATCCGGCAGGACAAGACCCTGTCGGTGAAGATTCCGCCGGGGGTCGATACCGGCGATCGCATCCGCCTGGGCAGCGAAGGCGAGCCGGGTCAGGGGGGTGGTCCGGCAGGGGATCTGTATGTCCAGATCCAGGTGCGCGACCATGCGATTTTCCATCGTGAAGGCAAAGATCTCTTGTGCGAGATGCCGGTGAGCTTCACCACCGTTGCGCTGGGCGGGGAAATCGAAGTGCCCACGCTGAACGGTCAGGTCAACCTGAAGGTCCCCGCGGGCACCCAGACCGGCAAGGTATTCCGCTTGCGCGGCAAGGGTATGCCGGGTCTGCGCGGCGCCGAGACTGGCGATCTCTTGTGCCGTGTGCAGGTGGAGACGCCGGTCAACCTGACGGCGGAGCAACGCGAGCTGCTGGAACGCTTCGGGACCCTGATCGGCGCGGGTGAACGCCGCCACAGCCCGACTACCAGCGGCTGGCTGGATGGGGTGAAAGGCTTCTTTGATCGATTCACGTCGTGAACTCCCGGACGGGGAGCATGGAGCGGAAAATGGCGCAGGTGGCGATTACAGGGGCCGCGGGCCGGATGGGTCAGGCGTTGATGGCAGGGGCTCAGGGGCGCAGCGATATGGCCATCACCGTGGCGCTGGAAGCTGCGGCGCATCCTGCCTTGGGTCAGGACGCCGGCATTCTGGCAGGATTCAGGCCGCTGGGCGTGCCGCTGGTCGATGACCTGGCTGCCCAGCTTGAGCGTTTTGCGGTGCTGATCGAGTTCACCCGACCCGAGCCCACCCTGGCTCATCTGGCGCTCTGCCGCCAGCATGGCAAGGCCATGGTGATCGGGACCACCGGGCTGGATGCCGCCCAGCGGGCCACCGTGGCGGCTGCGGCGCGCGACATTCCGATCGTGCTCTCCCCCAATATGAGCATCGGGGTCAACCTGACCCTCAAGCTGCTGGAAATGGCGGCGCGGGTGTTAGGCGATACGGTGGACATCGAGATCATCGAAGCCCACCACCGCCACAAGGTCGATGCCCCCTCGGGTACGGCGCTGCGCATGGGCGAGGTGATCGCCAGCGCCCTGGGACGCGACCTGAAAACCTGCGCGGTGTATGGCCGTGAAGGTCAGACCGGTGCGCGTGAGCGGCGCACGATCGGTTTCGAGACCATTCGCGCGGGCGACATCATCGGCGACCACACGGTGCTGTTTGCCGGTGAGGGTGAGCGGCTGGAAATCACCCACCGCGCGACTAGCCGGGAAAACTTCGCGCAAGGCGCCCTGCGCGCCGCAGCGTGGCTGGCCGGACGCCCGCCGGGGCTCTATGACATGGCGGATGTGTTGGGTCTGTGATGACCCTCGCATGGACAACCAGGGCCGAGACCCTTAAAATCAGAGCGGTTTGAATGCACTCGCTGGGCATTTGCCTCGGCACTCCGGCCTCGGGGTGGCCGTTGAGTCAGCGTCTCTTCCCGGGGGCGTGATCGCTGTTTCGGATGTAATGGATTTTCCGGGCGGGACGCACATCCCGTTCCGTTTTCGCACGCCCGTGCCGGAGGTGGCCCCTTGTCTGTACCCGCCCTGCTCGTTCTTGAAGATGGCAGCGTGTTTTCCGGCCGTTCCCTGGGGGTTGCCGGCATAAGTGCCGGGGAGGTGGTGTTCAACACCGCCATGACCGGCTATCAGGAAGTGCTGACCGATCCCTCCTATCATCGCCAACTGGTGACGCTGACCTATCCCCACATCGGCAACGTCGGTGTGAATGCGGCCGATGCCGAGTCCGATGGGGTGAAGGTTGCTGGCCTGATCATCCGGGACGCATCCCAGGTGGTCAGCAATTGGCGGGCCGAGCAAAGCCTGGAAACGCACCTCCAGGCCCAGGGCATCGTTGCCATTGCCGAGGTCGACACACGCCGCCTCACCCGGCTGTTGCGGCAGAAAGGCGCCTTGCGGGGCGCAATTGTGGCAGGACAGGCCGATCCTCAGCGCGCCCCTGAGTTGGGACGGGAAGCTGCGCTGGCCTTTCCGGGCCTGTTGGGTCTGGATCTGGCCCGCGAGGTTACTGCGCCTGCAGCCTATGTGTGGGAAGAACCGACGGGGTCGTTCGATGCCGACCGCAAGGCGCCGGCCTTGGGCCGCTTCCATGTGGTGGCCTACGATTTCGGCATCAAGCGCAATATCCTGCGCTTGCTGGTGGACGCAGGGTGCCGGGTCACGGTGGTGCCGGCTACCACCACCGCTGCCGAGGTGCTGTCCATGGCGCCGGATGGGGTCTTCCTGTCCAATGGGCCGGGCGATCCGGAACCCTGCGGCTACGCCATCGCGGCGATCCGGACTTTCCTGGAGCGCGGTGTACCCTTGTTCGGAATCTGCCTGGGCCATCAGTTGCTGGGGCTGGCCAGCGGGGCACGCACGGTCAAGATGAAATTTGGCCACCACGGCGCCAACCACCCCGTGATGGATCTGGACAGCCGCCGGGTATTGATCACCAGCCAGAACCACGGCTTTGCGCTGGATGAAGACAGCCTGCCGGATCAGTTGCGCGCCACCCACCGCTCCTTGTTCGACGGCACGCTGCAAGGCGTGATGCGCACCGATCGGCCGGCCTTCGGTTTCCAGGGCCATCCGGAAGCCAGCCCGGGACCCCACGACCTGCGGCCTCTTTTCGCCCGTTTCACCGAGATGATGGCGCACCAGCGGGCGGCCTGAGCCCCTTACCGCCATCCGCCTGACTGACAGGTTTTCGTATGCCCAAACGTACCGATCTTTCCAGCATCCTCATCCTGGGCGCCGGCCCCATCGTCATCGGCCAGGCCTGCGAGTTCGATTACTCCGGCGCCCAGGCCTGCAAGGCGCTACGCGAGGAGGGTTACCGGGTTATCCTGGTTAACTCCAATCCGGCGACCATCATGACCGATCCGGAGATGGCCGACGCCGTCTACATCGAACCCATCCACTGGGCCACAGTGGCGCGCATCATCGAGGCGGAGCGTCCCGATGCCGTGCTGCCGACCATGGGCGGCCAGGTGGCGCTCAATTGTGCGCTGGACCTGGTGCGCGAGGGCGTTCTCGCGCAATTCGGTGTCCAGCTCATCGGCGCCAGCCAGGAGGCCATCCACATGGCCGAAGACCGCAACCTATTCCGGCGCGCCATGACGGAAATCGGCCTGGCCACGCCGCATTCGGTGGTGGTGCATTCCATGGAAGAAGCGCTGGCCCAGCAGCCCGATGCGGCCCCGGTTATTTCGCGGACGCTGTTCATCGGCCTGGCGCTCAGTGACTATGGCGAATACAAGCCGGAAGTCGACGCCTGGGACGGCCGAAACTCGCCACAGTCGACGACGGCTCCGGCTCCGTAGCACGGAGGGCGAATGGGTGGCACGCCCTGAGTCTTCGAGGGGCGTGGGGAGTGAATAACGACCACGCCCTTCCGCAAAGCCTTCAGGGCGTGCCACCCCCGCCAGCGACTTGAATTGCCTAGCGTCGGGAGACGAGAAGCCATGCCCTCGCGACGATCCCTTCAGCAGTGGGATCAAGGGCTGTATCTGATGCTCGGCTCCCTGTCGATGTTCTTCATCGGCTCGATTCTCGCCTATCTGCTGATCCGCTCGCGGTCGCCAAGCCCCCGGTTGGGCGTGCCGCTCATCTTGTGGTTCTCGACAGCCAT
>JAANMY010004049.1_pt1 | contig 11486 bp, 13 predicted proteins | sample 7279691 | NCBI WGS metagenome assembly JAANMY01 (sample SAMN14094543, study PRJNA606508) | bioreactor metagenome | isolation source: A lab-scale SPAN reactor treating ammonium-rich wastewater day 388 | place: Ireland: Galway | collected 2018-02-07
GGCGCGCGGCCTCGTGCCCGCGCCGCGCGAGGTCGCGCCGGGGCAGATCGAAACCGACGACGAGGCGCTGTGCCGCCAGCTGGTCGAGTGCGCCGTCGAGCCGGCGCCGGTAGAGGAGGCGGTGCTCCGGGAGATCTACGCGCGCAGTCCCGGGCGCTTCCGCGCGCCGGCACTCTACGAGGCTGCCCACATCCTGATCGCAGCGCCGCCGGGCGAGCGGGCGGCGGCGCGGGCCGAGGCCGAGGCCGTGCTGGCCGAGGTGCTTGCCGCGCCGCGGCGGTTCGCCGAGGTGGCGCAGCAGCGGTCGGCCTGCGAGTCACGGGCCAGCGGCGGACGGCTGGGCCAGATTTCGGCCGGCGACACGGTGCCGGAGTTCGAGGCCGTGCTGCGCGAACTTGCCGAGGGCGAGATCGCTCCGGCGCCGGTTGAATCGCGGTTCGGTTTCCATATCGTGCGGCTGGACGCACGGGCCGAGGGCGCCGTGCTGCCGTTCGAGGCGGTGGAACCGCGGCTGCGCGCGGCAGCGGAGAAGGCCGCCTGGGTGCGGGCGGCGCGCACCTTCGCCGACGGTCTGCTGGCCGGGGCCCGGCTGGAGGGCATGCCGGGCGGGGCCGCGGTCTGAACTGGAAGGGGTGCCGCGTCCCGAGTGGGTGGCGCCTGAACGGAGGGACGGCATGCCGATCGGCTATCTGACCTGCCCCGGACGCGGGGAAACGGATCCCTGCATCGCCCGCGCCGCGGAGCTGCTTGCGGCCCGCGGCATCCGCCTTGCGGGGACGGTGGCGGCCGACCAGCAGGGCGACGGCCCCTGCTGCGATGCGCTGCAGGTGCTTCCCGACGGGCCTGTGATGCCGATCCGGCAGGATCTCGGGGCCGGCGCCAGCGGCTGCCGGCTGGACGGGACGGCGCTGGAGGCCGCGGTGGCGGCGGCGCGGCCGCGGCTTGCCGCTGCGGAGGTTCTCGTTGTCAACAAGTTCGGCAAGATCGAGGCGGTCGGCCGCGGGTTCGTGCCGCTGATCGTCGAGGCCGTGGATCGGGGCCTGCCCGTTCTGGTGGGGGTGAGCGGTCTCAATCTGCCCGACTTCCTGGCCTTCGCCGACGGCCTGGCCGAGCGGCTGCCGCCTAGCCCAGAGGCTGCTGCCGCCTGGGCGCTGGCCGCGGTCGGCCCGGTCGGGGCGTGAGCGGGTTGGCACGGATCGCGGTCCTGACCGTGTCCGACCGCGCCGCCCGGGGGGAGTACCCCGACCGCGGTGGCCCGGCGGCGGAGGAGTGGCTGCGGGCGGTGATCGCGAGCCCCGCCGAATACCGCCGCGAGATCGTCGCCGACGGGGCCGACAGCGTCGCCGCGGCGCTCAGGACGCTGGCCGACGACTGGGGCGCCGACTTCATCGCCGTGACCGGCGGCACCGGCCCCGCGCCGCGGGACCGCACGCCCGAGGGCGTTTCCGCCGTGGCCGACTTCGACCTGCCGGGCTTCGGCGAGGCGATGCGGGGCGCCTCGCTGGCCGAGGTGCCGACCGCGATCCTGTCGCGTCAGGGCGCGGCGGTGCGCGGCCGGACGCTGATCGTCACCCTGCCTGGCAAGCCGGCGGCGATCGCCACCTGCCTGGGGGCGGTGTTCGCGGCGGTGCCCTACTGCCTTGACCTGATCGGCGCGGCGCACATCGAGACCGACCCCGGCCGCTGCCGCGCCTTCCGCCCGGGCTGAGGAGCGCGGCGCCGGCATGTCGGGGTGGTGGGAGTATGCCGCGGCCTGGACGGCCTTCCTAATGTCGCACGCCCTGCCGGTGCGGCCGCCGCTGCGGCCGCGGCTTGACGCGTGGCTGGGGCCGCGGGGCTTCCTGGTCGGCTATTCGGTGCTTTCGCTCGCGGTTCTCGGCTGGCTGGTCGTGGCGGCCGGGCGCGCACCGGTCGTGGTTCTGTGGCCCGAGCCGCCGGGGGCGGGCTGGATCGTCCTCGCCGCCGTGGCGGCGGCCGCGGCGGTCATCGCCTTCGGACTGGGACGACCAAACCCGCTTTCCTTCGGCGGGACAGCGGGGGCGTTCGATCCCGACGATCCAGGCCCGGTCGGCCGCATCCGGCATCCGGTGCTGGCGGCGCTGCTGCTGTGGTCGCTCGCCCACATGGCGGTGAACGGCCAGCTGGCCCATGCGCTGCTGTTCGGGGGCTTCGCGCTGTTCGCGGCGTCCGGCTGGCGGATGCTCGACCGCCGCCGCCGCCGGACGATGGGCGCGCCGGCCTGGGAGGCCATGGTCGCGCGGACGCGCGCGGCGCCCGTGCGGCTGGGGCCGCAGGCATGGCTGCGCGGCCTTCTGGCCGCGGGCGCTGTGGCCGGGCTCTTGCTGGCCCATCCCTGGATCGCCGGCCCGGCGGTGCTGCAGCGCTTCCTGCCCTGAGCGGGGCGATCACAGCAGGCCGCGGCCGGCGAGGTTGGTCATCAGCGCGCCGGTGCCGAAGGTCCACTCCGGGGCCTCGGTGGACAGGCGCACGGTGTTGGCAAGCCTGCCGAGGCCCGGCGCGGTGATCTCGACCACATCGCCGGCGTGATGAGTGAAGCCCTGTCCGGGCGCGTCGCGGTCCTGGACCGGGGCGAACATTGTCCCGAGAAAGAGCATGAACCCGTCGGGATACTGGTGGTGGCGGCCGCAGGTCTGGGCAACGAGGTCGGCGGGGTCGCGGCTGATCTCGGTCAGCGACGAGCGCCCCTCGAGGCGGAAGCCGTCATCACCGGTGACCGTCATCGCCAGCTCCAGCCTGCGGATGTGGTCGAGCGTGAAGTCCGCGTCGACGAGCCGGATGACGGGGCCGATGCTGGCCGAGGCGTTGTTGTCCTTGGCCTTGCCGAGCAGGAGCGCCGAGCGCCCCTCGACGTCGCGCAGGTTGACGTCGTTGCCGAGGGCCGCGCCGAGTATGCGGCCCCGCCCGTCGCAGGCGAGCACCACCTCCGGCTCGGGGTTGTTCCAGCGGCTGACCGGATGCAGCCCGACCGCGGCGCCATGGCCGACGGCCGCCATCGGCTGGGCCTTGGTGAAGACCTCGGCATCGGCGCCGATGCCGACCTCGAGATACTGGCTCCACAATCCCTCGCCCTGGAGGAAGCCCCTGACCTCGGCCGCCTTCGGCGACCCCGGCACGAGGTCGCGCAGGCTGTCGCCGATGATCGCTGCGATGTGGGCGCGGATCGCTGCGGCCCGGGAAGGGTCGCCGCCCGCGCGCTCCTCGATCACCCGCTCGATCATCGAGCGGGCGAAAGTGACGCCGCAGGCCTTGACCGCCTGAAGGTCGCAGGGGGCGAGCAGGCGGAAGCCGTCCGCACCCGCGGCCTCGGTGCTGGCGGCGAGCAACCCCTCGGCGGTGCCGAGATCGCTGCCCGGGGCGGCGGCGACGTGGGCGGCGGGGTCGGACAGCGCGAGGATGGCGCTGACCGTCGCCGCCCCGCGGGCGGTGATGTCGACCACACGGCCGCCGCGGAGGGTGACGACCGCAGGGCCGATGCCGGGGCGCCAGACGCGGCCGAGGACGGTTCCGGAAGGAAAGGGGGAGGGCATCGGGGCGGTTCCTCTCGGTTGCGGACCGCGCCCAGCCTTTCCCCGCCGCCGGGCGCCGCGCAACCCCGATGCGCGCCGGTCCCCGGCGCGGGCAGGGCGGACCGCCGTCCGCCCCCGCCCGGCCCCGGCGGAAGGGGCCGTCAGACGTAGCCGGCGGCGCGGTGCGGGCCCCCGGCCGAGCGGTAGACGAGCAGCGTGCGCTCGTAGCGGCAGACCTCGCCGCCGCCGCGGCAGATTCCGCGGGTCCGGACGGTGAGGATTCCCTGATCGGGGCGCGAACGCGAATCGCGCTTGGCGAGGATCTCGGATTCGGCGAAAACCGTGTCGCCGTCGCGTACCGGGTTGGCGAAGGTGACGTCCCGCCAGGCGAGATTGGCCACCACCCGGCCGAAGGCCCGCGTCGTGGCCGCCGCGAAGGCGCCGACGACCCAGGCCGGCGAGAGCGCCGCCGCCCCGCCGCCGGCGATCTCGGCAAAGGCACGGTCGACCAGCACCGGCGCGTGGTCGCCGGCGAGTGCGGCGCGGTAGCGGGCCTCGGCCCAGGAGAAGGTGAAGCCCGGCCGGTGCTCGATGATCATCCCGGGGGCGAAATCGTCAAACTCGATTCCGAGCGTCTCGACATATTCGTCCGGGCCGATGGCGACGTGCGAGGGAAAGCGTGTCATCACGGTGCCTCTTTGCGGTCAGTAGCCGAGGGCAGCGAACGGGCCGCACCCCCGCCGCCAGACCGATTGCGTGTAGCTCACCACCGCCACCTCGCCGCCGCCGGCGCGGGTGACCGTCGATTCGCAGTCGAGGATGCCGCAGCCGCTGTCCTCGGGGTCGGGCCGCATGGCCAGGATTCGCGTGCGCGAATAGAGGGTGTCGCCCCCGAACACCGGTCCGGTCAGGCGGATGTCGGAGAAGCCGAGGATGCGGCGGCGGCGGCCGAAGGTCTTCCAGCCCATGCCGACGGCGCGCTGCAGCGTCAGCGTGCTGACCACGAGCGGCCGGCCGAACTCGGTGGCGCCGGCGTAGTTGGCATCGTAGTGGAGCGCGGCCTGGTTCAGCGTTGCCAGTGCCTCGTTGGCGTTCTCGTCCTGGGTCACGGTGATGCCGGGGCGGTGGTGGAAGACCTGCCCGGGGCTGAAGGACTCGAACTCCAGCCCGACCGATTCGCGCAGGTGACCGTCGGGCGTGGGATTAAAGGCTGCAAACATGCGGTCAGGCTCTCCCTGTCTGGCCCGGGTCCGGCTGGCCGGCGTCGCGGGCATGTGCTGCGCGGGTCAGGACGCGCCGGGCCGCCTGGGCCACGGGGGCGTCGATCATCCGGCCGTCGAGGCGGGCAACGCCACCGGCAGCGGCATCCATGGCGGCCAGTAGCCGCTCGGCGCGCGCCACCGCCTCGGCATCCGGGGCGAAGACGCTGCGGATCGGTGCCACCTGCGCGGGATGGATGGCGAGCTTGCCGGTGAAGCCGAGTGCGCGCACCCGCGCGGTCTCGGCCCGCAGCCCGGCGGTGTCGTCGAGCGCGAGCCAGGGCACGTCGAACGCCCCGCGCCGGGCCGCCGCGGCGGCCGCGACGACTGCGGCGCGCGGGGCGAGCAGCGGCTCCCAGGCGAATTCGGCGCCGAGGTCGGCCGCCAGGTCGGCGCCGCCGAAGCCCAGCGCATCGCCCGGCGACAGCGATGCGGCAATGGCGTGGGCGGCATGCAGCCCGCGGGCTGACTCGATCACCGCAAGCAGGGGCAGGGGCGCGGGCAGGCAGGCGCGCACGATCTCGATGTCGCGGGGGGCCTCGACCTTCGCCAGCACCAGCCCGTCGGGCATGGCATCGGCGCGCGCCAGCGCTGCGAGGTCGTCGAGCGCGGGCACGGTGCCGAGCGCGTTGAGGCGCAGCAGGACCGGGGCGCCGGCCCCGCGGGCGCGCAGGTGCCCCAGGGCATGGGCGCGGGCCTCGTCCTTGCCCGCAGGCGGCACGGCATCCTCGAGGTCGATGACGATGCCTTCCCGGCAGGCCGCCCGCGCCTTGCCGAAGCGCTCGGGCCGGTGGCCCGGGACGAACAGGAGGCAACTGGCTTCGCAGAGGTCGAGCGTGCTCATCGGGAGGCTCCAAGAACGAGGTCGGGCAGGCCGGTGGACAGGCCCGGCCAGAGGATCACCGCCGCCCAGAGCAGGAGCATGGCGACGAAGAACGGCATCAGGCCTCGCTGCACCTCGGCGACCGGGGCACGCGACACCTCGGCCATGACGAAGAGGTTCAGCCCCACGGGCGGGGTCAGCATGGCAAGCTCGATCCCGATCACCATCACGATTCCGTAGTGCACCGGATCGATGCCCAGCCCGTGGACGATGGGCAGGGTCAGGGGCAGGGTGATGAGGATGATGGCATAGCCCTCGAGGACCATGCCGAGGACCAGCAAGATGCCGGCGAGGACAAAGAGGAACTGCGTCGGGGTCAGGTCGAGCCCGGTGGCGAAGGCGGCGATATGCGCGGCCAGCCCGTCGCGCGTCATCCAGCCCGACAGCAGGTCAGCGCCGGCGATGATGAGCAGGATCGCGGCGGTGCGCGAGATGCCCTGCACGAGGACCTCGGGCACCTCGAGGAAAGTCAGGGTTCGGTAGACGAACAGGCTGACAACCAGCGCCACGGCCGCCGACAGGGCCGCGGCCTCGGTCACGGTGACGAAGCCGCCGTAGATGCCGCCGAGCACGATGAGCGGCACCGCCAGCGCCGGCAGCGCCCGCAGGTTCGCCTGTCCGGCCGCCTGCCAGCCCGGGAAGGGCACCTTCCGGGCGCCCTGGACCGAGGCCATGACCATCACCACCACCGCGAACAGGCCGACCTGGATAAGCCCCGGGACGACCCCGGCGAGAAACAGCCGCGGGATCGAGGTTTCCGAGACCAGCCCGTAGACGACCATGGGCATCGATGGCGGGATCAGGATACCGAGCGTGCCGGCCGCCGCCGTCAGCCCCAGCGCGAAGGGACGCCGGTAGCCGTGCTGCAGCATCTCGGGGACGACCATCGTGCCCATCGCCAGCACGGTGGCCACCGACGAGCCGCTGATCGCAGCGAACAGCGCGGTTGCGGCCAGCGCCGACAGCGCGATCCCCCCCGGCAGCCGGCCGATCCAGGTGCTGGCCATGTCGATCAGCGCCCGGGCGATGCCGCCGCCCTGGATGAAGCCCGCCGCGATCACGAAGAACGGCACCGCCATCAGCGTCGCCGAGTTCATGTGGTCGAGGATGTCCTGCCCGATGCCGCCGATCGAGGCGCCGTCGGCCAGCAGCAGCACGATGCCGAGCCCGGTGAGCACGATGTAGATCGGCACGCCGAGCGCGAGCAGCACCAGCAGGCCTGCAAGGCCGAGGATGGCCGCGGTGCTCATGGGGGCGTGCCCTCAGCGCTCATGGTGGCCGACCTCGTCGGTGGCGCGGCCGGTGACAAGCCGGACCGCGCGCACCATCAGGTGGAAGCCGATCAGCGCCGCGCCGACCGGCAGGCTGAGGTAGAAGACCCACAGCGGCAGCCGGAGCGAGGAGGTCGTCCGCTCGTTCCAGCGGATCGACTCCTCGACCACGATTGAGCCAGACCAGACGAGAAAGCCGGCCATGGCGATCCCGGCCAGCGTGGCCAGCACCGACAGCGCCAGCCGCGCCCGCTGCGGCAGGAGCAGCACGAAGCTGTCGACCCGCACGTGCTCGCCGCGGCCCGCGATCCGCGCCCCGGCGATGAACGTCGCCCAGATGACGGCGAAGATCGTCACCTCGAAGGTCCAGTCGAGCCGGAGGGCCGGCAGGACATAGCGCCCGGCCATGGCGATGCAGGCCAGGACCAGCGCCACCCCGGCAAGAAGTGCGATCAGCACGGCCTCGGCGCGGTCGAGGATGGCGAGGAAACGGGACATCGCGGTGGTTCCGGGTGCCGGGCGCGGTCGGGCCGCGCCGCGCCGGCCCGGGCTGCCCCGGGGGCCGCGCGGCGCGCCTTGCAGGCGTGTCAGTCGAGCTTGGCGATCTCCGACTGGGCAAGCGCGACGACCTCGTCGGAGACGTCCAGCTCTGCCGCGATCTCGGGGGCGAGGGCCAGCAGACGGGCGTTCACGGCCGCGAGTTCGGCGGGGTCGGGGACGTGGATGACCACGCCGTTGCCGGCGTTCTCCTCGGCAGCGGCGTTCTGGCGGCGCATCGCCTCGACCCGCTCCTCGTCGATCACGCTGTCCCAGGCGGCGGCGAAGGCTGCGCGGTGCTCCTCGCTGAGACCGTTCCAGAAGGCGGCATTGACCAGCGGCACGTAGTAGAGGACCGACACCTGGTCGATGAACACCGAGCGCACCCCGGCCTCGTGCAGCTTGCCCGAGCGCAGGGTCTCGTGGGTGGTCAGCAGCGCGTCGATCGTGCCCTGCGACAGCGCGAGCGGCACGTCGGGGAAGGGGATCGCCACGCCCTCGGCGCCCAGCGCGCGGTAGCGGGCGATGAAGCCCGCGCCGCCGGGGACGCGGATGCGCGCGCCCTCGAAATCGGCGAAGCTGGCGATCTCCTTTCGGGCGCCGAAGGTATTGGTGAAGCCGAGCAGGAACCAGCGGCCGGGGATCTCGACGCCAAGCGTCTCCTCGATGCCCTGGGCCAGCCGCGCGCCCAGCGGACCGTCGACCAGCCCGTTCACCTGCTCGGGCGAGCGGCCCGAGAACAGCGGCAGGTCGAGGATGTTCATGTCCGAGGCGAAGGCCGCGATCGAGGAGTTGGTGGTCACCGACATCTCGATGTCGCCGCGCGCGACCGCCCGCGGCTCGTCGCGGGCGGCGTAGAGCTGCCCGGACTCGAACAGTTCGCCCACGAGTTCGCCGCCGGTGGCCTCGGCAAGGCGGTCCATGAAGCTGCGCAGCGTGATGTTGCGCACATGGTTCGGCCCGGTGTCGACCGAGATCCGGAACCGGGTCTCGGCCGATGCCGCGCCCTGCATGCCGCCGAGCGCGAGCGTTGCGGCGACCGCGACCAGCGCCGTGCGCCGCGAGAGGCCCCGATATCCCGTCATGCCGTCATCCTCCCTGAACTCCGGCCCCGCGGATCGCGCATCCCGCCGACCCCGGCGGCGCGGTGCGGACGACCGTCAATGAGCCGCTTGATATTGTCCGGACAACAGGACAAAATCAAGCATCATCGTCTGGCATGGCGGAGCGCTTCCCATGGGGCCACTCGACGGTCTGCGCGTGCTCGCGGTCGAGCAATACGGTGCCGGTCCGTTCGGCACACAGGCCCTGGCCGACCTCGGCGCGGAGGTTATCAAGATCGAGAACCCGCACGAGGGTGGCGACGTCACCCGCGGCCTCGGCCCGTACTTCGACGACAGCCTCGGCAGGGGCGCCGAAAGCCTGTTCTTCCAGGCCATCAACCGCAACAAGCGCAGCATCGCGCTCGACCTTGCCAGCGCCGAGGGGCGGGCCGTATTCCGCGACCTTGCCCGCGATGCCGACGCAATCGCCTGCAACCTGCGTGGCGACGTGCCAGGGCGGCTGGGCATCTCCCATGCCGGACTGAGCGACGTGAACCCGCGGCTGGTGTGCGCCTTCCTGACCGCCTACGGCCGGACGGGCCCGCGCGCCGCCTGGCCGGGCTACGACTACCTGATCCAGGCCGAGACGGGCTATTTCACGCTCAACGGCGAGCCCGACGCGCCGCCGGCGCGCTTCGGCCTGTCGATCGTGGATTTCATGACCGGCTACTGCATGGCGCTCGCGCTGGTCGCCGGGGTGATGGAGGCGCGCCGCACCGGAGTCGGCCGGGATGTCGACGTCTGCCTCTATGATGTCGGGCTTGCCAACCTCAACTACCTCGCCGCCTGGAGCATGAACGCGGGCTACACGCCGCGGCGTGTCGCCCGTTCGGGGCACCCCACGCTGGTACCCTGCCAGCTGTTCCGCACCGCCGACGGCTGGATCTTCATCATGGCGAACAAGGAGAAGTTCTTTCCGCCGCTGTGCGAAAGGCTGGGCGTGCCCGAGCTTGCGGGCGATCCGCGCTTTGCCACCTTCGCCGACCGGCTTGCGCATCGCGAGACGCTGTCGGGACTTCTGGAGCAAGCTTTCATGACCGCGCCGACCGACCACTGGCTTGCCCGGCTGGCGGGGGTGGTTCCGGTCGCGCCCGTGCTCGGCGTGCGCGAGGCGCTCGAATCGCCCTTCGCTGCCGAACGCGGCATGATCACCGAGATCACGGCCGACAGCGGGGCGGCGCTGCGTGTCGTGGGCTCGCCCTTCCGTGGCTGGGAAGGCGGCGGAGGCCGCGCCGCCCCGCCGCTGGGCCGGGACAGCGAGGCCATCCTGCAGGCTGCGGGCTATGCGCCGGACGAGATTGACAGGCTGCGCGGGCTTGGTGTCCTGATCTGAGCTGCGCAGGGAGGAAGAGCGAGGACTGCCAGTGACGGCCTTGGCCGGACCGATGTTCCGCCAGATCGCCGGCGCCATCGCCGCGGCGATCGCCGACGGCACGATCGCCGTCGGTGATCTGCTGCCCACCGAGCAGGAGCTCGCCCGCCGCCACGGGGTCAGCCGCCACACCGTGCGCGAGGCTCTGGCCGCGCTGCGCGCCGGCGGGCTGATCGAGAGCCGGCGCGGCGTCGGCACCTGCGTGGTCCGGCGCACCGCCGGCGGCGCCTACACCGAGGCCTATTCCTCGATCGAGGAACTGACCCGCTTCGCCAAGGGCGCGCCGGTGCAGACCGACGCGGTGGACGAGGTGACCGCGGATGCGGCGCTGGCGCAACTGGTGCGCGGGCGGGTGGGGCAGGGCTACCTGCGCATCCGCGGCGTCCGCCGGCACCAGGACGAGGCGCTGCCGGCCTGCGCCATCGAGGTCTATGTCGACGCCACCTATGCCGGCATCGCCGCCAGCCTGCCGGGACTTCGGCAGTCGATCGCCGAGACGGTCGAGGCGACCTACGGGCTGCGGATCGCGCGCATCGAGCAGGAGATATCTGCCGATGTGATCGACGAGGTCGCGGCCGCACGGCTGCAGGTCGAGCCGAGGACGCCGGCGCTGCAGATCCGGCGGTGGTATGTCGCGGACGGCGGACGCATCTTCGAGGCCGCCTTCAGCCGCTATCCGATCGGCCGCTTCACCTACCGCAACGTGCTGTTGCGGCGCGGCGGCTGAGGCGGGCGCGGGCGCAGGGTACGGCCGGCGCACCCGTGGCGGCCGCTCCGGGCGGGGCGGCCGTCATCAGGCGGCCGGGTCGGCGGGGTGCCAGAGGCGGCGGCCGGTCGTGGCCTCGTAGCCCTTGCCGGACGGGTAGCTGACAAGCTCCATCTGCATGCCCCAGGGGGCGAGGAAATACACCCAGGTCTGGCCGGCGCTGGGCCCGTTGCGGCGGACCACCGGCTCGCCCAGGATGCGGACGCCATGGGCGCGCAGATGGGCAAGCGTGGCGTCGAAATCGTCGGTATAGAAGGCGAGGTGATGGCCGCCGACGTCGCTGTTGCACGGCGCTTCGCGGCGCTGGCCGGGGGCGTCGTATTCGAACACCTCGAAATTGGGCCCGTGGCCGCAGCGGAAGAAGCGCAGCCGGCGCATGATGGCGCGGGGATGGACGGCAAGCTGGCGGGCCATCCAGTCGTCATCGGCGGCGAAGGGTCCGAGGTCGTAGAAGGGCTCGCAGCCGAGCACATCGACCAGAAAGCGCGTTGCCGCCTCGAGGTCGGGGACGGTGAAGCCCAGATGCTCCACCCCCCGCAGCCCAGGTGCGCGACCGGCCATCGCCCGCCCTCCCTACCGACCCACCAGCCGGCCGCGCCCGGTGTCGACCATCACCTGGCGCAGCCGGGCCTCGATTTCGGGTTGGGCGGCGAAGGCCGCCCGCTCGAGAACCTTCGAGACGCTGGGTGACGATTCCCCGCCATGCACCCGGGCCACCGGGTGGTCGAGCAGGTCGAAGAACCGCCGCTGAATCTCGTCGACGAGCAT
>JAANMY010004050.1_pt1 | contig 11484 bp, 15 predicted proteins | sample 7279691 | NCBI WGS metagenome assembly JAANMY01 (sample SAMN14094543, study PRJNA606508) | bioreactor metagenome | isolation source: A lab-scale SPAN reactor treating ammonium-rich wastewater day 388 | place: Ireland: Galway | collected 2018-02-07
GAAGGGCTGCCTTGCATCGAGGGAGTGGCATGGGCGAGAGAGAGGCCGCTTTTGCCGGTGCGACTCGCCGATCTGCCCAAGGCAAACCGGCCGGTTGCCGAATTGATCGTCGCAGAGCGGCGATGGAATTTCTGGCGATAGCCTATTGTCTGCCGGTGCTGGCCGACGGCGGAATCAGCCTGATTTCTTTTTCACGAAGCGCACGCCTGGCAGCCCCTCGAAATGCGCGTCGGTGGTCAGCAGTTCTGCATCGTGCATGCGTGCGCAGGCGTAAATAATGGCGTCGGCAGCAGCGAGTCCGTGTTCCAGGGAAAGTTCGGCCGCGGTCAGGGCAATATGCTCGCCGATAGGCAGAATTTTGCCCAGGCGCGTCAGCGTGATCGCCCTGTCGGCTTCTTCGATGGAAAGTTCGCGCCTGACCCACTTCCATAGCTCGAACTGGACGATGGTTGGGACGAGCAGCCCGTCACCCCCGCGCAGCAGCGGCCGGAAACGTTCGCCGTGGGTGGTGCCGAGCAGTGCCTCGATCCAGATGCAGGTGTCGGGCAGAATCATTTTGCAGCGGTTTTCCTGGGCTTCAGGCGTGGATAGCGATCCAGTCTGTCCGTGCGATCCCGGTAACCTTCAGGATTGGCGCCGCGGGCAATGCCGAAGAATTCGTCGATGGTTGCCTGGGGAACGAGTTGCAGGCAGCGGCCGCGCCGCAGAAACACGAATTTCTGCCCGGGCTTGAGATGCATTTCCTCACGGATTTCCTTCGGGATGGAAATCTGGAACTTGCTGGATAGGGTCGTCGCGCTCATTTCTTACCTCATATCTATCGACGCATGAATCGTAAGATACCATCCGTCCCGGCGGACCGCAAGGCGATGCCCCTCGTCCTCTTCGGCGCCTGCGACCGGCACAACCTCGGCGACCTGCTGTTCCCGCATATCGCCGCGGCGTTGCTGGCGCCGCGCACGCTGGTCGTCGCCGGGCTGACCGAACGCGACCTGACGCCTTTCGGCGGGCATCGCGTGCGCGCCATCGGCGAGGTGCTGCGGGAATTCCCCGGCGCGCCGGTGATCCACGTGGGAGGCGAACTGCTCGCCTGCGATGCCTGGGAGGCGGCGGTGATGCTGCTGCCGCCGCAGGAAGCGCCGGGCGTCATCGCGCAGTACGACGGCAAGGCGGAGCGCTTCGAGTGGGCGGCGCACTTCCTCGGCCGGCGCGACCGTGCGCCCTATTGCCTGGGTAAAAGTCAGTCTCCGCAGGACGGCGCGCGCATCTTCCTCGGCGTCGGCGGCGTCGACCTCGACCGGCGCGAGCCGGCCTTGCGCGAGGAAGTGCTGGCGAAACTGCGCGCGGCGGATTGGGTCGGCGTGCGCGACAGCCTGACTTTGGCGCACCTGTCCGCCGCCGGCATCGCGGCGACGCTGCTGCCCGATCCCGCCGTGCTGACGGCGGAACTGTTCGGCGAGCGCATCCGCGCACGATGCGATGCGGGAGAAGTCGCCGCCGTCCGCGCTGTCTTCCCGCAAGGCTATCTGGCAGTGCAGTTCGCCGCCGAACACGGTGACGACGCGACGCTGGCGCGCATGGCCGAAGGGCTGGCGCGGCAGGCGGCGGGCAGGGGCATCGTTTTCTTCCGTGCCGGCGCTGCGCCGTGGCATGACGATCTCGGCACGTACCGCCGCGCGGCGGCGCGCCTGCCCGGCGCACGGGTGTTCGAATCGCTGGACATCTGGGACCTCTGCGCGCTCATCGCCTCCAGCGCCGCCTTCGCCGGCAGCAGCCTGCACGGGCGCATCGTGGCGGAGGCCTTCACTGTGCCGGTCCTGGAGGGGATCGTGCCGGTCGGGCCGAAGGTGGCGGCTTACCGCGAAACCTGGGCGGGTCGGGAGTCCCCCGCGGCGTGCCGCGCGGCCTTCGGCGCGTGGCAAACGCGGATGCGGTAGGCTGGCTTCAGGCGATTTTTTTCAGAGCGGAAAAGGTCCACAGCGCACCGGCCAGATCCACCGCGCCGAACAGCGCGAGCATGGGCTTGCCGAGGCCGAGCAGCGCGAAAGCCGTCAGGACGAGGAAGGCGAAACCGCGCGTGAATACCGAGAGACGGAACAGCGGCCGGACGCCTTGGAGGGCCGCGGCCCAGTAGAAGGCGGCGAGCACGCCGACGAGAAGACCGACCACCCGGATCCAGACCTCCTGCGTTTCCGGAAAGCCGAACAGGGCAAGCAGGACATTCGGCGCGGTCAGCAGGATGGCGCCGAGGGAGAACAGATAGGCGGCGAACGCCTTCATGGAAAACGCTGCGTCGTTCATCGGAATCTCCCTTCGGTTGTTGCCGCTCACCAATGCGCCGGCAGGCGGCGCGCAATGACGATGCTCGATCGATCCTTGCGGATGTAGCCACCGTCGGCGAGGTCGGCGAGGATGCGGTTGACCATCTCGCGCGAGGCGCCGATGCGCTGGGCGATGTCCTTCTGCGTCGGGCAGTCGTCGATGACCAGCGCGCCGTCCTTCTCTTCGGCGAGTTCGAGCAGCAGCCGCGCGACGCGGCCGTAGACGTCGATCCAGGCCAGGCTGCGCACGTTTTCCGTCAGCGCGCGCACGCGGTGGGCGAGCTTGCGGATCATGTGCAGGGCGAATTCCGGCTGCCCGGCGAGGAAGGCCGTCAGGTCGGCATGGCGGATCACGGCGCAGCGGCAGTCCTCCAGCGCCATCACCGAGGCCGAGCGCGGGCCGCCGTCGAGCGCCACCTCGCCGAAATATTCGCCGGGGCCGATGCGGTTGAGTTCGATTTCGCGGCCGTCCTCGCCCGAGATATAGACCTTGGCGCAGCCGGAGAGCAGCACAAACAGGCGGTCGTTTTCGTCGCCCTCGGTGACGATGACGGCGTTCCGCGGATACGGCCGCGCGACGGTGCCGGCGGCGAGCCGCTCCAGCAGCGGCGGCGGCAGCGCTTCGATGGCGTTCGTCTTCATGCCTTCCTCCCCCGATTCCGAAGAATCCCTCGTTCATTTTGGCGCAGGCGGCGTGCCATGCCAAGGGAATTGCATGTGACGTGCATCACACCGGCAGCGTGAGGTCATTCATTTGCCGAATGGAGAGGCGGGACTATCTTTGTGGCACGGGAACGAAAAGGCAGTAGTTCCCACAACACGAAGAGGAGGGTTTATGGATACGTTCGGAAAAACGATGAAGCAAGGGGTGCTTGGCGGTCTGGCAGTGACAGTGCTCGGTTTCAACGCAGCTGGGGCGGCGAACATCCCGAAGGAAGGCACCTATGATGTCACTGCTTGCTGGTCGGGTATCGCCAAACAGATCGAATTTGGCAAGGATTACACCGCGTCCAGTTTCGAGATGACTGGCAGCACGCGCAGCAATCCTCCTGGAGGGCTATTCGACCGAAGTAGTTATCGCTGCGTTGGCTCCAATGCCAACCTGAGCGGCAAGCGCTCGAACATGCTGACGTGCGAGACGCTCGACCCGGATGGCGACAAGCGCCTTATCTATTTTTCGCAACAGGGAGACCAGGTGGTTCGCGAGAATGTCACCGGTACGGGTAAATACGAAGGCATGGAGGCCAGCGGCACGGTCAAGATGCTGCCGGCTCCACCGCCCGCCATGCCGGGTACGTTCCAGGCATGCAACCACCAGACGGGTACCTACAAGCTGAAGTAATAATCTTGAGCATGTCGGTAACACGGTAATCCGCGCAGCGCTGGTCTATGATCGAACGAGAATCGCCCAATGGGCATGGCATGGCAGAAAGGGAGACAGACAACCGATGGATCGTCGTGAAACGCTTGCCACCCTGCTTGCGCTGGGCGCTGCGCCTTGGGGGGCGCGCGCCCGCACCGTGGCGATGCGACGCATCGGCTATCTTGCGATCAGTCCGCTTGTGGCCTTTTCGCATGGCTACGAGGCCTTTCGCGACGGTCTGCGCGAGCTCGGCTACGTGGAGGGACGGAATCTTTCGATCGTCTTCCGCAGCGCCGAGGGCCGGCCGGAGCGCCTGCCCGGCCTGGCCCGCGAACTGGTGCAGTCGGACGTCGAACTGATCGTCACGCCGGTTAACCTAGTCACGCGCGAACTGGCGAAGGCGACCCGGACCGTTCCGCTCGTCATGATCGTCGGCACGGATGTCGTCGGGGAGGGTTTCGCCGCCAGCCTGGCCAAGCCGGGAAGCAACATTACAGGATTAACCTGGGATGTCGGCAACGAGGTGATTACCAAGCGCTTCGAACTGCTCAAGGAGGCCGTGCCGAAAGTGTCGCGCATCGCCATGCTATGGGATCCGGGCCAGGATGCGCCCGCTTTCAAAGATGCGGTTGCGCGGCGGGGTGCCGAGGTGGGCGCCACCCTGATCTGGCCAGAAATGGGCGATGCGCTCGGCCCGGTGGTCGAGAGAGCTGTGCAATACAGGGCGCAGGCCCTGTTCACGGTCGGCGGCGCGCGCCTGTACCGCTTGCGCAGCGATGTCACGGCGCTTGCCGCGAAATATCGCTTGCCGGACGCTCACTTCGATGCCGCCTTCGTCGAGGCCGGTGGCCTAATGTCCTATGCGCCGAGCCTGGTGGGCATGTTCCGGCGGGCGGCCGTGTATGCCGACAAGATATTGCAGGGCCAAAGCCCGGCGCTACTGCCGATCGAGCGGCCGGCGAAGCTGGATCTCGCCCTCAACCTGAAAACGGCCAGAGCGCTCGGCCTGGACCTTCCCCAGTCGCTGCTGATTCGCGCCGACCGGGTGATCGAGTAGGGGCGGGCCGATGCAGGTGCGTGAACCGTTCCTTGAGGGTGAAACCGCCGCGCCGCTCCGTGGCGGGCGGCTGTTTCGCCGCTATTTCACCTTGATCTTGGCCTTGGTCTGCGGCGCGCTGCTGCTCTCAAGTGCCATCGGGCTTTACTTTTCCTATCAGGAGAACAAAGCGGCGCTGGCCAGTCTGCAGCAGGAGAAGGCAGTGGCGGCGGCGGCGCGCATCGAGCAGTTCGTGCGCGAGATCGAGCGCCAGCTCGCCTTCGCCGCGCTGACGCAGCTGGGCGAGCAGGGCGATGCCCAGCGCCGCCTGGAGTTCCTCAAGCTGCTGCGCCTGCTGCCTGCCGTGACCGATCTCGCCCGCATCGACGCGGACGGGCGCGAGCGGCTCGCCGTCTCGCGTCTGGCGATGGACGTCGCCGACTCCGGGCGCGACCGTTCCGGCGAGCCGGCCTTTGTCCAGGCGCTGCCGGGTCGCACCTGGTTCAGCCCGGTCTATTATCGCAGCGGTTCCGAGCCCTATCTGACCATCGCCGTGCGCGGCGGCGGTGAGCGCCCGGCGCTGACTCTGGCCGATGTAAACCTCAAGTTCGTCTGGGACGTCGTCTCGCGCATACGCATCGGAGTCAAAGGCAAGGCCTATGTGGTCGACGCTAGCGGGAATCTGGTGGCCGATCCGGACATTGCCCGCGTGCTTGCCCGCGCCGATCTCTCCGGGCTGGCCCACGTGGCGGCGGCACTGAATGACGCATGGGGCGAGGTGCCTGCCATGCTCTCAAAGGACGCGGAAGACCGCGAGATACTCACCGCCAGGGCGGGGATCGAATCGCTCGGCTGGACGGTGTTCGTCGAGCAGCCGGTGGCCGAGGTGTACGCCACGCTGGACGCCTCGATCTGGCGCAGCATTGGCCTGCTGCTGGGTGGCCTGGTGCTGTCAGTGCTGGCGGCGCTGTTTCTGGCGCGCAGCATGGTGCTGCCGATCCGCCGCCTGCAGGAAGGGGCGCAGCGCATCGGCGAGGGGGATCTGGGCGGGCGCATCGAGGTGCATTCGGGAGACGAACTGCAGGCGCTGGCCGAGCAATTCAACCGCATGTCGGCACGGCTGCGCGAGTTGTACGGTAGCCTGGAGCGCAAGGTCGAGGAACGCACGCAGGAACTGAATGAGAAGAGCCGCCAACTCGAGGCCGCCAACCGCCACAAGTCGGAGTTCCTCGCCAGCATGTCGCACGAGCTGAGGACGCCGCTGAACGCCATCATCGGCTTCTCCGAGGCCCTGCTGGAGCGCATCTTCGGCGAGATGAATCCAAAACAGGAGGATTACCTCAAGGACATCCACGAATCGGGCCGCCACCTGCTCTTGCTCATCAACGACATCCTCGACCTGTCGAAGGTGGAGGCGGGACGCATGGAGCTGGAGCCGGCGCCCTTCCACCTGCCGGCGGTGCTGGAGGCGGCGCTGGCCCTAGTGCGCGAGCGTGCCCTGCGCCACGACATCCGTCTGGCGCTGGAGGTCGCTCCCGAGGTCGGCGAGATTGTCGCCGACGAGCGCAAAGTGAAGCAGGTCGTGCTCAACCTGCTCTCCAACGCGGTGAAGTTCACCCCGGACGGCGGCAGCGTGACGCTCTCCGCCCGCCGCTCGGCGGAAGGCGTGGAGGTGGCGGTGAGCGACACCGGCGTCGGCATCGCCGCAGAGGACCAGGCCGCGGTATTCGAGGAATTCCGCCAGGTCGGGCGCGACTATCTGAGCAAGCACGAAGGCACCGGCCTCGGGCTGGCCCTGGCCAGGCGTTTCATCGAGCTGCACGGCGGGCGCATCGCCGTGACGAGCGCGCCCGGCCGCGGCACCACTTTCACCTTCACCCTGCCGCAGCGATCATGAAATCGATACTCATCGTCGAGGACAACGAAAAAAACCTGAAGCTGTTGCGCGACGTGCTGCAGGCCAACGGCTACGCCACGCTTGAGGCCGTGACCGCCGGCGCCGGCATCGCGCTGGCGACCGGTGTGCGGCCGGACCTGATCCTGATGGACATCCAGCTGCCGGACATGAGCGGCGTGACGGCACTGCAGCGCCTGCGGGCGGAGCCGGCGACAGCGGCGATCCCGGTGCTTGCGGTGACGGCCTCGGTGATGCAGAACGAGCGCAACAACATCGTCGCCGCCGGCTTCGACGGCTTTCTCGGCAAGCCCTTCGCCCTGCGCGAGCTGCTCGATCTGGTGCGCCGCACGCTGGAGGCCGCGGCGCCATGAATGCCCGGCCGAGCATCCTGGTGGTGGACGACACGCCGCAGAACCTCAAGCTGCTGGCCGACCTGCTGGAGGCAGAGGGTTACGCAGTAGCAACCACAGCGAGCGGAGAGGCGGCGCTGGAGAGCATCGCCGAGGCGGCGCCCGATCTCGTGCTGCTCGACATCATGATGCCGGGCCTGAACGGCTACGAGGTGTGCCGGCGCATTCGCGCCGACGCCGCGACCGCGCTGCTGCCGGTGGTGCTGGTGACCTCCCTCGATCCGCAGCAGGAGCGCGTGCGCGGCATCGAGGCTGGCGCCGACGACTTTCTCTCCAAGCCGATCCACAAGCCGGAGTTGCTGGCGCGAGTGCGCTCGCTGCTGCGCATCAAGGCATTGCAGGACGAGGTTAAGTCGCAGGCGGCGCGCCTGGCGGAATGGAACGCGAGGCTGGAGGAGCGGGTGCGCGAGCAACTCGGGCAGATCGAGCGGCTGGGACGGCTGAAGCGCTTCTTCTCGCCGCAGCTGGCCGAGGCCATCGTCGCCAGTGGCGGCGAGGAGTTGCTGCGCACCCATCGACGCGAGATCGTCGCCGTCTTCCTCGATCTGCGCGGCTTCACGGCCTTCACCGACGCCGCTGAGCCGGAGGAGGTGATGGCGTTACTGCACGGTTATCACGAGGCGATGGGCCGGCTGATCTGGGAACACGGTGGAACGCTGGAACACTTTGCCGGCGACGGCTTGATGGTCTTCTTCAACGATCCGGTGCCGATGGCGCGGCCGGCAGAAGCAGCGGCCCGCATGGCGCTGGCGATGCAGGCGACCTTTCGCCCGCTTGCTGCACGCTGGCACGACATGGGCCATGAATTGGGGCTGGGCATCGGCATTGCTCAGGGCCACGCCACACTTGGCGCCATCGGTTTCGAGGGGCGCTGGGACTACGCCGCCATCGGTCGCGTCACCAACTTGGCGGCACGCTTGTGCGGAGAGGCAGGCAGCGGCCAGATACTCATCGACGGCAAGGCGTGGGCTGCGATCGAGACCCTTGCTGCCGCCGAGCCGGTCGGAGCGCTGCAGCTCAAGGGGTTCCCGCGACCGATTACAGCATATGTACTGCAAGGGGTGGCGGCAGGACAGATGGACGGGAGTTGAGAATGAAGCAAATAGCCGTCATAAGGCTGGCCGGAGCGCTGGTGATGACCCTCTTCTTTTTGCCGGCCAAGTCGGCGCAAGCGCAACAGGCGGATCGGATGCCCAGGGTTGCAGCGCTATGGACCCAGACTTGCACCGTGGCACGACCTTTCATCGAGCAGATTGAAGCCGGCCTGCGTGACCTCGGAATGGTTCCCGGGCGGCACCTTGCGCTCAAACATTTCTGTTCGGATGCAGGGGGCGCCCAAGTGGCTGAGCTGGCTGCTGATCTAGTTGCCTGGAAACCGGACGTGGCTATCGCAGGTATCAGCAGTGGGGCATCCGCCCTCAAGCGCCTGTCGAGCACGCTGCCGATCGTGCTGTGCTTGGCGACGGACCCGATCGGCGAAGGACTGGCGGCCAGCCTGGCGCGACCGGGCGGTAATGTGACCGGCATGACCGGCTCCAGCCATGCGCTGATCGCCAAGCGGCTGCAGATGCTGCGTGAACTGGCGCCCGCCCTGCGACGGGTAGGGGTCGTCTGGAATACGAATTTCCCCGGCAACCGCGGCATGAGAATGACGCTGGGCCAGGCGGCAAGCGAGCTGGATATTGCACTCGTTGACGGCGGGGCGCAAGACGCGGCTGGTATCGTTACCAACCTAGAGTCGCTCGAGCAAGGACGCATCGACTCGCTTTATGTATTGCTGGACAATCTGACCTTCCTTCGCAGGGGCGAAATCATTCGGGAGGCGGCGCGACGCCGCTGGGCGGCAATCTACGGCACGCATGAATATTGCGATGATGGCGGACTGATCTGCTATGGCGTCAATATGCCAGCGCAGTTTCGCCGCAGCGCGGCGTTCGTGGACAAGATTCTGCGCGGAGCCGATCCGGCCTCGATACCTTTCGAGCAGCCGACGAACTTCGCTCTCGTCATCAACCTCAAGACCGCGCGCGCACTCGGCATCACGGTGCCGCAGTCGCTGCTGCTGTTGGCGAACAGGGTGATCGAGTGATTTATCCAACGCACTGAAGGGAGGATGCCATGCCTGAGCTCTCGCACCGCGGCATTTCGCTTTACTATGAAGTGAGCGGAAACGGGCCGCCAGTGGTCCTTACCCACAGTTTCCTCTGCGACGGCACGATGTTCACGCATCAGGTCGCAGACATGGAAAAAACCCATCGCATCATCAACATCGACATGCGCGGCCACGGCCGTTCCGGGCCCTCCGAATCGCCCTTCTCGATCTACGATCTGGTCGACGACGTCGTGGCGGTACTGGACGCCGAGGGCGTGGAATCCGCCGTGTGGATGGGGCTGTCGATTGGCGGGTTTCTCTCCCTTCGCGCTGCGCTCAGGTGGCCGGAGCGCGTGCGCGCCCTGATTTTGATGGATACCGATGCCGGCCCCGAATCAGCCTGGAAGAAGCTCAAATACGCAGTCATGAAATGGGGCCTGAAGCATCTCGGTCCGCGCGCCATCCTGCCGGCGCTGCTGCCGATCATGCTCGGCCGCACCACGCTGCGCGAGCGGCCCGCCATTCGCGCCGAATACGAGCGCAAGTTCCTCGACATGCGCGTCGACTCCATCCGGCCGGGCATCGATGCCATCACCGCGCGGGACGACCTGCTGTCCAGGCTATCGCAGATCCGCGTGCCGACCCTGGTCATCGTCGGCGAGGAAGACCAGCCGTTGCCGGTCTGGAAGTCGAAACGCATCGCAGACGCGATTCCCGGCGCTGAAATGGTTGTCATCCAGCGCGCCGGGCACCTTGCGTCGATTGAAAACCCGGCGCCGGTCACCGATGCGATTAACCGTTTTCTGGCGCGCCTGCCAGACAAGTGAAAGTCAGCCGCTGCGGGACGGCGATAGGCTTCGGAAAGCGTGCTTCCGGCCACGGGCCGAGCGATGCGATAAGGAAGGCAAAGGGCTGGTTCCGATTGTCCGCTCCCTCATGATCGCAGCGTTCGACTGGTAATCCAGAGGTCTTGATATATGCATGGCATAGGCTATAAACAAACATCAACAGCGCAAATGGCTTCGCGCCCGGCCTTTTGTCCTGTCGCTTAAAGGGCGCTCTCATTAAGGAGTTGCCATGATTGCGATCATCAGCGCCACGTTTCCTGGTCATGTTTTCAAGCAGGTCGTGCAGGCATTCACATCGCCCGAAATTCCAAAACGCCCGGAATCCATCAAGGAGATTTCCTCGATAGCCTACAGCGACGGCAGCGGAAGTCATGCGCTGTTCATGCTCGATGTGCCGGATGCCCATATGGCCGAGTTCGTGACTAATCAGAGCAATCGGTCTGCATTTATCTGCACCAGAGTCCCCGGCTTCACTTCGAGTATGCATGCGGGCAAAACCGTGTTAGAGACGATCCGGGAACAGATGCCAATGAATCCCTGAAGCTGAGGGTCATGTTCCTTGCAACCGGGGTTCCGGCTACCGCTTCGGGAAAGGCCACGGAAAGGCTGCTGGGGACAGCGGGCTGTCCGCGCAGCTATCGTTGAAGCTTGTTTGCCAGGGTTCTGGCGCTGACGATGCGCGTGCCGCGGTGGCTTTTCAGGGCCAGCAGGTGGCTCTTGTCGCCCGTGACGAGGTAATCGGCCCGGGCGGCTTCGCAGAGCGCCAGCAGGTAGTCGTCGGCCGGGTCGGATGAGCGGCTGACGCTTGGCAGGGTGTCGATCATCACGGCCAGGCGGCGAAGGTCGTTGACCATGCGGCCGACCTCGCTGGCCTTGAGCCGCGCCTGGAAAAACGGCCGGCGCACCACCTGGCGCAGTTCCTCGATTTGCCTGTCGGTGGAGACGAGTTCGAAACGGCCGTGCCGCCATTCCTCATACAGCCGGTCGGGCGGGGTGCCGCGCACCATCAGGGCCGAGAGCAGGATGTTGGTGTCGAGAACGACGCGCATCAGCGTGTCGTGTCATACGAGGCGCGGACTTCGCGGACGGCCTCCTCGATCATTGCCTCCATCGTCTCGGCGGAAAGATCCTGGTTGCGATCCTTGATGCCCTGCACCGTGCGATCGAGCATGCGCCAGCGCACCGCGTCCTCCACGAACTTCGAAAGATCGCCTTTCTTCATGCCCTGGGCGCCGAGAAAACCGCGCAATGAGAGATCGGTTTCCGGCGATACCTTGATGGTCCAGCGGACGGTTTCAGTCATGGCTTATCCTCATAAGCGTCTATGCGCCTGAATCGTAGCACCGGCTTCTGCCTCGATCAAGCAATCCGAAAGCGGCTGATTTGTAAGCAAGAGTTTTGGAATACATAAAAACCCCAAATGCTGCGGCGTGCCTTGCCGGGCTACACTTTGATCGGTACGGGCCGCCGGCCCGATTTTTTTGCCTGCTCGTCATGAAGAAAATCCGCAGCCTCCT
>JAANMY010004063.1_pt1 | contig 11458 bp, 10 predicted proteins | sample 7279691 | NCBI WGS metagenome assembly JAANMY01 (sample SAMN14094543, study PRJNA606508) | bioreactor metagenome | isolation source: A lab-scale SPAN reactor treating ammonium-rich wastewater day 388 | place: Ireland: Galway | collected 2018-02-07
GTCGAGACAGTACCGAACGGCCCGCGCACCGGCCAGGTGGCAGATGCTCTCGTAGTTCGGCCAGCCAGGATCGGGGATGAGCACCTCGTCGCCGGGATCGACCACCGACATCACCGCGGTGTAGAGCGCCCCGATCGCCCCGGTCGTGATGACCACCCGGTCTGCGGTGGCAGGATATGCCCAGCGTGCCGCGTAGCGCGCCGCCACCAGTTCGCGCAGCCGCGGCAGGCCCGCGTTCGGAGCGTAGCGCGTCCAGCCCTCGCGCATGGACCTGCAGGCCGCGTCGATGATCGCCGGTTCAACCGGACTGTCGGGTTCGCCAACCTCGAGATGGATCACGTCCGGCCGGCCGGCCGCCAGCGCCATGATCTCGCGGATCGCGGATCGGGGCATCGCCAGCGCGCGGGCGGCCGCAGAGCGTACCTTGGCCTGGGTCATACTATCCGTTCCCTCCCTTCGCCCGGCAGCCGGGGGGTGCATAGCCAACAGCCTGGCCGCCGCACGCCCCGGCCCCGCCGGGTCATAGCCGAAGTCTCCGACAGGCTGCGTGGCGGCCGGGGCCTTGCGCGCGTCAGCCGCTGATCTCGTAGAGCCGCCCGCAACCATCCGAGAGTTTGCGTGCGCCGTTGTCGGTGATGACGACGTCTTCCTCGACCATGATGAAGTGACCGTCGCGCACGAACCGCGGTTCGGGTGTCAGCAGCATTCCGGGCACCAGCACCGTCTGGTCGATCAGGTTCAGCGATGGCGCCTCCTGATGCTCGAGGCCGAGGCCGTGGCCGATGCGCTTATTGCCCTTCAGCGGTGGATAGCCCAGCCGGACAAGTTCACGCGTGCAGACCTCGGCGATGTCGCAGGCCCGGACGCCCGGACGCATCGCGCCCACCACGGCGTTGAATACCTGCATGATCTGTTCGTGCGACTCGCGGAAGAAGTCCGAGGCCGGGCCGAAGGTGGCCATGCGCGTGAAGTCGGCCTTGTAGCCGTTGTACGACCCGCCAAGGTCGCAGAAGAACAAATCTCCGGGGCGGTAGACGTAGTCTTCACCCTTGCCGACGACATCGAGCAGGACAAATCCCGGGGTGAGCGGGTCCGACCCGGCATCGACGAGCGACTGATAGCAGATCCGCTCGGCCTGCGGGATGGTGAGCCCGGGATGCACGCGCGTCTGGATCAGCTGCCAAGCGAGGTCGGTGATCTCGCAGGCCTTCCTGATCTTGGCGATCTCGCGTTCGGTCTTGGCCAGCCGGACCTCGACAAGAAGCTGCGAGGCATCCACGAACTCTGCGTCGGGAAATGCGCCGCGGATGCCGTCGAACTCCGTCATCGTCATCCAGACACGCTGGTTGGGGCCTAGCTCGCAGCCGATCCGGCCCTTGTCGAGGCCGAGGTCGCGCATGGTGTCAGTCGCAAGCGAGACCGGAAACGGCGCGTCGGTGTAGCCGCGGATGTCCTCGACCCAGGTCTCGGCCCGCGCCTTCGCCTCCTCGAGGCCGTAGATCATCAGCGTCGGCTTGCCCCTGGCCGGAAGGATCACCACCATCGGCCGCTGCTTGTTGTTGAACTGCCGGGTCTGGCTGCCCGTGAAATAGCGGAAGTTGGTGCGCTCGGTCAGGAACAGCGCGTCGAGCCCCTGTTCGGCCATCTTCGCCTGCGCGCGTCCCCAGCGCAGTTCGTATTCCTCGAGGGGAAATTCCTTGCGGCTCATCGGGCTCTCCTTCGCTGTTCCGGCGCCTACTCGAACAGGCGTCGCTGGGTTGATCGGATATGGTCCTGGACGAACTGCCGGGCCCCGGCAGGATCCTGGCGCCCGATGAGCTCCGCGAGGGCGCGGTGCTGCGCGACGAGCTCCGGCGCGTTCTCGAAATGCATCGCGGTGTGCATCGCCCGCATGAGGTCGTGGATGACCTGGGTCAGGATGAGCGCCAGCCGGTCATTGCGCGAGGCCTGCCACACCGCCTGATGGAACTCGAAGTTGCACTGCAGAAGCGTGTCGACGGATGCGTCGGTGTAGAGCGGGCGCTCGGCGATCCGCATGAGCTGCGTCACGGTGGCCGGGTCGGCCCGCTGTGCCGCGAGTTCCGCGGCGATCCCCTCCATTGCCAGCCGGACCTCGTAGAGGTCCTTGACTTCCTTCCACGACAGCTTGGTGACCGTGTAGCCCTTGCCGGGGATGACCGAGACCAGACCCATCTGGTGCAGCCGCAGCAGCGCCTCGCGCACGGGGGTCTTGCTGACCCCGAAGCGCGCGGCCAGGGCGGATTCGATCACTACCTCGTCAGGCCCGATCGTCCCGTTGACGATCTCGCGCTTCATCAGCTCGACGATGCGCGCCGTCATGGTGGGTTCCGGCGCGGCGCCGGGGCTCGCCCGCTTGCGGGCCGCAATCTGTGGTCTAGCTCGGGTCACGCTCCACCTTCCGTCTGGTTGCCGATATGTCGGCGATATCTATTGTTCCCGTGCGGCGTCAACGCAGGGGTTCTCCGGCGGGCCGTCGCACGATCAGCCATGACCGCCAAGGCAGACCCCCGTCGCATCGCACCAGCCGACGTCCCGCGCTTCAAGCCACGCCTTGCGCAGCGGCGCCTCGAGCGCTGCCGTCCGGGCGAATTCCTCGCGCATCGCGCCGTCCATCGCGTCGCGGAGGCTGCGGGCGCGCGCGAACAGTGCCGCCTCGTCGATGAGGGTCAGGCGGCCGTCGCGCATCACCCACCGGCCGCCCACCATCGCCGCCCGGACCGATAGGCCGTTCTCGCAGTAGACGAGCTGGTTGACGACGTCGTTGAGCGGGGTGAAGTGGACGCTTTCGGTGGTCAGGAACACGAGATCGGCAAGCCGCCCCGGCGCGATCATGCCGACCTTGTCGGCCATCGCGATGGCCCTTGCGCTGCCTTGCGTCGCCGCGCGCAGGATGTCTGCCGGCGCGGGCCACCCGCGATAGTCGGACTCGCTGCCGTTGTGGATGGTTCCGGCGAAGCGCATCGCCTCGAACATGTTCTGGGTATCGTTGCTGCCGGAACCGTCGGTGGCCAGCCCCACCCGCACGCCAGCTGCAAGCATCCGATCGAACCGCATCCGGCCGCTGCCGAGCTTGCCGTTGCTCGCGGGGTTGTGCACCACCACGGCGCCGCGCGCGGCGACGAGCGCGATGTCGCTGTCGGAAAGCCAGACGCAATGCGCCATCGACAGAATCTCATCGAGCAGGCCGACGCGGTCGAGATGCTCGATCACGGAGCGCCCGAACTGCCTGCGCCCTTGGATCGCCTGACCCTTGGTCTCGGCGACGTGAATATGCACCATGACGTCCAGTTCGCGCGCCAGCGCCGCGCAGCGCGATAACAGCGCCACCGAGCATCGGTGCGGGGCCGAGGGTCCGATCACCGGCAGGAAACCTGGCCGGCGGGCGCGCAGTTCCGCGGCGAAGGCGGGAAATCCCTCAATCGTCACCGCTGTTTCGAAGGCCGATATGCGGTCCATCTCGGCCTTCGCCTCGTCTACGACCGCGCCGGGGTCGAGGCCGACCGTCGCGGCGTAGGATTCGTCCGACAGGGTCAGCGCCAACGCACCGCGCAGGCCGGCGTCGGCCATGCCGTCGACTGCGTGCAGCGCACCCATGTAGGGGCTGGGCGAACCGGAATAGAAGTGATCCATGACCGCAGTCACGCCGCTGCGCAGCATCTCCACCGCGGCCAACTGCGCACTGACATAGATCGCGGCGTCCGAATAGGCACGCCATGCCGATCTGATATATTGCCGCCATATTTCAAGCGGCAGCCCAGACCACATTCCCTTCACGAGGGTTGACGGCGAGTGAGCATGCCCGTTCACGAGCCCGGGCATGACGATCATGTCTGGAGCATCGATCACGTCGTCGAAGGCTCCACCGGGCCCCTGCCCTGGTCCGGCGGCCGCGATCGAGTCACCTTCCACGACGATGAACCCGGGCCGCCAGACCTGCATCCGTTCATCGACCGTCACCACAACGCCGGCCCGGATCAGGATGCGGAAGGATGCACCTGCCATCACGACGACCTCAGCCGGCTACCGCAGGCCAGGCCGCGGGCGGATCACGCTGCTCGGACATGTCACGTTCGGGCAGGCCGAGGCGCCGCTTCGCGGCCCACATCAGCGCCTGGTTGGTCGACATCACTGGCTTGCCGAGTTCGGCCTCCAGCAACGGCAGAATCTCGAGCGTACGGAAGTTCGTGGCCAGAATGAACAGCCCGTCGGCTTCGGCCCGGTCGGCGGCGATCGCGGCGCGATACGACCCCTCCGGGCCAAGCCGGTTGATCTCCGGCGGTTCAAGCCCGAGGCCCACCACGTGCGCCACGCCGATGCCCGAGTCGGAGAAGAACCGGCGCAGCGGGTCAAGCAGCCATTCGGGGTAGGGCGTCACCAGCACGACATTCTGGAGCCGGCGGTGCGCAATCAGCTTGACGACGACCGATGTCGCTGATTCCGAGGGAATTCCGGCCGCCGCCTCGAAACGGGATAGGAAGTCGTCGTGCCACGCACGGCCCTGCATGAAGCTGCTGGCGTTGCAGGCATAAAGCGCCACCTGCGCGCCGAGGTGGCGGATCGAGGGGGCCAAGCGGAGGCTTTCCTCGGCCAGTTCCTTGCGATCCGTGCTGGTCGAGCGGATTACATGCGCGGAGACACCCCAGGGCAGGGTGCGGCCGAACTCGGGTTCGATGACCGTGTTGTCGTAGGGCACCATCAATGCGATGCGTCGCCGCCAGCCGTACACGGGTGTTCTCCTTCTCGATGCGGTCGCGGCCCGCGGCGGGCCGCGACCCGTTCAGCCGCCGGCGACCTTCTCGGCCTCACGGAGGTACAGCACGCGCCCGCCCACGGCCGTCATCAGTACGGTCGCATGGCGGATGTCGCGGGGGTGGATGTCGGGCAGGGCCTCCTGCCAGACGACGAAATCGGCGCATTTCCCCGGCTCGATCGAACCGATGTGGTCATCCCAGCCAAGGCATTCGGCGGCGCCGAGCGTGTAGGTGTGCAGCGCCTGCGCGAACGTCAGGCATTCGTCGGTGCCGAAGGGGTGGGTGCCCCAGCGGGTATCCTCGACCTCGCGGGTGCAGGCGAGCGAAAGGCCGATCTTCGGCGGGAACGGCTCGGGCGGGAAGTCGCAGCTGTTGCCGACGATGATCCCGAGGTCGAGCCAGCTGCGCAGCGGGATGAAGCGCGCCGAGCGTTCCGGCCCCATGGCGGCGGCCCAGTCGGCATCGCCGAGCCAGGGCGCCTGCGTCTCGATGCAGACCGACCGGCCAAGCCGGGCCATGCGGGCGTTGGCCTCGGCGGTCGGGTTGGTGCAGTGGATCAGCGAATGGCGGGCGTCGGGCCGGGGCACCCGGGCCAGCGCCGCCTCGAGCGCGTCGAGGTAGAGATCGATCGCCCGGTCGCCCTCGACATGGCAGCCGATCTGGAGGCCGGCAGCATTGAGGATGTCGACCATCTGCATCAGCGCGTCGGGCGGGATCTTCCAGTAGCCGCGGCTGCCCGGGACCGGCCGGGTGAAGTCGCGGTGCCAGTCCTCGTGCGCCCAGGCGGTGTGGCTGGTGATGCCGCCATCGAGGCTGAGCTTGACCGAGCGCAGCGCGAGCCATTCGTCGCCGTAGGGGGTGAAACGGGCGGCAGCACGCTCGGCGTCCCTCACCGACCAAAGCCACGTGTACATCATCTGCGCCCGGCACAGCAGATCGCCGCGCATGCGCAGGTTCTGGTAGGCCTTGATGGCATTGTCGCGCAGGCCCACGTCCTTGTAGGCGGTCAACCCCTCGGACAGGAATTCGCGCTGCACCCGCAGGATCGCGGATTCGGTCTCGTGGACCGGAGGTTCGGGCGGGGTCGGCAGAAGCTGGTAGATCGCCTGAAAGGCCAGCGCACCGGTGGGCTCACCCGTTACGGGGTCCTTCACGATCTCGCCGCCCTCGGGAACCGGGGTTGCCGCGGTGATGCCGGCCTCACGCAGAAGGCGGCTGTTGACGACGCTGTAGGGATAGCCCGTCAGCATCACCCGGTGGTCGGGCGCCACCCGGTCGAGCGCGTGGCGGTCGGGCATCGCGCCGCCCTTGCGCAGGGCAGGTGGCCATCCGGCGATGATCCACTCACCCGGCGCGGAGGTGCGCACGCGCTCGGCCACCAGCGAGAGGATGTCGTCGGCGGACTTCGCGGCCGAAACGTCGACGGTGCTGCCAGTGGCAAGGAAGCCGAGCCCTGCCCCTGCCCCGACGCTGCCGAGGCTGACGACATGGATGTGCGTGTCGATCAGCCCGGGCGTGACGACTTTGCCGCCGAGGTCCAGCACCTCGGTTCCGGGACCGGCCAGTCGCATCATCTGCCGCGACGTCCCGGCGGCAAGGATGCGTCCGCCGGCGACTGCGAAGGCCTCCTGCTCGGGAGCACGGGGGTCCATCGTGATCACCCGTGCGTTTCGCACCACGAGATCGGCCGTCACGGTTCCCCTCACCTTGGCAGCCTCCTCGTCAGAGCGGCAGCGGAATGCCGCGGCCAAGTTCCCGTGCACGCTGGTAGAGCTGCCACGCCACCGAGATGTCCTGGCTGGTAAGACCGACGGTCGAGACGAGGATCCGTTCGCGTGCATCCCTGCGCCCGGGAATGCGGCCGGTGATCATCTGCCAGATCTGCCCGGTGATCGCATCGGGCGGCATTACCCCCGAATCCACCGCCTTCTGAATATGGGTGGGGTGATGCTCGACCGCCGGATTGTAGTCGACGAAGAACCGGTCGCAGCGGGCATAGATGTCATGATCAAGTTCGTCGTGGCCCATCGCACCGATGAACACCCCCTCCTTGAGCCAGTCGAAGCGCACGAAGGGTGCCTTGGCAGGTGTGCCGCAGATCAGGATGTCGGCATCGCGGCAGACCTCCTCGTAGCTTTCGCAGGCCCGCACGTTCAGCCCGAGTTCGCTGCCCATCCGCGCCGCGAACGCCTCGCGGTTCTCGCGGTTGCGCGACGTCACCCTGACCTCGTCGATGTCGAACAGCTCGTTCAGCAGGATCAGCGATGTGGTGCCGACATTGCCGACCCCGATGATGCCCACCTTGCGTGAGTCGGGGCGTGCGAGGTGCTTGGCGGCAACGATCACTGCCGCCGAGGTGCGCAGGCCGAAGGTCCAGTGTTCGTCGACGATCGCGACCGGCGATGTCGTGCGGGGATCACTCAGTACGATCAGTCGCGTGCTCTCAGGCTCTCCGCCGCTGCCCGATCCGCTGGAATCGATGCGGTAGCCCGTCACGCGCACCCCGGCGACGGGAATGGTCCGCAGGATCGCGGTCTTCAGCCGCCAGCGGAAGCCAAGCCTGCGGTCGTCGGTGGCGTAGGCCAGCGGCACGCCGAGCACCGTGCTCTCGGGATCTGCCTGGCGCCGGAAATCCTCCTCGACCGCGGCGAGTACGTCCTGCGGCGACACGAGCTCGCGCACGAGCGCGTCGGAAATATAGAGCATCTCTCTAGACATGGTTGCCGACCTTCCCTCAAATCCCTGGATCGCGCTCGGATTCCTTCCATGGCGCCAGGCGTCGTTGCATGTACCCCACAAGCGACGTAAGCACCGCGCCGATCACGACGAGCACCAGGATCGGGACGAACATCTCGGCCGTCCTGAAGCTGCCGGCGTACTGCACGATCAGCCCACCGAGTCCGCTCTGGCGCGTGAAGAACTCACCCACGACTACCCCCACGACCGCCCGTCCGACGGAGAGGCGCAGGCCCGCCATCACGAACGGCAGGATCGCCGGCAGGATGACCTTGGTGAAGATCTGGAACTCGCTTGCCCGCATCGAGGCTGCCGGCTCGAGATAGTCCTGATCGACCGTGGCGACCCCGGCATAGGTGTTCTTGAGGATCGGGAAGACCGCGATGAGCACCACGATGGCGATCTTCGGAGCCGTGTAGAGGCCGAGCCAGAGGGTCACCAGCGGCAGGAAGGCGATGGTCGGGGCGGCATAGAGACCGTTGACATAGGGCTCCAGCACCCACGCCGCGCGCTCGTAGCGCCCCATCAGCAGCCCGATCACGACCCCCACCACCACCGAGGCAGCGAGCCCTGCAAACAGGACGATCAGGGAGTTCTGTGTGGCGCGGATCAGGGTTCCGTCGACGGTGAGCGAATAGAGCGCGATGAGCGTCCTGTGAAACGGGGACAGGAAGATGTCGGGCGTCATGTGCCCGGCCACCTCCCAAACCGCGATGAGCAGCATGACGGCGCCGAATCCGATCGCGCGGTCACGCCAGCGGCGTCGCCGCTGGGCTGCGAGCTGCGCCCCGACGCGCGTGTCGGGGGTTGTGTCAGTTGAATGCACCGTTTCGGCCATTGTCTCACCTGTACCTGCGCGAGGCAGACCGCTCGATCCATCCGAGCAGCGCGTCGATCAGGATCCCCATCAGGGCCAGGATGGCCGCCGGCACGAAGACTCGGGCCATGTTGTAACTCGTCGACGCCGACTGCAGCAGGCCGCCGAGACCGGAGATCGACGAGAAGTACTCGGCCACCACCACGGTCGTCAGGGCACGGCCAAGCCCGAGCTTCAGCCCCGCGATGATGAAGGGAAGGGCCGCCGGGACGATCACCAGCCTCAGGATCTGGGCTTCGTTCGCCCCCATCGAGCGCGCCGGCTCGGTAAGGCTGGAACTTATGTCGCGCACGCCGGTCAGCGTGTTCACGATGATCGGGAACACCGCGGCAAGGATGACGACGACGGTCTTGAGTGTGTTGTCGATCCCGAGCCAGAGCATCAGGATCGGCACCAGGGCCACTCGCGGCGTGTTGTAGAACACCGTCACGAAGGGGTCGAGCGCCCTGTAGACGGCATTGATGCGCCCCATCAGCACCCCGATGACGATGCCGAGGGCACAGGAAATCAGGAAGCCGGGCACCAGCACCGACATCGTCTGCAGGAAACCGTTCCACAGCCGCGCCCGGGGATCGGTGATTCCGCGCCAGAATTCGGCGACAACGCCCGATGCGGGCGCCATGAACATCGGGTGAGAGAGGCGGCCGACGATTTCCCAAGCCAGCAGGAAGGCTACCGCGGTCAGGAAGATCGCCAACGTCTTGCTGTTGCGCCGGTTGCGCGCCTGCGCAATGGCGCGGGTGCGGGCCGCTTCCAGGGCCTCAGAGCTCATCCCACGCCCTCGAGCCCGGCCTTGGCCTCGATGATCCCGCGCCTCAGCGTCTCCCAGGCATGCGTCCGGATCTCCAGCAGCCGCGGCGAGGCGCGGTGGGCGCTGGTCCGCGGCCGCGGCAGGTCGACAGCCACGGTCTCGACGATCCGCCCCGGACGCGCCCCCATGACGATCACGCGGTCGGCCAGGAAGACCGCCTCGTCAATGCTGTGGGTGATGAAGACGACCGTCTTGCCCATCTTCTCCCAGACGTCGAGCAGCTGTTCCTGAAGCAGTTCCCGGGTCTGTTCGTCCACGGCGCTAAAGGGCTCGTCCATCAGGATGATGTCGGGGTCCATGGTGAGCGCGCGCGCGAAGCCCACGCGCTGCTTCATGCCGCCGCTCAGCTCGTGCGGATAATGGTTCTCGAAGCCGGAGAGGCCGACGAGCGCGATGTTCCTGCGGGCACGCTCGCGTCGCTCGGCCACCGGCACGCCCTGCAGTTCCAGCCCGAACTCGACATTCTTCTGGACCGTCCGCCAAGGGTAGAGACCGAAGTACTGGAACACCACCGCCCGGTCGTGCCCGGGGCCGGTGAGCTTCTTGCCATCGACAAAGACGCCGCCCTCGTCGGCGGCAACCAGCCCGTCGATGATGCGCAGAAGGGTGGACTTCCCGCAGCCGCTCGGCCCGATGACGGAAACGAACTCGCCCGATCGCACCGTGAAGCTGACCCCCCCAAGAGCCTCGACGGCGGTCACGCGGTCGCGCTCGACGCGGAAGAACGTCTTGCGGATGTTCTCGACCCGAAGCTTTGGAACCTCGGTCGTCGCGGCAGTTTCGGGCGTCATGAGGCGTTCCGTTTGAGGGCCTTGCGAAGGGGCGGGTGCGGGTGCGCCGGCGCCCCCGGGGCGTCTGCCGCCGGGGACGCGGAGCGTGCGGGCCGCTACCTGCGGATCAGGTCGCGCAGCGTGTGTCCGCCGGTCCCGGTGCTGACGTTGAACCAGCCGTTCTCGCCAATGTAGTTGTTGACGAAGCTCGGGTCCCAGACCTCGGACAGCGGCAGGATTTCCTTCATGGTGCCGTCAGCCACCATCGACTTCATGTTGGCAACCAGAACCTCGGGATACATGCCGCCGTTGGGATCGACGGCGAAGGGGTTACCCTCCGGCCCGAGATAGACCTCGACCAGTTCGGCATACTCCTCCGGGCTGACCGCGCCCTCGTCATACAGGCGGGCGGTCTCGACGTATTTCTCATAACCCTCCGGGGTGCGCGCGAAACGGACCGCGTTGAGCACGCCGTTGACATAGCGCTGAACGATATCAGGGCGCTCGGCGAGCACTTTGGCCGATGCCGAGCACAGCGACAGCGGCAGCGGAGGCACGACGTCGGCGAGATACTCCACGAACTTGATGCCCGGCTGGTTCTGCACGCGGAGCCACTCGCCGATTGTCAGCATCGTGGCCTCGACCTGGCCGGCGATGAGTGCGCGCGCACGGGCGCCGGTTCCGCCGATCGGAACCCACTCGACACTCTCGATCCCGTAGTGGTCAAGCCAGAGCTGCGCGTAGGTCTGCGAGATCGCGCCCATCTGCGAGATCGCCCAGGTCTTGCCGGCGATATCCCCCGGACCGCCGATGGTGTCGCGCGCCACGATCACATAGGTATTGTCAGCGTTCACGTTCACGACGACCTTCGAGCCCGCTCCCTGCTCGATGGCCGCTATGGTGCCGCTCAGGCCGTCGCAGGCGAAGTCGACGCTGCCGCCGACAAGGGCTTGGGTGCCGGTCAGGCCCGCGGTGAAGCCCACGAACTCCGCCTCGATTCCCTGCTCGGCAAGGAACCCGCCTTCGATGGCGAAGTTGCGATACACATACTCGAAGATCGGCGGGAACTGGCCGCCGGTGCGGATCTTGTCCGCCGACTGGGCCTCCGCCGGGCCGATGCTGCCCATGCCGGCGAGGAAGACGGCACCGAAGCCGGCCGCAACCAGCCTTCTGATCCGGGCCGCCGCGGCGCGCCCGCACACCAATCCGCTCATCTGATCCATCCCCTGTAGCGTCGCACATCGTCACGGGCAGGGTTGCCCGTCACGCCATTCCTGCAGGTCCGCGCCGCGGCTTGCCGGGACGCCGTCGCACCCTGCCTGCGGACGCCGCAACGATGGCGAAACCCGCTGGCAGATGTTGCGATACACCAGCACTATATTTGCTGCATGACTCTTGTGCACTGTGTCAAGTGCAATGTAGTTGGACGACGTGCAGCGTCCGGAGCGCGGCAGATCCTGCGCGCGGTTCGTCCAGTTGCGGCAGGTGCTGT
>JAANMY010004066.1_pt1 | contig 11453 bp, 12 predicted proteins | sample 7279691 | NCBI WGS metagenome assembly JAANMY01 (sample SAMN14094543, study PRJNA606508) | bioreactor metagenome | isolation source: A lab-scale SPAN reactor treating ammonium-rich wastewater day 388 | place: Ireland: Galway | collected 2018-02-07
ACGTCGACGATCCGATCGGCGGCCGTCGACCTGGTTACTCGACGCGAGCATCCTCGAGTACGAGCAGCACGCCGAGATCGCGTGGTTCGCCGGTGTCGGCACCCCGCGGACGACGCCCGAGGGCTGCGCCGCCACGCTGGTGACAACCAACCCGTCCATGGCCGTCTTCTCTGCAAGGGTCGTGTGATCTGGGGTGTACGAGGGCGAGCCTCTACTCTGATCGCTCGCGACCACGCCACGTCCAGGTCGCGGGCTCCACCGCTCGCAGCTTGCCCGTTGCGGACCCGACCGGCGACGCCTCCGATCCAGTGCGACCGCCGATGGCACCGAGCTCACGCCTCAGCTCCTGGGCCGCGTCGATCCGTCCCACGGTGTGCAGGGTGTCCGCCGCCTTGAGGATCAGCTTGCGAAGTCGCTCGTTCTCCCGGCTCCGGAGTTCCGCCGGTCCGCTGCCACACCACTGCAGTACCAGGGCGTCGCTGGCCCGGTGCTTGGCGAACAGGTCGGCAGCGATCGATGGCCGATCGCTCAGCTCCAGGTAGCCGATGATGGTGTCGGCCTCGGCCTCGCAGAACGCGCGCGCCAGCGCCTGGGCGTCGGCGACGGGCAGGTGGACCTTGCCGTGCCGGTCGACGTACTCGAGGGCCGTTCGCGTCGACGGCTCGATCTGCGCCCGCGATCGCACGCGCTCGAGGGCCTCCGGCGGTCCCGACAGGTCGCCGCGGTAGAAGCGAACCTGATCGCCGGCGGCATCGAAGACGGTGTAGAGCGCACCGGCCAGCGGCGAGTCATCGTCGTACCGCTGCGCCTCGTTGTCCTCGCGCAGACGGCGATCCGACTGCTCGTCGGCGAGGAAGGCCTCGCTCTCCGCCCAGCGAACGACGAGCGCTCGACCATCGACATAGTCGACCAGTCCTGGGTTCGGATGGATCCACTCGGCCTTCCACTTGTTGCCGCGCAGCGGCTGCACGATGCGGATCCGCTCGAGGGGACCGGAGCGGACCTCTCGATAGGCGTACTCCTCGCCGAGGATGATGTCGGCCCGCTGCATCCGGATCCGATAGCCGGTTGGCCTCACGTTGTCGACCGGTGTCGCGCGCCGAGGTCGAGCGACGGCGCCCGGGTTGTGGAAGGCCGCGCTGGCCCCGGGCGAGAGAAGCGCCGGGCGCCGTCAGCCACAGCCTACGCGACGCCTCTGATCGCCCCATGCGCCGACGGACAGGGGGCAGTCACCCCACCGCATGCGATACTGCGTTCGATGCTCGCGAAGACGGTCGATCTGCGCGCGGTGGTGCGGCACTACATTGGCAAGCACCGTCCGCGCGCGCATGCCGAGCTCGCCTCCTTTCGCGACGAGCCGTCGCTCGAGGCGGCGGTCCGGCGCGCGAGCCTCACGATCCTGGCCGATGGGCGACGCGATCCGCACCACACGCGGCGCCCGCAGGAGCTCCTCGATCGCGCCGAGTCGCGACTCGTCGAGCGACTCCCCGCAATCGAGGCCGCGGCGGGCTTCGCGGCGCTCTACCAGGTCATCGACAAGGCCGTTGGCCACTGGACGGGTCTCGGCCACCTCTACGTCTACGACGCCGCGCTGCGCATCGGCGCCAGGAAGGGTGTCCTGCCCAAGGTGGTGTACCTGCACGCCGGCACCCGCGAGGGCGCCCAGAGGCTGCTCGACGTGAAGGGCCGGAAGACCCTCTTCCCGTCCGAGCTCATCGAGGTCGCCCCGGCGCTGGCCGAGCTCGAGGCGTACGAGATCGAGGACGTCCTCTGCATCTACAAGGACCGGCTCCTCGGCGGCGCGGACGAACTCGACGACGTCGTGAGCTGCTGGCCCGAGAGGCCCGAGCTCGGCGGCTGCTGATCGTCGCGCTCGTGTCTCCCGACCCCGGGAGATGGCCGCCTTTGGGCAAAAGTGGCCATGTGTGACGCGGATCAGCGGGGCGATGGGGTCACCGGCACCGCGCGAGGCGCGCTGATTGCCTAGTTGGTGCCGGTACCTGGCTCCCATTCGCCGATATCGACATCGATCTGCGGTACGCGGAGCTTGGCGTTCATATCCGAGATCATCATCGCCATCGCGTGAGCGATGGCTCGAAGATCAGCGTTCCGCGCTCGCAGGTCAGCTAGTTCTTCGCGTGCCTGCGCGCCTTGGCCAGCGACCTGGGCGAACTTCTCCATGGCGGCCGCGATCGCGTCCCTGCTCTCTTGCTCGCTCAGCGCCGTCGCGACCTGAACCTAATCGGGGGTCTCGAATGAAAGACGCACAAGTCGCCGCACCCCGCTCTTGATTTCTACAAGTGTCATCGTTGCCCTCATGCCAACCGCGGATTGGAGATGCTAGGTGCATGCGCGTCCCGCCAGCCTTCGTGCTGCGTGGTGCCCTGCGTCTCTTTTACGCGACGATCAAATTCCTCCTGGGTGAACGGCAGGGCGTTGGGTCTGCCGACTTGATGGCCTAGCCAATCGTCGAGCAGGGCTGCCAGCGAGTGGATGTTCCGAGCGCCCGTCGAGTCCGGCTTTCCACCATCGAAGATGTTCATGCCAATTCGATAGAAGGTGGCTGGTCGGCGTTCGCTGAGTTCTTCGATGGCGTTGTTAAGCACGCTGCACCAGAAGGCGAGATCGGCGATTGGCTTGGAGTAGCGCCTTCCCCAATACGCCTCGGCTTCGAGTTCAAGTTTGCGCAATTCGTCGATGCTTGCGGAGAGATTCTTGAAGGGGCGCTTCAGCGTTGTCGGTTCCCAGGACTCTTCTGCGACTCGCCGCCACATCGACATCGCGCCGTTGGCGTTTGTCCCAGCGTCGATCACGGTGGTTGCGAGGCGCTTTGCCAAGTCGTGGTGGGTCTCACCGGCGATCTGCTTTCGCCAGAGAGTGAACGCGACGAGCGCAGCGCCGGCCATGACGACGTTGGCGACCGTCGCGAGGTAGGTAGACAAGAAATCGTAGGTAGGGAACCGCTCGCCGGGCTTGAGCGCTTCCCATCGTCCATGGATTCCAAGAACGAGGAGGAGCAAGCCCAAGCCTCCAACCGCCCACATCCACGCGCGCCATTGTCCAGTCATCGCGATCAGAGTATCGCCCCACCATGACATGCGCGCGCTCCCCGCACCCGGTCTCGCGATGGCCGCATTCGCCCGAAAGCGGCCATGTGTGACGCGGTGACGGCGATCCGTCCTGCGGCACTCACTCCGGATTCTCGGACGAGGATCGATCTGCGCTCGCTTCGTGGCTGGTTCGCGTGGGCCAGGTGCCGTAGCGCCGCCACGCCAGGACGCCGAGCCCGATCACGCCGACCACTGCCACCCCCGCCAGCACCGCGGGTGCCGCGCTGACGACCCCCGCCGCCAGGCCGACCTTGGCAACCGTCGGTGCTGCACTCTTGAGTCGTGGGGCGGCGGCCTGTGCGCCTGCTGCCGCGGCGTTCGCAGCAACCGCCGCATACTTCTTCGGGATCTCGAACCCCGCCCTCGCCAGGTCCGCGACGAGAATCTTCCGGAACAACTCCTCGTTCCCGCCGGCGGCGCGGCGGGCCATTCGGTAGATGAGGCGCGCGAGCCCCGCGTCGGGGTTCTTGGTCTGGATGAAACCCATCGCGTGATGGTGGCGACGGTGTCTCCGAGCGTCAAGCCCGCTCGAGCAACCTGCAAAGCGGCGCGACGTGGGCCGGCCGCGTCGACCAGGAGGCGAGCGGCGTCGGCAACGCCGGGCCTGGCGACAGTCGTGGGAAGCGCTAACCTCCACGGCCATGACGTCTGTCTTCAAGCCGAGCAACTCCCACCCGCACCTCAACGCGTGCCTCAACTACCTCCCGGGGCTGGACGGAATGGAAGCCGCGTGCGATGGGTACCGCGAGGCGGTGGAGGCGCTGCTTGCCGAGGTCATCGAGCGGAGCGGAACGCTCGACACATTGATCTATCCGATCGTGTTCGACTGGCGTCATCATGTCGAGCTGCGCCTGAAGGTCACCTTCCTGACGGGGCACCTGTTGTTCGAGGGGAGCAAGGCAACGATCCCGCCGCACCACCGCCTGGACGACCTGTGGCGTGACGTTCGGACGTACGTCCTCAAATGCTGGCCCGACGGCGACCCCGGCGAGCTCGCTGAGGTCGACGCGCACATCGCAGAGCTGAGCAGGATCGACAAGGACTCCTTCGTGTTTCGCTATACGCTGGACAAGAGGGGGGCTTCAGCACTGCCGAGCGCATTGACGCACATCGGTACGGTCGAGTTCCGCGATGTGGTTCGGCGTGTCGGCGACACGTTGTTCGGCATCTGCGCGGGCATGAGCGAAGCGCTGCAGGCGCACTGCGAGATGGAGGAAGCGTACAGCGCCGAGATGCGCACCGAGTACGAGCACGAGTCGATCGACGCCGAGTACGAGCGCGGCTGGTGATTGCTCTCAGCCATACTCACGGCATAAAAATCAGCCGGTTAGACTGAGAATCTTGCGTCCGAGGTTATTCAAGACATACTTCTGGTATGTCTAACGATACGAGGAGGCCAGGTCAGGCGCTCAGCCCGGTCGTGGTTCGTGCGCTTCGCGAACGCGCCGGCCTCACGCAGGAACAGCTCGCGGAACGTCTCGGGATGGCCGGCAAGGCGGTGGTGAGCGGCTGGGAAACCGGGCGCACCAACTGCGAGGGGCCGGCTGCCGAGCTCGTCCTTCACCTTTTTGGAGGAGGCGGCGCCACCGAGGGATTCATCGCGATCAACGAGGCCGTCGAGCGGACCTGGCGTCGCGCCGGCACGTGGAGCGACACCTGGCGCCAGATCTCGGCGGTGCCCGAGGTCCCCGTCGCGATCGAGCGCAACGCGTTCGCGAAGCTCTTCCCTGGCGCCGAGATTCCTCCCGACGGCCACGTGCACGGGTTCCCGTTCATCAACCACGGCCTGCCCGACAACGTGTACGGGATCGGTCCCGACGGCTGGACCGGCGTCATCCCGATCGAGGAGGAAGCAGCGCCGCACTACCTCTGGGCGCTCACCCGCACCGGCGGCTTCGTGTACCGCGAGGTACCGTGGGAGCGGAACCTCAACGGCTCGACCGGTGGGCACACGCACGTCGGTTCGCTGCTCGAGATCGCCGCGTCCACGACGTTCTTCCTCAGGCGGCTCGCCGAGCGTGCCAAGCTCGAACCCTCGACCGCGTACGTGCTCAGCCTCGATCTCGAAGGCATGCGCAATCGGGGCATCGTCGGGGCGACGAACGCCTGGATGGCGACCGACCAGCCGCGTGTGACGTCGAAGGGCCCCCGCGTCCGCGCGGAGGTGAAGGTGCCACTCGCCGACATCGTGAAAGCGCCCGTCGACGCCGCGTACTCCGTCGTCGGCGAGCTGCTGCTCGAGCTCCGGCCCGACCTGGCGACGACCGCGAAGATGAAGGCGCAGCTAGAGAAGCGGCTCGAGGCGGATCGCGGCACGAGCCTCGGCTTCGTCCGTTTCCTCGAGCGGCAACTGTAGCCGCGCCGGGGTGACGTGCCCGATCTCCCGCTGGTGAGCGCTCCGGTCGGCGGCGACAATCGCGACCGAGGTGCCGAGACCCGACACCGCGGTCACCGTTATTATGCCGGTCGATGTCGGTAGAGGTCGAGATCCTCGACGGGAAGAGCCATCTCGCCGATCGGCTGCGGACGGATCTCGCGGCGGCATCGAGCGCCAAGGTGGCGGTCGCCTTCGCCATGGAGAGCGGGCTGAGAGAGGTCCCCCTCGAGGACTGGTGCCGCTCGGGGCGCCGGCTCGAGCTGATCGCGGGCACGGACTTCGCGCTCACGGAGCTCGAGCTGCTTCGCCGCATGGAGGCGACCGCGAACGCCGACTGCCGCGTCTACCACAGCCTCGCCAATCAGACCTTTCACCCGAAGATGTACTTGCTCGACCAAGGCAGCCGGCAGGTCGCGTACGTCGGCTCGTCGAACTTCACCGCCGGCGGATTGCGCGGAAACGTGGAAGCGAACGTCCGTCTGGAGGCGCCGACCGGCACGCCCGAGCTCGCGCGCGCCACCTCGTACTTCCGCAGACTCTTCGACGGCGAGTTCGCGACGCCGGTCGACCCCGAATTCGCCCGCCGGTACGAGGAGCTGCAGAACGCGCGCCGTCTCGCGCTCCGCGGGATGGAAGCCGGTGGAACGGAACGGCGCACCCGCGAGATCGAGCGCATCATCGTCGGTGCGCACCGGTCGGCGGTCGCCGCCAAGAGGTGGCTGCTCGTCGTGACGCCCGAGAACTACGCCTTGTGCATGCGACATCTGACCTGGGGCCATCAGCGCGAGAGCGAAGCCCGCGGGTACACGCCGGGCGACGTGTTCGTCTTCCACGTGACCGGCGGCCGTGGCGTGGCCGCGATGGGCATGTTCACCGGCGCGCCATACTACGACGACGCGCCGCTGTGGCAACGCATGGAGAAGGGAGCCTTCCCTTGGCGCATCTCCTTCGTGCCGCTCGGCGAGATCCGTACCGGCATCTCGACCAAGGAAGTCTTGGTCGCGCGCCGACCCGGCGCGCCGAAGAACTGGTTCCACGGATTCATCCAGGCCAGCCACTCGCTCGACCATCCCGACTTCGAGGCGCTTCGGTCCGCATTTGAGTCGGCCTTGCGGCTCGAGGCGGGGCTCGGGCTCGGGTCGTAGTCGGGGCGGTTCGGCTCTGGGTTCGCTCGCGAAGAAACTCCCGGGATCTGATCGATCAGTCCTGCCAGACGTTGCGCTTGAGTAACACGCGGAGGTCGTTCACATGAAAGCCGCTGGGTGACATCGGGTCCACCTTGGCGGCAGCCGCGAGCGCCTCGTCGACGCGCTTCTTGAACGCGTCGTATCCATCGACACCGATCGCACGTCCGATCGTCGCAGCGCGGTGTGGATCGCGCACCTCCAGGAGAAAGCGAGGTAGCGCCTTGCTCGCGTCGGAGAGCGCTCGCGGAAACCAGCACGGCTCCCCATCCATCCGGTTGGGTGAATGAATCGCAAGGAACAGGTCGGCGGCGACGAGATCGGTCCACGGAACCACCCCGGCGAGGGCCCCTCGGAGATGACGGGACCGGACCTGCGCGAGTCGCGCTTCGCGCGCCTGCTCCGGTGCGTTCTGCAGCCAATGCCAACTCAGGTGGCCAGCCGACGTCGCATCCCAGCCGGGATTCTCGATGTACAGCGATTGGCTGAGCACCGTCGCGAGCATCTCCCAGCGCTCGTGTCGGAGCAGCGCGGCGACGAACGTGAGGAAGAGCTCCCTTCCGACCACGCGCATCAGATCGAAGTCCGTCCGCCGATAGGAGCTGGCGGATCGAGGTGGGTAGTAGCCCATGAGGACGCTCTCGAAGCCCTGGAAGAGCTTTCGAGCAGACTCACTGTCGTCGGCCGCCGCGACCACATCACTGAGCCGCGCCACGCACTCGACGTGCGGCACGGTCTGCTCGAAGCCGCTCGCGTAGGCCGAGTCGTCATGACCGGGGGCTGCCTTCGCGATGTCGTTGAGCGCCCGCGCGATCGACCTCATCTCGCCAAGGACACGAGCGGCGCGGGTTGGCTTGGCGTTCTCGACCAGCGCTATCACCGCGGCGAGCGTGTCGACCACGGGAGCGGGCGGGGACGCCTCGAGATAGGCGCGTAGCGATGCGCCCACCTGGCGGACAAGCCGGTCGATCAGCTGCTGCCGGGCCGCGGTCTTGTCCTCCCCCTCGCCCAGATCGTAGACGACGACCGATCGCTGCTTGAGGTCGAACGGCAACAACTCAGGACCGCCGAAGCGGCGGTTCAAGAGAAGGACAACGCGCGACGGTCCCACGGCGTGGAGGGCGTAGCCGAGTTCGAGGAGCACGTTCGGGTTCGGACACCGCCGCGCCACGTCCTCCCCATGCACCAGGGAGACGTCCGCGACGAAGACGGCGCACCGATCGATCTTGCCGAAGATCGCGGCGGCGATGTCAGGCGCTCCGGGCACACCCTGGACGTCCATGTCGACGCGAGGATCGAGCGCCAGCGAGCCGTCCGCACGGATCGCCTTGACGGCACGCTCGAGGACGTCGCCCAAGAACCCGCGATTGGTTGGGTTGGGCAGGTCCGACTGCCACGAGTAGAAGACGGTCGACATCGGCGCCCGTCAGAAGTCGCGCATGAGGAGCGGGATCCCCTTCGGCGTCGGCGCGTCGAGCGCCAAGTGGGATACCGCGCCTCCCACGAAGCCGTTCGTATAGCCGACGAGGAAGTGGCTAGCTATGGCGGCGAACGCGCGAAGGAATGCCTCGAGCGCAGGCGTCTCGGCCTTCCCAGCGATCTCGAGCTGCGTCGCCGCCCACGCGCGGAGGTCGCGCTGGAATGCGTCCACGGTCGCACGCCCAGCGGCGAAGGCCGCGCTGTTGAGCACGAGCGAGTGGGCGGGGCCGCGGTGGTTCGGACTCGTGGCGGGCTCGAGCAAATCATGGAGGCGCGCCCCGTGCGCACCGCCGTAGAGCCCGCCGAGCGCCTCCAGCGCGGCGAGCGCCGGCGGCTGCTCGCGTGCACGATAGAGCGCGAACCCAGCCCCAGCTACCAAGCCAACGCGACGATGTTCCTTGCCACTTGCCATTGGGATCTCCTTCGATCGGGCCTCGTGCCTCCACTCACGAGGCGCACAAAACGGTCGATGATGTGGTCATGACACGGCCGTCTGACACTGAACGGCTCCGGTTTGACGCTGAACGAACAGCGTAGGACCTCGATCGTATGGTCGCTGGCATGGGATACGTGACGATGATCTACCGACGCACCGAGCTCTTCCAGCTCGTGTGGACCGAGCCGATGCGCGACGTGGCGAAGCGCTACGGCGTCTCCGACGTTGCGCTCAAGAAGACGTGCCGCAAGCTCCGCGTCCCCTTGCCCGATGCCGGCCACTGGAACAAGCGCGCCGATCGTCGCCACTCAGCTCCGAGCCTTCCGCCGCTCCCGGACGGGGTGCCCGACGAGATCATCGTCGACCGGGAAGAGTCAGTGCCGTACCAGGAACCGCCCCTGCCGCCGGCGCTCGAGGAGCTCATCGCGAAGGAGCGTGCGGCCGAGGCGCGGATCACGGTCGCCGCGGTGCTGTCGTCGCCACACGCGCTGGTCGCCGCGTCGGGTCGCGTCCTGCGCAAGCAGACGCCGGATCTGGAGGGCCTGGTGAGCGCTCGCCTCGACGAGCCGTGCCTGGACGTGCGCGTGTCGCCCGCGCAGCTCGAGCGGCTGCTACGGATCATGGACGCCCTCGTGAATGCGCTCGATCGGCGAGGGCTGAAGGTGCGCGTCGCCGACACCACGCGGCGCCACGACACGAGAGCGCGTAGCGACCCCGAGCACGAGCCCATGAGTGCCACGCGTGTTCAGGTGAGCGGCGTCTGGATCACCCTGCGCCTCGTCGAGAAGCTCAAGATGGAGCGGCTCATCCCGGTGGAGAAGGCCTGGGACTGGCGGGACGGGCCGCGCGTGCGGTATTCGCCCAAGGGTCTCTTCGAGCTCACCGCCACATGCGGCAACCAGGGAGCGACCTGGCTCGAGCGCCCCACGCGCCCACTCGAGCAGTGCCTCAACGACGTGGTCGCGCGACTGCATCTTCTCGCCCATCAGCACCACGAGGCGCGGGCCGGCGCCGCACAGGAGGAGCGTCGTCGCCAGCAGGAGGCGCGACGACAGCAAGAGGAGGCGGAGCGGCGCGCGGCCGAGGCGGCGCGCGAGCAGGACCTGCGTGAGGACGTCGAGGCGTGGGAGCTCGCCCGCTCGATCCGCGCCTACGTGGCCGATGCCCACGCGATCGTGGCCGCCGGTGGCTGCGCACTCTGCGACGATAGCGAGCTCGCGAGCCACCTGCGGTGGGCGGCGGGCTACGCCGATCGCCTCGATCCGTTCGCGGGGCTCCGTGCCGAGGTCGCCGAGCCCGCCGGCGGCGACGACGGGGCCCGCGATGGAGCCGTGAATGACGCGCGACGGGCGTGACGCGCGCAAGGGCGTGGAGGGCGCGACGGCGCCTGTGTTCATGTTGCGTGCCGCGGGTGTGAGGTCGTCAACCAGGCGCCGTCGCGAGCCGAGCATGCCGGAGGACGCTGACACCGCGGAGCCCCTGCCCTGTCGAGATCGGCGCCACCGATCGCTGCGCGTCGTCGAGATCGCACCCGCGTAATACGATGACGGCATGGCGCACGACGCGCTCCTGGTCGAGGCCGAGCAGCTCCAAAACATCCTCATCGCCCGCGCGACGGGTGTGGGCGACGACACCACGCAGTACCGCGAGCTCCGGGCGAAGCTCCTGGCCGATCTGCAGGTGAAGGATCTCCTGCCGGACGTCGTACGATCGTGTCGCAACCTCGGCGAGTTCTGGGGCTTCATCAAGACCAAGTTCGCCCACTACCAGGAGCGCCGCGCGTTCATCTGGGAGCAGTTCCATCCCTTGCTCGACGCGCTCGAGAGCGGCCTCGACGCGCCCGGGCACGAGGGGGCGTCGGAGGTCCTCGCAAAGCTCGACGCGGACCACGTCCGCCGCCACTGGCAGAAAGCGCTCGAGCGAGTCGCCGGCGATCCGGAGGGCGCGATCACGTCCGCGAAGGCGCTCGTCGAGTCGGTGTGCAAGCTGATCCTCGATGCGCAGGGCGTGACGTACGAGGGTGGCGACGACCTGAACAAGCTCTACAAGAGCGCGGCACGCTCGCTGAAGCTCGGCGTCGACCAGCACGATCAGCAGGTCTTCAAGCAGATCCTGACCGGGTGCGCGAGCGTGGTCGGTGGCCTCGCCGCCGTCCGGAACGCGCTCGGCGACGCCCACGGCCAGGGTGCGCGGCCCGTCCGACCGGCGCCGCGACACGCCGATCTCGCGGTGAACCTGGCGGGCGCGATGGCGACGTTCCTCCTCGAGACCTTCGAGGCGACCCACGGGACGGCGCTCCAGCGCGCCGAGATCGCGGCCCAGGCCGCGGCGGCGACGACCGACCTGGAGATCTGACGCGATGGCCGCGTTGCGCGGAACGCGGCCATCGGGTTCGATCTTCGTCATCGCGCGCATGCCGTTCTGGCGGTCTTTGCCGCGCTAATCGCGGTAACGTGGACAGGGCCATGCCCGCCGTCATACATTGCGCCGACCAGGTCGGGTCTACGCCTGGTCGGGGGCCCGCATGGAAGTCTTCAAGAGGACCATCTCCGCCGTCTTCTCTGGCGAACGCCGCTATCTGATCCCGCTGTTCCAGCGCCCCTACGTATGGACGCGTGAGAACCAGTGGGAGCCGCTGTGGGAGGACATTGTCGAGCGCGCGCAGCACGAGCTGGACCAACCCAAGGCGGAAACACCGCCTCACTTTCTCGGCGCCATCGTCATCCAGCAACGATCGTCCTGGGGTGACGAGCTCCTCGCTCACGATGTGATCGACGGGCAACAGCGGCTGACCACCTTCCAGATCTTGTTGACAGCGCTCCGCGACGTCGCGATCGCCCGCGACGAAGTAGTACGGGCAGAGCCGC
>JAANMY010004072.1_pt1 | contig 11441 bp, 10 predicted proteins | sample 7279691 | NCBI WGS metagenome assembly JAANMY01 (sample SAMN14094543, study PRJNA606508) | bioreactor metagenome | isolation source: A lab-scale SPAN reactor treating ammonium-rich wastewater day 388 | place: Ireland: Galway | collected 2018-02-07
TGGAACTATTCTAAATCCTGATATTATATTGACAAAACCATAAACTAAGAAGCCGTCTCAAGTGTGAGGCGGCTCCTTTCACAATATTCTATATCAAAATATTCAGGCTTGAAGGCTGAACTTTTATATGAATCGGGGATTTTATCTTGTTGAATTCTCCGTCGAGATGCCAGTTTTTGGTATTTACTTTAAATTCAATTTCTGAAATTGGAAGATAGGTGATATAATCATCTTCTTTCAGTTTTTTGGTAAACATTCTGAACGCAAACAATGGAGAATACGTAATGGGAAACTTTTTTACCAAAACCATATCGACTAAGCCGTCACTTTTACTCGCCATCGGTGCAATATAGGCATTATTGCCAAACTGACGGGTGTTGGCAATATTTACCATCAGATATTTACCATTGTACTGTTTGTAATTTTCGTCAAAAAATTTCAGCTTTATGGGTTTGTAACTGAAAAAAGTTTTTAGTGAGACTTTAATGTAGTTTTTAAATCCTCTGGTAGTTTTTTCAAATTCTTTTACGACCTTCCCGTCAAACCCTGTTCCTGAAACATTGATAGAAAGTCTGCCATTAACAGTAAAAGTATCTATTTTTCTGGATTTTTTATCGTGAAGTTTTTGCAAAAGCTCGTCCAGATTTTTGCTGAAATGCGTTTCGTTGGAAAAGCCATTCCCGGAACCGGCAGGAAAAATCGCCAGAATTTTTTCTGTATCAATCAGGTTTTTTGCAACCGTAGAAATGGTTCCGTCACCTCCAATAGCTACGAAAATATCAATATCATTAAAATGATTCTGAATAAACTCATCTGTTCCTGCAATAGATTCTGATATATAAAATAAAGGATTCTGCACCTTCATTTTCAGATCATTCAGAAACGGATGGTAATTTTTTTTCGCAGAAAACGGATTAATGATAAAAGCAACTCTTTCCATTGCCGCAAAATTATAAAATGCAAGCGTATCAGAAAGAATTAATATTCGTTAATCTTTAAAGTATTATTTAATATTAAATCGTACTAACCATTTTAACCACAAAATGCATTAAAAATCCCATCAACGGATCATTAATTTTAAAAAACTTCATTTGCAAGCTCCATATTGACCATGGCTCCGGTAAAGTTTCCGGTGTAAACTGCATTAGCCACAGAGCGCATCAGGCAGGAATTATCACCACAGGCGTAAATTCCCGGAACTGTCGTAGTTTGTTTATGATCAATTATGAGATGACCGTGTTCTGTAAATTCACAGCCTAAAGAACCCGGAATATCAGAATGCTGCTTAAAGTGAAAAGCTCCGTAAACCGCTTCAGGATAAAGTATACTTCCATCAGTCAATACCAAAGATCTGACATTTCCATTCTCGTGAATCATTTCTTCAATTTCAGTTTCGATAACCGAAATGTTGTTTTGCGAAAGTTTTTGGATTTGTTCTTCACTGAAGTCAGATTTTCCTCTTGTTAAAATCACAAGATCATCGGTGAGATTTTTCACCAGTGAAGCAAGATGAAATCCTCTGTCACTATTAGCAATAATTGCTGTTTTTTTATTTCTGAATTCATAGCCATGGCAATATGGGCAATGAATCAAAGAAATTCCCCAACATTCATTAAAACCCTTAATATCGGGAACATCATCGGTAATTCCTGTGGCAAAAATCAGTTTTTGAGCTTCAAATTCATCACCACTTTCAGTTTTAATTTTAAAGCCATTTTCAGTTTTTATCCCTTCTGTTGCCAAACCATCGAAAAAGGTAATTGTTTCATATTTTTCAACCTGCTCTTTACCTATTTCAGAAATTTCTGCAGGTGCTTTGCCATCCTGTGTCAGGAAGTTGTGAGAATGTGGCGTTTGCCTGTTGCAGGGTTTCCCGCTGTCGATGATCAGTACTTTTCTGAGTGATCTACCCAGAGACATAGCTGCAGAAAGTCCGGCATAGCTTCCGCCAACTATAATGACATCAAAGAAGTTTTCATTTTTCATAATAAATATTTTGATCGGATAAAAATATATGTAAAAAGTCTGCCAAAAATGTTTATGTTGACCACATCAAATCATCCATTGTACGTAAAAAAACAGAACAAATGAAATCATCATCAGAATGACCGATGCATTAAAAAGTAAAAACATCCATACGTTCCGAAAATAATACCAACCTATATGATAAAGACCAAAAAAAAAGACAAAAGAAAAAGCTATTCCAATAATTGAGCAGACTGCAAAAGCTGTCAGATTATTTTCAGCCTTAAAATCATTGAATGCTGTGAGAAAAGTTACCAAAGCAATCAATAAGAATATAGCTGATCAAAAAAGGTTCCGGATTTCCATTTTTTTGCTGATCTATTGGAATCATCATCATTTTTATGATCTGAACTTCCAGAAAAGTTGAGACTTAATAAATCTGCTAAAAAATTGATTCCGTGTAAAAAATCAAAGGGCATTTTTTCTATTTGTTATCCAATTTATGCACTTTTTTCGTTCCTTCATACATTTCGTACTGCAAAAATCTAGTTTCCAGTTTTCCGTTGTACAGTTTTATTTTTCTGGAAGGCCGAAGTCCTATTTTCTTCACCGCTTCAAGATCCGAAGAAATGAGCCATGCTAAAGTATTGGGATAATTTGTTTTAAATGTATCTCCCACCTTTTTGTAAAAATCATCATCATTAATCGAAATTCTCTCATCATACGGCGGATTGAAAACCATCAGCAAAGGAAAAAGTTCTTTTTTGGAATCGAAAAAATTCTGTTTTCTCACTTCAATAATATCTTCCATTTCGGCAGATTCAATATTCGTTCTTGCTGCATTCAGCATTCTTGCATCAATATCATAGCCTACAATTTTCCCGTTAAACTCTTTTATGCGGTTTACACGAACTTCTTTTATTTTAGAAAATAAATCAGCATCATAATTTTTCCAGTTCTGAAAGGCAAATCTTCTTCTGAAAATCTGTGCAGGAAGATCTAAAGCGATCATTGCCGCTTCTATCAAAAGCGTTCCAGAACCACACATCGGGTCAAGAAAATTTCCTTTCCCGTCCCAACCTGTCAATTGCAGCATTCCGCTTGCCAAAACTTCATTGATTGGCGCTTCACCCTGTTCCTTTCTGTATCCTCTTTTGAATAAAGGATCTCCCGACGAATCTAAGGAAATGGTTACCAGTTCACGGTCAATATGTAAATGAAATTTTATGTCCGGAAATTTGGTTTCTATACTTGGTCTTTTATGATATTTATTCTGAAAGTAGTCTACAATAGCATCCTTCATTTTAAAAGTCATAAACTGAGAATGCTTAAATCTCTCGGAATTGACGGTAGAATCTATCGCAAAAGTCTGATCAACATCCATAAATTGATCCCATTCAAATTTAAAAAGCTTATCGTAAAACTTACTTTCGTTAAAAGCTTTAAATTCTAAAACAGGAATAATGATCTTTAAAGCTGTTCTCGCAGAATAATTAATTTTATATAAAAAACCAAGATCACCTTCACAGTTGACAGCACGGTTTTTAATTTCCACGTTTCTTCCGCCGAGTTTTTTTATTTCTTCTGCAAGAATAGGTTCCAGTCCGAAGAATGTTTTGATCTGAATTTTGAGATTGTCTGTATCCATTCTGCAAAAATAGCGATTTTTTTGCGTGGCGACGGAAGTTGGATGCCGGATGATTTAAAATATTATAGATTTAAAATTATATTATGATTTTTTTACCGCCACCTTTGTCTCAAAAACAATAATCAGAGATCATACATCGCATTCTGCATCCAACAAAATTCCGTACTTTTGCGGGATGGAATGGTTTGAATCTTGGTTTGATACCCCTTATTATCATTTGTTATACAGCAACAGAGATTATACAGAAGCAGAAAACTTTATCACTGCACTTACATCGGAGCTGCAGCTTCCACAATCGGCTAAAATTATCGATCTGGCTTGCGGAAAAGGAAGACATTCCGTTTTTCTGAATAAACTTGGATACGATGTTTTGGGATTAGATCTTTCACGCCAAAGTATTGAGCACAACAAAAAGTTTGAAAAAATTCCTGATTCTTCAGAACCGGCACTCCGTTTTGAAGTTCATGATATGCGGAATCCAATCAATTATCAACCGGTAAATGCTGTTTTTAATCTTTTTACCAGCTTTGGATATTTTGATAATGAAGAAGATGATCGAAAGGTTTTTGAATCGGTTTACAATGCCCTCTTACCAGAAGGTTACTTTGTTTTAGACTATCTTAATGAGGTGTTTGTAAGAAATACTTTGGTTCCAGAAGTGACGATTACCAGAGAAAATATTGAGTTTAATATTTCAAAAAAAATTGAAGGAAAACATATCATAAAAGATATAAGATTTGAAGCAGATGGAAAATCTCACCATTTCTTTGAAAAAGTAAAATTACACACATTAGAAACTATCGAAGATTACGCAAAAGACTGCGGGTTCGAAAGAATAAAAATATGGGGCGATTATCAGCTCAATGATTTTGAGAAAGAAAAATCTCCACGCTGCATCAATTTATTTAAGAAGAAATAATCTTCCGAATCTGAATGGCTACCAATATTATCTTTTTATCCGGTACAATGCTTTCAATATTCTGCGGAATAAGATTCGGATATTCTGGCAACCATACTCCACCAGCACCCTTTTTAATTTCAGCTTTTCTTATAATTGCAGGAATAATGGTGTGCTTTTTCAGAAAAAAATTATTTAAAAGCAAATTTAATTACATAATAAATCTCTTCATCGTTTTTTTCAATTTAACAATAGTTTTATATTGCCTCTCACCTATTTTCACATAATATGATTTTTATTCTACTAATACTAAGCGTCATTTCCGGAGTTTTGCTGGGAAAATATTTTGGCAAAAAAGAAAAATTTGCTAAAAATCTCCTGATTATAAGTGCCGGGTTTCTTATTACAATCTGCCTTAATGAAGTATTTCCGCAGGTATATTATGCCGAAGCAGGAAATCTGGGAATTTTTGTAATTGCCGGAGTTTTGCTTCAGATGATTCTTGAAGCACTCACCAAAGGTTTTGAACATGGTCATTTTCATTATCATAATGAAAGTAATATCCTTCCGATGGCTTTAATGGTCGGACTCTTTATCCATGCTTTTATTGAAGGAATTCCGCTCGCTAACGAGACTAACCCATTTTCTCCTTATCTGATGGGAATTCTGGTTCATAATATTCCCATTTCATTTATTTTGGGAGCTTTTTTATTCAATAGAAAAGGCAGCAAAGCATCGTACCCGTCTATTTTAATTGTTGCTTTATTTGCTTTAGCATCACCATTCGGAATGTTTTTAGGAAATTATTTCAACCCGGAATGGCAGCCTTATTTTTTAGCTGTCGTAGGTGGAATTTTCCTTCACATTTCATCTGTTATCATTTTTGAAAGCAATAAAAATCACAACATCAATTGGTCTAAAATAGGTTTGGTTATTTTGGGAGTATCTTTAGCATTGGTGATTCATCTTTTTCACACTCACCCTGATTCCGGACATATACATTGAAAATAAAAAAAGGCTTCAGAATAATTTTGAAGCCTTTTTTTATACAAATCAGTTATTTTAAAATTTCCATCCTACGGTGAGGAAGAAATTATTTCTTACATTTTTCACATCAGAAACTACAGAATTAGGAGTTGCAACATCGAAATCTGCTGAATAATATCCTGTTCCGAAATCTTCGTATCCTGCAAGGAACGGATTTTTATAATTTGAAGTAATATTCTGGTATGATGCATCAACATAGAACTTACCAAAATCATAACCTAAACCTGCACCAATCGTATTTCTGTCACCTAAAATCAGATTACTGAAGTTTGTCTGCGCTACAGAACCTGTATTGGTAAATGCACTCACAGTCATATTATCAAACGGACTTGAACTATAAGCATATCCTCCTCTCAAACGGAAAGCTTTAATTCTGTACTCAGCTCCAACTTTTATCTCAGATAAATTTTTGTAACTGTCATTAAAGAAAGAGTTCAGTTCTGTTTCAGCATCTCCCTGTACTTTATATCTTGGTTTTGTAAGTCCTAATGTATAATCTACGTTTAAAGCAAAATTTTTGCTTGGAACAAATGCTCCGCTTAAAGTAGCTTTCATTGGGGACCTGAACCTTCTGTCCTCTACAAAACTATCAGCATAGATAAATCCGTCTGTTCCTGTGTAATAATCAGTATAAATTCTATCTAAAGACCACCATGTAGGTGTTTCGATAGAAGCTCCCAATCTCAATTGATTGGTTACTTTTCCGATCACCCCAAGACTTGCCGAGAAGCCGTTTGACTTTTCAGAAAAAGGCGTGTACTGTTTATCAAATGTATAAGCAGTATTATCTAAATCTAATCCAAAACTGGCACTGTCATATTGCTCTAAATCTACATAGTGCATATTGATACTTGCACCAAGATATAATGAATTGTTGTAATTCGCTCCTACACCCAAATTAAATTTGGTTTGAGTTCCGTAACGATTATAAGCCTGTCCTAAATACGATAGGTTTCCTACAACATTATTTCCTGATCCATCAACAAGATTCTTAGCAATTACAACATTAGTGTTCCCCGGAGATTCTACGTAATTTTCAAGAGAGGTTGTAGAAATATTGGCTCCCAGATTAATAAATTTCCATGGAGTTTCTGTCATAAGCTGGAAAACTGCAACACCTCCTACATTACCTATATTAGCTTTGCTGATGTTATAGTTAATGGAGTTTCCTGCAAGTGAACTCGTATTTTTATTGTTTTCTATAGATAGTGTTGCAGAAACATCACCTGCAATAGCCACACCTAAACCGGCAGGGTTGGTAAGTAATGAAGATGCATCACCTCCCAATGCTCCGTTGGAACCAGCCATTGCATTGAATTTTGAATTCCCAGTCATTGGTGTATTAGAATACACGTCCACAGAATTTCTAATTACAGATATGTCCTGAGCCTGCAGATAAAATGCTGCAGTAACACCCATTAATACTAAAGATTTTTTTAACATTATTTTTAAGAATAGTTATTATAGTTAATATTATCTGCCACCTGATCTGAAGCCACCGCCTCCGCCGCCAGATCTAAATCCGCCGCCGCCTGAAGAACCACCTCTGAAGCCACCGCTGCTTCCTGAATTAAAACCACCTGATCTGAATCCGCCATTATCACTTGGTCTGTTGTAATTATCGTTTCTTCTCGGTTGTGACTGCTGTGGTCTGTAATCATAATTTGGTCTTTGAGATCTAATACCGCTATTAGGATTTCTCATTCCCGATGGATTTCTAAAACCACCGTTCATTGTTCCCTGTCTGAAGCCTGAATTGGTATTTCCTTGTCTGAAACCATTATTGCTATTTCCGGATCTAAAACCATTGGTGTTATTTCTGAATCCTGATCCGTTATTTACATTTCTGTAACCTGATAATGTGTTTCCGGTAAAACCAGACCGTCCGTTGGCTCCGCTTCTTCTATAGGCAGGAGCATAAAAACTTCCACCCCAATAGCCGGCTCCCCAGCCCCAGTAAGGATTTCCCCATCCGCCCCAGAAAGGACTATTCCAGTTGTTCCAGCCAAGTCCCCAATAAGGGTTAAAGCCTCCCCAGCCCCAGCCGTTACCCCAGCCAAAACCAATTCCCATTCCCCAGCCAGAGCCCCAGCCCCAGTATGGATTATAGCCCCAACCCCAAGGTGAGCCCCAACCCATCATTCCTCCCCATCCCCAACCCCATGAGTTATCATAGTAGTTGGTTTCACTTCCTGCAAAACTACCCCAGTCAGAATCTGTGGCAGAAGAGTTGAAATTAGCATCACTCCAGTTATTATAACGGTTACTTTGCTGCTGCTGATTTATTTGCGCATTTTCTATAACACTACTGTCATTATAATAGTCATAATAATCACCTACTCTGTTTCCCTGATTATTAATAATCACACCTTCTGGTAACGTATCTTTATTAGGGTCATAGTAAACACCATCCGTTTCACTGTAACCACCCATCTGCGCACCACAAGACACCAACAGCAAACCACCTGAAATAGCTAAAATACCTTTAGATTTTAGTATTCCAAATAAATTTTTATGTATATTTCTTTTCATGATAATGTATATTTTTTTTAAATTAAATTATATTTGCATTCTGTACCAAAAATATACCAATAATTCGGTATAAAAAATCTATCAAAAATAGATTTTTATTTTTAGATTACATAATTTTACAAAAGTTAAAATATTAAAAAAAAATTAATGGCAAAATTAACTTCAAGGAGTGAAGATTACAGCAAGTGGTATAATGAGTTGGTTGTAAAGGCTGATTTAGCCGAAAACTCAGGTGTAAGAGGTTCTATGGTAATTAAACCTTACGGCTACGCAATATGGGAAAAAATGCGTGACGAAATGGACAAAAAATTCAAAGAAACCGGTCACGTGAATGCTTACTTTCCTCTTTTTGTACCCAAAAGCTTATTTGAAGCTGAAGAAAAAAATGCCGAAGGTTTTGCTAAAGAATGTGCTGTTGTCACGCATTACAGACTTAAAACCGACCCAAATAACCCGCATAAGCTGATTGTGGATCCTGATGCTAAACTTGAAGAAGAACTTATTGTAAGACCTACTTCAGAAGCTATTATCTGGAATACTTATAAAAGCTGGATTCAGTCATACAGAGATTTACCGATTCTTATCAACCAATGGGCAAATGTTGTGCGTTGGGAAATGAGAACCAGACTTTTCCTGAGAACGTCTGAATTTTTATGGCAGGAAGGTCATACCGCTCATGCCACCTGTGATGAGGCCATAGAAGAAGCCGAAAAGATGAATGAAGTTTATGCAGACTTTGCTGAAAACTTTATGGCAATGCCCGTTATACAAGGTTTAAAAACCCCTTCCGAGCGATTTGCAGGAGCAGATGAAACTTACTGTATTGAAGCCTTGATGCAAGACGGAAAAGCACTCCAAGCCGGAACCTCTCACTTTCTGGGTCAGAATTTTGCTAAAGCTTTTGATGTAAAATTTACCAATAAAGAAGGCAAGATCGAATATGCATGGGCAACTTCATGGGGAACTTCTACCCGTTTGATGGGAGCTTTAATTATGACCCATTCTGATGATCTGGGATTGGTACTTCCGCCAACTTTAGCACCTATACAAGTGGTTATTGTTCCTATTTTTAAAGGTGAAGAACAACTGAATCAAATCAGTGAAGTAGCATTAGATCTTCAGAGTAAATTAAAGCTGAAAGGAATTTCTGTAAAATTTGATAATGACACTCAAAATAAGCCAGGCTGGAAATTTGCTGAATATGAACTGAAGGGAGTTCCTTTAAGAATTGCTATCGGACCGAAAGATCTCGAAAACAAATCGGTAGAAATTGCGAGAAGGGATAATTTAACCAAAGAAACCCGACCATTAGAAGGTATTGATTCTTATATCGAAGATTTGTTAAAAACTATTCAGAAAGACATTTACCAAAAAGCCCTACAGTTCAGAGATGAGAATATTACAAAAGTAGATTCTTATGATGAATTTAAAAAAGTTCTGGAGGAAAAAGGCGGATTCATCTATGCTCATTGGGACGGAACTGCGGAAGAAGAAGAACAAATAAAAGAAGAAACCAAGGCAACAATACGATGTATTCCTTTAAATGAAGATCATGAAGAAGGAATTTCTATGATCAGCGGTAAGCCTTCAAAAAGAAGAGTTTTATTTGCCAAAGCATATTAAGATCCAATGCAATAACTTATTAAATCTTTAAAAATTCTAAGAATTTTTAAAGATTTTTTATTTTTCGATCTAATTTGGATAAATTTTTGTTTAATTTTATAATAACATTAAATTCAAAATAAATTATTATGGCATTAAACATTATTGATCTTATTAAAGGACAGCTAGGCGCTGCGCTTGTTTCACAAACGGCATCTCAACTGGGAGAAAGCGAAGCAGGAGTTTCCAAAGCAATTTCCGGTATGCTTCCTGTCATTATCGGCGGATTAGCCAATAATTCTGATAACCCTACCGTTATAGATACTATTGCCAATTCTTCATCCAACGGGATTCTGAGCAATTTAACAGGCGTTACATCTGGAAATTCTTTTATAGCAGGATTATTATCATCAATTTTTGGTGAAAGACTGAGCGGAATCATCAATAGTATTGCTACATACGCAGGAATCAGCAGCAATTCATCTTCCTCACTGCTTAATATTGTTACCGCAGCAACTGTAGGTGCAATCGGAAAATATGCTTCCAACAACAATTTAGACAGAAACGGAATTTCAACATTACTTAATGAACAAAGGGAAATTGTTCCAACCTTACTTCCTCCGGGACTTTCTCTGGCCTCCCTTAACGTTGGAGACTGGGCAAAAGGTTACGGTTTTGAAGGTAATGAAAATCCTGCTACTAAGAAATTTGAAGAAAAAACGCCTCATATAGAAGTAACAAGAAGTACAACCGATACCGGTACGTTCCCAGACAGACCTACGTCTGCTGAAGGTGGATCAATCTGGAAATGGCTTCTGCCTTTACTTTTACTCCTTGCCGCGTCATATTTCTTGTGGGAGCAATGCAGAAAAACAGAGACCACCACTACAACTGCAGTTGCAGGAGATTCTATGACAACAGATACCGATACAGTTGCATCTAATACCAATTCAGTAAATTCCGGAAGAGTTGATGAAGACATTGATCTGAATGGAACCTCACTAAAAGGCTATAGAGGAGGAATGGAGGATCAAATGATTTCTTTTCTCAAATCAGGAGGATATAGTGATGCTAAAGATGATGCAGCTTTAAAAAACAAATGGTATGATTTTGACCATGTTAATTTCAAAATTGGAATTGCTAACAGGCTGGAAGCAGGATCAGAAAGTCAGCTGCAAAATTTAGTGGCTATTCTTAAAGCTTTTCCTGAAGCCAAAATTAAAATTGGGGGCTATACTGATAAAACAGGTGATGAATCTAAAAATTTAAAACTTTCTAAAGAAAGAGCGAACTATATAAAAAACTGGTTGTCACAACAAGGAGTTGCTTCGCAGGTAGTATCTGCAGACGGATATGGAAGCGAATTTGCAACGGTAGATGCTACTGCATCCAATGATGAAAGAGCTATTGACAGAAGAATGTCTGTAAGATTTACAAAATAACTTACTATTTATATATAAAACTTGTTTAAACTATTTCAGAATTAACCACAAAAGGCACAAATAAAAATGTTAAATTGAATTTCTATAATAATAGAAGCGCTCAAAAGGAATAAAAATCAAAGATTTTTAAAACTATTGTGATCTTTTTGATTTATAACTATTAACTTTAAATAGAAGTTTAGTTCATCTTTTGTGACTTTTGCGGTTAAATAAAAGTTTTATAGCGGACAGCTTGACCATATTTTCAGAATTTTCCATCAGGAATTCAAAATTCCTGCAAAGCCTTCTGTCGTTGTCAAACCAGAAA
>JAANMY010004075.1_pt1 | contig 11427 bp, 10 predicted proteins | sample 7279691 | NCBI WGS metagenome assembly JAANMY01 (sample SAMN14094543, study PRJNA606508) | bioreactor metagenome | isolation source: A lab-scale SPAN reactor treating ammonium-rich wastewater day 388 | place: Ireland: Galway | collected 2018-02-07
CAACCTTGATCGTGAATCACAATATCCTGCTGCAAAAAATGGCGCGGGACAGCGCGCAACAATTTTACTACAGATCGCCAGGTCGCATCTTTGATCGACGCGTGAGGACAAAGCTGTCGCCGACCATCAAGAGCGCTTGTAAAGAGTTCGCGCACGAATTGGTGGGCCGGTTTGGTTCGATCCTGAGAAGCATCGATGCGATTCCGCTGGCGAAGCACACATCGAAGCTTGCCGAGAGCACGGCAAACTGGCTCTTGAGAGTTGCTCATCATCGCGAGCTGCTCGATCTTGGCTGGAGGCGGCGGCCCGGCGAGATATGGACCGGAACCGGAGGGAATTATGTGACCCGGCAGATTCGTGCCGCGGTCAAGCGAGCGGGCGGCAAGGTGACGGGTTTCGAGCACGGTGGTGGTGGGCACATTCACCGAGAGCTCGGATCTGAGATCATCAATGAATTCTGGCTGTGCGATCGCTTCGTCGCCGACACTCAGGCCAAGGGAGACATCTATAGGGCCGGGATGCGCGGGTCCGGACTTGAGCTGGAAGGCGGACCAGTATTCCAAGGCGCTGGTCCGGGATTGGCGACGTTCAAATGGGACAATGCCAACGAGAATACGAGACCAGCCAGGACGATACTGTATGTCACGACGGCCTTTGTCGGTGAGACATGCTATCCGATTCAACCGCTTCTACCTGATGTCATATACGCGGACTGGCAAGGCAGGCTCGCCGATAGTCTGGTCGAACAGGGCTTTGAAGTATTGATCAAACAACATCCTCAGGGCGTGCGTCGAGGCGAGCCTTTCGTGACATCAGGTAAAGCGCAATATATCGGCGGAAGGTTTGAAGACGCAATCAAGCTCGCGGATGCATTTGTCTTTGACTATCCGGCGACGACGAGTTTATGGGAGGCGATTTGTACCAGAAAACCAGTTCTGTTTGTCGATATTGGATTGGCCAACTGGAACGAGAAGGTTCGCGCGCATTTTGAGCGACGTTGCGCAATCTTAACGGCGACCTTTGACGAGTGGAATCGTCCTCAAGCCGATTTCTCGGCCATACGATGTGCACTCGATAACGCACCAATGTCCGATACCTTCGCAGAGGAGTATCTGACAGGAACGCCGCGTTCATGATCAAACTGGCTCTGACGGCGCAAGCCGGTTGGCGACGTTTGCTGAGTCCGGATGCCGAGATTTGGTTTACTGGACGCCTCTATGAAGGAACGCGGTCGCTGTCACTGGAGGAGACCGCGGCGTTCTTGAATGCATTGCCGATGGAGCGGAACGCACTTCAAAAGGCTCTGATAAGTATTGATGGCCTGTTTGCCGCGGTCGTAAAACGCGGGGCGATCGTAATCGCGGTGGTCGATCACATCGCCAGCTATCCATTGCTGATAAAGCGGGACGGCGAGGTCCTGGTTACGGATCGTGGCAAAGAGTGCTTTCCCGATGGCAGGATTCCGCTCGAAGACATCAATCATAATGCTTCGCTGGCCTTGGCAATGTCCGGATACACGCTTGGCGGTGAGACGCTGGCGCGCTCGGTAACGTGGCTGGCGGCCGGTTCGTATGCAATTATCAAGAATGCCGACGTTCACATCGGACGCCATTACATTTACTCGGCGTGGGAATCTACGGCGGACAACATCGATTATTCTAAAGCGTTAGAAGCGGTGTTGCGGCAAATCTTTGAAAGGCTCATAGGCTCGTTGGACGGCAGGACGGTATTGTTGCCGCTCAGTGCGGGTCGCGATTCGCGTTTGATTGCCTCAGCACTGCGAGAATACGACTACAGCCAAGTGAAATGTTTTGCCTATGGCCGGCCTGGAAACTTCGAGGCGCGCGCCAGCGAACAGATAGCCGCTCGCCTGGGTTATCCGTGGACTTTTGTTCCGTATTCACAACGCAGTCAGCGGTTGATCATCGGGCGAGGCCGCCACGCGCTCTACCGCAGAGACAGTGATAGCTTTGCTGCGGTTCCTTTTGAACAGGATTTCTTTGCAGTCTCGACGTTACTGGAAAGCGGCTGGGCGCCGCGCGACGCCGTCATTGTTAATGGGCAAAGCGGCGACTTTATCGCCGGAAATCATATTCCAGAATCGTTGGTGGCTGGCAAACCAGATTCGAGAGGGTGGGCCGCTGTCTTCGATGCAACGATTGACAAGCACTATTCTCTTTGGAGTTCAGCACGAACAGCTGAGAACATAGCCAAACTGTATGAAAAGATGTCCGAACAACTTCGTTTGGTAGAAGCACCTTCGAACCCTGGTTATGGCGCTTACGGACTGTTTGAATGTCTCGAGTACGATAACAGGCAATCGAAATATGTTGTGGGTGGTCAACGCGCTTATGAGTGTCTTGGAGTCGAGTGGCGGCTACCGCTTTGGGAGAAGCCGCTGGTCGAGTTTTTCCGCAAGTTGCCGCTCGAACATAAGTTCCGCCAGAAGCTTTATGTTAAGACCTTGGAGCGTTTGAATTGGGGCGGCGTGTGGAGCGGTATCGATGACCGGCGACGTGTTACACCAAATTGGCTGCGACCGGTTCGGATTTTGACGATGCTTCTTGCGGCGCCGTTCGGCCGCAAATGCTGGCATGAGATCGAACGTCGCTTGTTTGCCTATTGTAGCGATGTGCTCTGCAATTACGCGTATTTGAACTACCGACAGGTGGTGCGGGACCAGCGTGGATTCCGCAACGCCGTCTCCTGGTTCACAGAGTCCTATCTTTCGCGGCACGGACTAGATTGGCGCGGAGCACCGAAGTCGTGACACCGCAGCGCATCAGAAAAATATTGACGGTTGTCGGTGCGCGCCCGCAATTCGTAAAGGCCGCGGTGGTAGGACGCAGGATCAGGAGCGACGAGTTCTCAGGGTTGCGCGAGATCCTCGTGCACACCGGGCAACATTACGACGCGGACATGTCGCAGGTGTTTTTCGACGAATTGGGCATCGCAGAGCCAGCGCACTATCTTGGTGTTGGTAGCGGCAGTCACGGGGCGCAAACCGGCGCGATCATGACGAGACTCGAGGAGGTCGTTGCGTTAGAGCGGCCCGATATCATGCTAGTTTACGGCGATACCAATTCCACGTTGGCCGCGGCTCTTGTGGCGGCGAAGTCGTCAATTCCGCTGGCCCACGTGGAAGCTGGATTGCGTTCATATCGTCGCGGCATGCCAGAAGAGGTCAATCGTGTCGTGACCGACCGTCTGTCAGACCTGCTTCTTTGTCCAACGCTCACAAGTGTCGAGAATCTTGCGCGTGAAGGACGATTGGACGCGCAACTGGTCGGCGATGTGATGTTTGACATATTCTTTCACGAGAAGAAATGCGCGATCAGGAACGCATCGCAGAAATTCGATTTGGAGCACAAGAGTTATATCCTCGCGACCATTCATCGTGCCGAGAATACCGAGGACAGGCAGCGTCTTTCGAGCATCATTGGCGGCTTTGCGCGTGTGCAAACCCCGGTCCTGTTGCCACTGCATCCGCGGACGCGAGCGGCCTTGAGCAGTTTTGAAATACCAGTGCCGCCGAATGTGAAAGTGGTGGCACCGCAGTCATATCGCAACATGGTCGGCTTGTTGCTGGATGCCATGCTGGTCGCAACTGATAGTGGCGGGCTGCAGAAGGAGGCCGTGTTCGCACGCGTGCCGTGCGTGACGCTGAGAGACGAGACCGAGTGGCTTGAAACGATCGAGGCCGGATGGAACCAGCTTGCGCCAGGTGATGCATCGGGGATCGCCGAGTGCTTGAAAAGAGCGATGGAAAAGCCGGCAGCTGCACCGCCGGAATACGGAAATGGTGACGCAGCCGGCCTTATCCTGAAGGTGATCCAGGGCTACATCGCAAAATAGCCCCACATATGAAGATACTTTATGTCACTCGCCTCTTTTCGGGGCTTCAGTCGAGTCTGACAAGTGGGATCTGGCAGCCTACCGGTGTGCCGACAATTTATCGAATCATTGAGGCCCTGGATCGGACGGCTGCGGTCGAATTTGTGTTGGCCGCGAAAGATGTCCAGTCGACATGGAGCGAAAAAGTGGATCGTATCATAGAACTACACGGTCTGCGGCACCCGATTCGCGTCCTGGCAGGCCGTAATCGATTTCCGTCATGGATGAAATCGATCCGCGGTGTCTTGCGCGAAATCACCCATGCAATGATCATCTGGCGGCGCTGCCGAGTTGTGCAGCCGGACATGGTTTACATCGATCATGCAAATATTTTTGTTGCGGCATGGTTGTCACTTGTTACGCGTTGCCGAATTGTGTTGCGCATCATGGGGGTATATCCGATTATGCGTGATGCGCTGCGGGGACGCACCTTTCGTGAGCGATTGCTGAAATGGTGCTATGGCCGTAAATATGATTTGATCATATGTTCGCAGGACGGCAGTGGCGTTGAACTCTGGCTTGAAAAAGCTTTGCATCCGTCGGTGCCTCGACTTGTCATGTTAAATGGCGTCGATCGACCGACACGGGCTGAGACCCCGGACTCGCGCCTGCCTGCCGATGATAGAACAAAGACGATCGTGATGTTTCTAGGCAAGCTCGAACCGGCGAAAGGGATCCGGGAGTTCACGGATGGATTCATCAAAGCGTGGCAACATGCGCCGGGTGCGTTGCGTGCTTTGGTGATTGGTTCAGGCTCGCTTGCTGAATATGTCAGGTTAGCGTTTGCCGCGGCCGGCGCTGGTAATGCGCTGACTCAAATCGACAAGCTTCCGCATGATCAGATTGGAGGAGCTTTCGCTAGAGCTGATGTTTATGTATCCCTGAACAAGCTTGGTAATCTTAGTAATGCGAATCTCGAGGCCATGCGGATCGGCAAGCCAATGATCATTCCGCAGTCTCAATCGGATATCGGCGTCGATGTTGCAACGGACGGGTTAATGCCGCCCGATACGATTATCCGTATTCCGTCCGCCAGTGACACGGAGGCTCTGGCAAATGCAATCTTGCTATTGCACTCGGATGAAGGCGAACGTAAGCGACGTGCGGCGCGAATAGCTGCGGCTGCAGAGCGCTTTCTGTGTTCGTGGCACGAACGGGTTCGGCGTGAGATCGATATGCTTGAGAAAATCGCGTTGGCGAAGAACCATGCAGAGATTGCTGATGCGGCGCGCCAGCATGAAAGAGCTTATCAAAGTTCAGCAGGTACGACAGCCTGAATTGGGAGCTTTATCCGAACTTCACGGCCGAGCAATGAGAGCAGCGCCACCACACGATCGTTATCGTGGTTTGCTTCAAAAATGGCGTCGCACTCGGAAAAAGGGCCGGAATTGATGCGGATGCGGGCTCCACGCGAAATTTCAGTCTGACGGGCTAAAACGACGTAACCGTCGTCACCGGCACGAGCTCGAATATTGTCGATGATCTGATCGGGTACTACCGTAGGGTCGTTGTTGCCCACAATGCGAACGACGCCCCGTGTTGATCGCACACAGTGCCAACCGGCGACGCTCGGATCGAAAGAAACGAACAGATAGCGGGGAAACAGCGGTGCTGGAACCATCTCGACTTTCCGAGCGTGACTGCGCTTTTTAAGGTAGCGAGGATAAAACACCTCGAAGTTCTGGCGCTGAAGATGTTCGCGGGCCATATCTTCCTTGCGAGGCTGAGTGTAAACGGCAAACCAGGTGATCATTCGGTGGCCTATACAGTTGACGGCGCGGCTGCTTGTGGCGCTACAAGACGCAACAACGGCGGAGCCAGGACGCGGCCTTTGCCGAGTTCGGCTTCCAGGATCTGGAATACCGATGCCGGATCATCAAGCGCGGTCACAATGACGGTTTCGATTGCGGGCACCTCGCGCGCGGCGGCAACGACTGGAACTCCGTGAAACAATTTGGCCGCGTATGATGCGTCAATCATTGCGACAAATTTCAGCCCACGGTCCTGTGCGCATAGAATGGCGACCTCAGCAAGGTCGGATACGCCCGCGATCGCGATCTGCTTTTGGCCCTGACGTTCACATTGCGCAATGACGGTTGACAGCTGCTCTCGCGCGCGCCGGAAAAATGTAAAAGACGCGGTCAAATACTGGCCGGTCAGACGCGCTTTCTCGGCAAAGCCTTGCGGCGTCAAATAGTATGCATATCGACGCCGCGGGACTTGCTGGACTTTGATCAATCCCTTCCGAACACAACGTTTGAGGTATGCATTCGCAAGTCCCAATGCGACGCCAATCTCGTTAGAGATGTTGCGCTGCGAGGTGTTTGCGTCGCGTTCAATGGCAGTCAAGACGCCCAACAGGATTTCATCGTCGGATGAAGCCTTTCTGATCGAAATGGGCGGTGGGTCATGCATGGCTGGATCGAATATGATTTCGGTGCTGTGTTCATAGCATGAACTTAAAAGGCTCGTCACGGGTTTCAGTGCGCAAACAAATCAGGAGGTTACTATTGCTAATGTTCATAGTATGTTCTTTTGTCCTTGATCTGTACTTCACCACCCGCGGGCCTCTGACTGTCTGTCCCGATCGTCTCAATGTCCAAGCATAACTTTGCTCTGATCGGAGCTGCCGGCTATGTCGCCCCAAGGCACATGCGTGCCATCCGGGATTCTGGCGGCGATCTGAAGGTTGCTTTCGATCCGAAGGACTCCGTTGGCGTCCTCGATAGCTATTTCCCGGACGCGCGTTTCTTCATCGAGTTTGAGCGGTTTGATCGGCATCTCGACAAGCTGCGCAGAATGGGCGAGCCAATAGACTATATTTCGATTTGCTCACCGAATTATCTTCACGATGCACATGTGCGGTTCGCTTTGCGGTCGGGTGCACACGCCATTTGTGAAAAGCCGCTTGTTCTGAATCCGTGGAATCTGGACGGGCTTGAGGAGATGGCGGAGCGAACGCATAAGAATGTGCACACAATCTTGCAGCTTCGTCTGCATCCGGCGATTCGTGCTCTAAGAGAAAGTGTCCAGAGCGATCGTCGGATGCACGACATTGATCTCACCTACATTACGTCGAGGGGCAGTTGGTACCACGTGTCTTGGAAAGGCGACGAGAATAAGTCTGGCGGTGTTGCGACAAATATCGGCGTCCATTTCTTCGATATGCTTGTTTTCATTTTTGGTGCTGTCAGAGAAAATGTCCTTCACTTGCGCACGTCTTCTCGATCGGCTGGCTATCTGGAGCTGGAGCGCGCGCGCGTCCGTTGGTTCCTTTCCGTCGACCGAAGTGATCTGCCGCCATCTTGCAAGCCGGGACAGACAACATGGCGTTCGATCACGATGGACGGAGAGGAGATAGAATTTTCCGAAGGCTTCACAGACCTTCACACCGAAAGCTACCGCGAAATTATGGCCGGTCGTGGTTACACGATCTCCGATGTTCGTCCATCGATTGAAATTGTCTCCACACTGCGGACTCAGGCAGAGCAGTTGGCGCGCGGTGAACGGCATCGCCTCATTGAGACTGTGCGCCGATGAGTGAAAAGTCCGTTGAACGGGTGCGCTTTCCTGGTGTGACGCTGCACGAAACCGTCTGCGTCGACGAGAATGTAGTGATTGGAGAAGGCAGCAAGATCTGGCATTTTTCTCATGTTCTGCCGGGCAGCGTGATCGGCCGCAATGTTAGCCTGGGCCAATCGGTGATGGTCGGGCCGAACGTTCATATCGGCGATGGATGCAAAATCCAGAACAATGTATCGATTTATGACGGGGTGACTTTGGAGCAGGACGTGTTTTGTGGACCAAGTTGCGTATTCACAAACGTCCTGAATCCACGGGCGCACATCAGCCGAAGGCATGAGTTTCGAAAAACGCTCGTAAAGCAGGGAGCAACGATCGGCGCAAACGCGACCATAGTCTGTGGAGTAACGATCGGTGAATACGCCTTCGTTGGTGCGGGCGCTGTCGTTACCCAAGACGTGCTTGCCTATTCGCTCGTGACTGGGGTACCTGCGCGGTGGGTTGGTTGGATGAGTCGAGCCGGAGAAAGGCTAGGTCCCGATCTTGTATGTCCGCGCACTCAGGAACGGTATCGGCAGATGGAAGGCAAGCTTGCACCAGTTGGCTAAAATCGCAAATTCAGCGAATATAGGCAGTATCCGCGCGCATTTGGCCCTTTACAACACGGTTGCGCCACCAACTCACGGTCTGCTCAAGACCTTTCTCCAAATCAAAGCGTGGATGCCACCCAGTCGCGCCGGCAAATTGCTGAGAGTCCGCGATCAACTCGCGGACTTCGGCATTGGCAGGACGCATTCGGCTTGACTCAGCCCTTACCGGCTTGTTGGTGCCGGTAATCTTGCTGACGAGATCCACCATTTTTTCGATTGTTATGCCAACCCCGGATCCCGCATTGTACGCGTGGCCAAACTCGATGGCCGGCACGATGCCAATCGCCAGGAAGGCCTCAACTGTATCGGCGACATAGTTGAAATCTCGAATAGTGGAGGTGTCTCCGAGCTGTATTGCCTCGCAATTTGGGTCGAGAGCCTGCCTGATTGTGCTCGAAATCACGGCACGCTCGCTTTGCCGCGGGCCGTAAGTATTGAAGGGGCGCAAGACCGCGACAGGTGTATCGAATGAAAGTGCGTAAGATTCCGCGAGTTTGTCCGCGGCGATCTTGCTTGCGGCATATGGGGACTGCGCAACAAGAGGATGCTGCTCGGAGATCGGGACGACTTGGGCGGTGCCATAAACCTCACTCGTTGAGGTATGAATGAGCCGCGGCGTGCCGTGTATGCGTGCCGCCTCTAAAATGTTTCCTGTGCCCTCAACATTTACCTCTATGTAAGACAACGGCGCATCGAAAGAATGGGGTATGGCGATCAGTGCAGCGAGGTGAAAAATGATATCGACATTCTCAGTCAATCGCAACATCATCGTACTGTCGCGAATGTCACCACGTACCCTGCGGATAGTAGAGCGGATGTCCTCTGGAAGGTCATCAAGCCAGCCAAATTGATCAAGGCCCTGATACAATGCGAGCGCTGTCACTCTTGCGCCATCGCGTACGAGCGCTTCCGCGAGGTGTGACCCGATAAATCCATCCGCGCCGGTAATGAAAACCGATTTTCCACGATAGCTCATCGGATAAAGCACCCAGGTAAATTACTTGAGAGTTGCCATCTAACCATTGCGATTGCGAGGGTCAAGAAGCTGTCTCAACCGCGCATAGGCCTGCGTCGGATCCACGCATGAAAATTCTAATCTTTCTCCCGGAACTTGGTCTCGGCGGTGCCCAGCGAACGTTGGTCAATCTGGCCAACAAGTTCTCCAAGAGGCATGAGGTACTATTGGTTTCGGCGCGCGCGCAGGGACCAGCTTTGGCTTGGCTCGATCAGAGCAAGCTCTTGTTAGTTGATTTGGGTTGCCGCCGCACGGCAACAGCCATTCTTCCACTTGCGAGGCAGATTGCGAAAACCAAGCCTGATATAGTTTTCGCTTCGATGGTTGACGCGAACATAGTTGCCTGGATTGCTCACACCACCAGCCGGAGCGGAGCAAGTCTCGTCCTGCGAGAAACTAACAGTCACAATGCGCGTGCGGACCTTAGCATATTACGGAAGTGGCTCATTGGTGCCGCATACCGTAATGCAGACCGTGTTGTGGCGTTATCAGCCGGTGTACGGGGGGAGTTGCAATCGCTCTATCGCATTCCGGATCGTCAGATTGTTACAATTCATAATCCTGTCGAAGTATTCAACCTACGCGCGGCGGTGGACTCGGCGCGACAGGAAGCATCGCCGTGGCCCAAGCGCGGTCCTGCAATAATTGGTATTGGCCGTCTGACACGTCAGAAAGGCTTTGACACATTGATTCGTATAGTATCAACGATGAATCGCAAGGATGTCGATCTTGTTTTGCTTGGAGAAGGTGACGAGCGTAAAGTTCTCATGCGGATCGCGCAGGAAAGGGGATTCTCGGGTCGCCTCTTGATGCCTGGATACGTACCTGATCCAGCGCGTTGGCTCGCACATGCGGACGTTTTTGCGCTCCCGTCGCGTTGGGAAGGATTTGGCCACGTGATTGTCGAAGCTATGGCGGCGCGCCTTCCTGTTGTCGCTTTCGATTGTCCCTATGGCCCTCGCGACATTATAAGGGATGGCGTCAACGGATACCTCGTCGCACAAGGCGACGAGACAGCATTTTCAAAATTATTATCTGTCATCCTGGAGCGCGACAACAACACCATTGTAGAGCAAGCTTTTCGCGATGCCGAAAAATTTGAAGCCAGCATTATCGCTGAGCAGTATATTTCCATGTTCAAGAATATCAGAACGTCGTGATGCGCCTGCTGCATGTAATCAGCGGTCTCGGCACGGGCGGGGCGGAGACGATGCTCGTGCGGCTTGCGGTCGAGCTCAAAGCACGTGGCTTCAGCCAGCAAATCGTCAGCGTCACGGGATGTGGAACAAAGGCCGCGGATCTGGAAGCAAACGGCGTGCCGGTTACGGCGCTTAATGTTGGGTCAATGATTTCATTGCCTGGCGCGCTCTTGCATCTCAAGAGGATCGTGGAACACGCGCGACCTGACATCCTGCAGGGCTGGATGTATCACGGTGATCTATTCGCGACGCTAGCTCACGTGCTGGCTCCGGGTCACAAATATCGGAAATTATTGTGGAATATTCGGGCGTCTAATACCGACCAAGGCGGATATGGCGCGATCGTGTGGCTTAATGCTCGTCTCTCTCGTATTCCGGATATCGTCGTGGCCAACTCGCACGCTGGTCTCGACTTTCATATTGCGAAAGGTTATCGGCCGCGCCGCAGCAGCGTCATTCCAAACGGTATCGACGAAAATAAGTTCAAGCCAGATCCGCAGGTTCGTGCACAAGTCCGCGCAGAGTTGGGTTTGCCTGAGGATGTTGTCGTCGCAATCTTCGTTGGGCGCGTGGATCCGATGAAAGACCATGAGAGTTTTCTAAGCGCGATGGCGATGACGCCGGTATTGCGTGGGCTTGTTGTCGGTCTTGGAACAGAAAACCTTCGGCTGCCGGCGAATGTGCGCGCGCTTGGTGTACGGAATGATGTCCAACGCCTGTATGCCGCGGCGGATATTGTCGTATCGACGTCGGTGTTTGCCGAGGGCTTCTCGAATGTGATTGCCGAGGGCATGTGTACAGGCCTCGTGCCGATTACGACCGATATTGGTGACGCCCGTCTGATCGTGGGCGACGTTGGAATTATCGTACCCTTACGCAATCCTGCGGTGCTTGCGCGAGAGCTGAATATGCTAGCAAATATGAAACAGGAGCAATTCAAAGCGCGTGGTATTGAAGCACGCGAATGGATCAAACGGAATTTTACCCTCACCAAAATAGCCGACTGCTTCGCCGCGCTTTATTCAGAACGTTGAATTTCATCTGAAGCCAGCTAAGACCTTTTCCCGCTGCCTTGCAGCCGGCGTCTTTCTCGGAGTTTCTGAATGTCGAAAGTCGCATTGATTACCGGCATCACCGGGCAGGACGG
>JAANMY010004076.1_pt1 | contig 11421 bp, 11 predicted proteins | sample 7279691 | NCBI WGS metagenome assembly JAANMY01 (sample SAMN14094543, study PRJNA606508) | bioreactor metagenome | isolation source: A lab-scale SPAN reactor treating ammonium-rich wastewater day 388 | place: Ireland: Galway | collected 2018-02-07
ATGCAAAGCAATGGCAACCGGGAAGTATTGACTCCCGACCGGAACGAATGAACCGTATCCGGCTTTATGCCGCTCGTACCCGATCAATCAACTCAATCAGATAATTCATCATGACCCGTTTACTGTTCGTTCTCGTGTTGTCAGTCTGCCTGTTACCTGTACCGGTCAAGGCAAGTGCCGTTAAAAGTCTTAAAACCTTTGTCAATAAGGCACTGACTTTCCAGGCCAATTTTTCCCAAACGTTGCTGGATAAGAACTTCCAGGTCGTCAGAAAAGCCAGTGGCAGCATGATGTTCGAACGCCCTGGCAAATTCCGCTGGACATACGATCAGCCTTATCAACAGCTGATCGTCGGCGATGGTAAACAGGTATGGTTTTATGATCAGGATCTTGCCCAGGTCACGGTACATCGGCTCGATCAGGCTTTGGGCAGCACTCCGGCAGCGCTGCTCGCAGGGGGCAATACCATTGAACGCGACTTTAACCTGCAGGAAATCGACGTACAGGGAGAAACAGAATGGCTGGAAGCGATTCCCAAGAATCAGGAAAACTCGTTTGAGCTGATCCGGCTGGGATTTTCAAAAACAGGCATTTTACGTGAGATGGTTTTGCGCGACAGCTTCGATCAGGTGACGTGGCTGATTTTTTCCGAAATCGAACAAAATCCGACACTCACACCCGATCTGTTCCAGTTTACGCCACCGGAAGGAGTGGATGTGATTCGTGACTGATTCCCACACAATCCGGAATCCGGCTGCTCCGCTGGCAGAACGTTTACGCCCGCGGACGCTGGATGATGTCATCGGCCAATCTCACCTGCTGGGCCCGGGTAAACCTTTGCGGCTGGCTTTTGAGTCCGGCAAACCCCATTCCATGATTCTCTGGGGGCCGCCGGGTAGTGGCAAGACCACACTGGCACGACTCATGGCACATGCATTCGATGCCGAATTCATCGCTATTTCCGCTGTATTATCAGGTGTGAAGGATATCCGGGAAGCAATCGAATGTGCCCAGATTTCGCTGCAACGCACAGGCAGGCCGACACTGCTGTTCGTGGATGAAGTCCACCGTTTCAACAAAGCACAGCAGGATGCCTTCCTGCCCCATGTGGAACAGGGGCTGATCACCTTTATTGGTGCCACCACTGAAAATCCTTCGTTTGAAGTCAACGGTGCACTACTGTCCCGCGCTCAGGTATATGCACTGAAAGCCCTGACTGATCAGGAGCTGCATCAGTTGTTCGAGCGTGCTCGCAGCATTGCGATGCTGAATTTGGAATTTGAAGATACTGCCATTGAATTACTGATCGGATTTGCAGACGGAGATGCACGTCGCTTGCTGAATCTGCTGGAACAGGTGCAGAATGCTGCCGAAACCGAAGAAATCGTAAAAATCGATGCCAATTATTTGAGCAGAGTGCTGGCACGTAACGTGCGCCGGTTTGACAAAGGTGGCGATGCCTTTTATGACCAGATTTCAGCTCTGCACAAATCCATTCGCGGCTCTTCTCCCGATGCAGCTCTTTACTGGCTGTGCCGCATGCTCGATGGCGGCGCCGACCCACGCTACATTGGCAGAAGGCTGATTCGTGCCGCTACTGAGGATATCGGGCTGGCCGATCCGCGTGCACTGACACTCGCGCTGAATGCCTGTGAGGTTTTTGAACGGCTGGGCAGTCCTGAAGGCGAACTGGCACTGGCTCAGGCCACGCTTTATCTGGCCTGCGCACCGAAAAGCAATGCTGCCTATGTTGCCTATAAACAGGCACGAGCCTTCATAAAGGAAGATATCTCCCGTCCAGTCCCTATCCATCTGCGCAATGCGCCCACCAGGCTGATGCGCGAAATGGGGCATGGTGCCGCTTATCGTTACGCGCATGACGAACCGGGATCCTATGCTGCCGGGGAAAATTACTTTCCTGATGATATGCCAGATGTCCAGTTCTACCGGCCAGTTGCTCACGGTCTGGAAATCAGGATTGGCGAAAAGCTTGCCTACTTGCACACACTGGACGAAAAAGCGAGGAAGAAAAAGGATCTTCCATGAAATCCGTTTCAGGATTTCACGTCAGCGAACCATCCACCAGATGTAATACCCGATCGGCACGGCTGGCCAGTTGAGTATCGTGGGTAACGATTACCAGCCCCGCATTGGCCTCGTGATTGAGTTCCAGCATGAGATCGAATACCGCTTCGGCAGTATGCCGGTCGAGATTACCGGTCGGCTCGTCGGCTAGTACACAGGCTGGCCGGGTCACCAGTGCGCGCGCAACCGCAGCCCGCTGACGTTCACCTCCGGATAATTCACCGGGAGTATGCGTAAGCCGGTGCCCCAGGCCCACCCGTTGCAGCATGGCAGCTGCCTGTTCCATTGCGGCTTTTTTATTCATACGGCGAATGAACAGCGGCATAGCAACATTTTCCTGGGCACTGAATTCAGGCAACAAATGATGAAACTGGTAGACGAAACCCAATGCATGATTGCGCAATGAGCCACGTTCCGCTTCACTGATGGTGGACAACTCCCTGTCCAGCAGCGTAACTTCCCCGCGCGTCGGCTTATCCAGTCCCCCCAGCACATGCAGCAATGTACTCTTGCCCGAACCGGAAGCACCGACAATCGCGACCATTTCACCTTCATTCACTTGCAGATCGATACCGTGCAGCACCGGAACTTCGAGATTACCCTGGAAATAACTCTTATACAGATCCCGACAGGCAATGATGATTTTACTCATAGCGTAATGCCTCGGCCGGATTGACTTTCGACGCACGGTAGCTGGGATAGAGTGTGGCCAGCAATGTCAGAATCAGAGACACGACCGCAACCGTCACAATATCGGCCAATTGCGGATCGGAAGGAATCTTGCTGATGTAGTAAACCTCCTGCGACAAAAACTGGGTACTGAGCAGATGCTCGATGAATGCAATGACATCACCGACGTTATAGGCCAGCAGCACACCGCCCAGCAACCCCAGCAGCGTCCCCAGTATGCCGATCAATGCCCCCTGTATGATAAAAATTTTCATGATGCTGCCGGAACTTGCCCCCAGCGTGCGCAAAATCGCGATATCCGACTGTTTATCGGTCACTGCCATCACCAGTGTGGAAACGATGTTGAATGCTGCAACCGCGATGATCAATGCAAGAATCAGCGAAAGCATGCGTTTCTCGATCTGGATAGCCCGAAAATAGTTAGCGTGCTGCTGTGTCCAGTCGGTGAAATACAGGTCAGCAGGCAATACCCTGGCCAGATCCTGGATCACCTGCGGTGCTTCGAACATATCGTGCAATTTGAGCCGGATGCCGGAAACCTGATTGGGCGCCATGCGGTAAAGTTTTTGTGCATCTGCCAGATGGATCAACGCCAGCCCGGAGTCGTATTCAAAGTGCCCGACATCGAAAATACCCGTGACCGTAAATTGCTTCAGACGAGGCAGTATTCCGGCCGGTGTAATCTGTCCCTGCGGGGAAATCAGCACGATTTTGTTGCCTGGAAATGCATTCAGATTGCGTGCCAGTTCCTGGCCGATGATGATGCCGAATTCTCCCGGTGCGAGTCGATCCAGACTGCCTTCCACCATTTTTCCAGCAAAATCAGCTACTCTGTTTTCATCTGCCGGCAAAATACCCCGCACCATTACCCCGCGCACCATATTGTCGTGTGAAAGCATCCCCTGGGCATCGATGTAAGGAGCAGCTGCCGCAATCTGCGGATTCTGGATGGCCGCTTCCCTGATCTGCTCCCAATCGTACAGACTCCCCTGATAACTGCTGATCTGTGCATGTGAAGCCACACCGAGAATGCGTGCACGCACTTCCTTGTGGAAACCGTTCATGACCGACATGACCGTAATCAGCGCCGTCATGCCCAACGTCATCCCCAGCAACGAAATCAGCGAAATAAAGGAAATAAAATGATTGCGACGCTTGGCGCGCGTGTAACGCAACCCGATCAGGAACTCATAGCTGGCCACGAAAAAACATCTCCCCGGAATAGAGCAAAGGATGGAGTATGCCACATCTTCCGGACTGGTTTATGCCATTGACCGGAGCAGATATGCCTGATACATATCTGCCGTTATCTGGGTTCTGGTACGTTGCTGATAATCAGCTGCGACTGCCCCGACGTCGTGACCATAGCAGCATCACACTGCCTAACCCGATCAGCAGACTGCTGACGGGCTCGGGAATAGCCCTGGCTCCAGGATCTCCAGATGCTCCTGCCCCTTCTCCTGCTTCTTCATAATCCCGGCCACCGACTTCTTCAGCGGGAATCGGCGGCTGGAAGGGATCATTCAGTTCTTTACCGGGAGGAGCATCAAAATATTCTGGCGGAATCCCCTTATCGGGTGGATTGCCTGCAGGACCGGCCGCCTTATCATTATCAGGATCATCTCCATCGGGCTTACCGCCGCGATCTGGATCACTTTTATCTTCGTCAGCACGGGTCTCTTCCCGATCCGGGTTTGCACCAGTATTCATGCCAGGAGAATTGTCAGCAGGGTCTTTATCAGTATTGTCATCTTTACCTCTCGCGCCATTACCGCCCCCACCACCTCCTCCACCAAGACCGCCTATACTATTACCCCTTGCACCGTTTCCATTTCCATCCGCATACGAACGACCGGTATTTCCTGGAGTTGAACCTGCCGGACGGTTAACAGTACCGCTGCCCGAGCCGGTATGAATAGGATTATTGCCGTTGCGACCATGACTGCCTGTAATCTTTTCACTGTCTCCAGCGCTATGGGTAGCATTACCGTAACCACCCTCGCCGGATTGATCTTCATATTCGTAGACGGAATCTTCACTGGTAAAAAGGATGCTATCGCCATCGACAGAAAAATCACCAATGCCGCCATGGATGCCGGCAATTTTTACACTGTCTTCAACACTCGACATATTCCTGCCGTGACCACCAGTGATGACGCTGCCCGCAGAACCAGCGCGGGTATGAACCCGGCCGTCATCGACAACTCGATTCTCCATGAACATTTTCTGTCCGAGGACCAGTGCGGCAGTCAGAAACATTCCTGCATACACTATTCTGGTTGTCGTTTTCTTCATGTCAGAGCTTCCGTAAAAATATAATGAGCGAAGATAAACACGAATGGAGCATTTTCGTGTCAATGTCGTGCCTGGATTTACCTTTGCTGCCATCTCGGCAATATGGAAAAGCCATTAACTCCCCATTAGTTAAGCAACTCTTATGCCACTACCTATATCCATATGATTTGTAACGAATAACAATCAGACGATATCTATCAATACAGGCATTCTGTAAAAGAAGCTGACAATGATTCAGGCAGATTCAAATTGCTGATTTGAAACAATTGGCGCCGATATATGCGTTATGTGATAAGCGTGACTGAAACAAGCCGCCGCAAGATTAGTTTCCTCAATCAATGTTTGCAGCTCGGCCAAACACATCTGAATGTCAGATATTTAATTGCGGCATGATCTGGGTATTTTCGGTAGATAGTCCCAAACCAATTTCTGAAGAACCCAGAGTACAAACAGGCGAAACCAGATGAATCAGCCTGAATACAGGTTTATAGATAGTGTAAAAAAATCAGAAATCCAGAAATCTGGAAGGTAACTTCATTGATAATGCAAAATTTATCCGAATAGATAATTTTATAAAATCTCAACGGTGGTTATCATAGACTGGTCTTTATCTGTCGACAGGACAATACCCAAACCGCTTCGTATTATTCTGAGAGGAGTGGGGCAGGTATTCTTTTGCTGTAATGCAGTAACCGGCCTGATTTTTTTAATGGCCCTGTATATTGGGGGAGTGACTGCCGGGCTGGCTGCAACTGCAGGTGTCTTCAGCAGTACGATTGCTGCTCATTTGCTCGGATTTCCGGAAAAGGATATTGATGCGGGGCTGTATGGTTTCAACGGAACGCTGGTAGGCCCCTGCCTGTTTCTGTTCCTGAAAAACTCCCCTCAGCTCTGGTTATATGTCGTACTTGCCTCGATATTGTCAACTATCGTACTGGCAGCATTGATGAGAATCCTGCAACCCTGCGACATTCCTGCCTCAACTGCGCCATTCATCCTGACCTGCTGGATGTTCATGGCAGCAGTGTATGCTTTTGACAGCTTTTCACGGGGACCACTTTTGCCGACAGCTGGTATTCCGGTAGAAGCTGCGAATATTTCCATGATACCGGTAGAAATAGGGTATATGGCTGCTGCCAAAGGAATCAGTGAAGTCATGTTTGCGGACAGTGTTGTCGTGGGCATCCTGTTTCTGGCCGGTATCGCCATCCATTCGTTGCGGGGCGCAGCTATGGCATTGGCTGGTGCTATTGTCGGTATCGTGATACCCGTTCTTCTGGGCATGGACAAAAGTCTTATTGAAATGGGACTATATGCGTTCAATCCTGTACTGGCTATGATGGCAGTAGGGTGGGCGTTTCTCAAACCTTCCGGCAGAAGTATGGGACTGGCTTTTCTGGCAGGTATTTTTACGGTCATATGTCAGGCCGGCCTGACTGGTTTTCTGACACCACTCGGCCTGCCTGTACTTACTTTTCCTTTCGTACTGGTAATGTGGGTATTTCTGCTCGCTGCAAGCAGATCAAAATATTGGGAATATCTCAATCAGGGAAAGTGAGGAGTTACACTTCAAAAATAATCCGGCTGAGCCTGTAACTCCCTTTACTAGACAGGATGTCCGACCAGTCCATCATATTAAATACTCAAGCAACATCCTTCCGTAATTATTGATGATATTACTTGAGTATTAGTACGCTTAAGCTGATCAAAATTTCAGTTTCAAACCAGCACTTAACCAACGCGGTGCATTTCCACGTGCGCCATCAGCTCCGCGATGGGTAATCTTCTGCTCGTTGAAGACGTTATCCGCGCGTATCGCCAGTGTGATGAGCATATCCAAACTGAATTCTTCCCATTTCCCACGCATCAGATCCCTCGCTCGGAAAAATGCCCTGCTTCTACGGGGAATATGATCATACGAAACCCAACACGACTGTATCGTCTGGTGATAGTGACCTTGTTCAATCCTGCAAGCTGTTCTGGTTGATACACCGGACAAACTGGCAAAATCAGCTTGTGAGCTCGGATTGAATCGGGTGCGACGTTATGTCACATTCCAAATCCTGTTTTTGTTCTGTATAACTTCTCCGCAGTGAGTATACAGCTAGTGTACATCGCCGATATCCATTATGAATGTCAGCCACGACGTTGTGCCCAATTTGATCGCCAGCATCACGACGAAAGCGGGTCTCAAAATCCAGGCTGAACTTGACCGAGGTGAGTACCCAGCCGGAATCAAAATGATCAGGAAAAGAAGAATGGAAGAATCCTCTATCACCCTACTGTGGGTGTTCTTAGGAATGGCTCTAAGCAATCCACTGTTTGGGGCTGAAGAAAACCGCGTAGTGAAAGAGAAGCAGGATGTGAGGGAAACGCCTGCTTTAGAACAAGGGCGGGCGTATCTGGCGCAGGGCATAAAGATGAGATCTGATTCCATAATGCAAGGACAGGAAACTGTAGATGATTCCGAGGAAAAGAATGCTGGGCAGGTAGCTCGTGATGTAGAAGTGGCAGTACCCACTGGGTATGTCACGCAGTTGCCGGCGATGACAGTCACTGGCGCCCCTGCTTCTCCCGAATTGAGTGGCTACACTACTAACCGCGCCGACAGTCTCACCAGGACGGATCTGTCTCTGAGCGACATCCCCGTCTCAATCCAGGTGGTACCGCATGAAGTGTTGCGCGACCGCGCAGTGACCCAGCCCGGCCAACTGCTAGAAAACGTCAGCGGCGTGCAGACCGAAGCCAGCTACGGTGGGAATCGCGGAATGTTCTTCAATATACGCGGCTTCACGACCCACAGCAGCAGTCGCGATGGATTTCAATACAACGGCAACCTGGTTACTCGCGATGTGCAGAACATCGAACGGATCGAAGTGATGAAAGGGCCGTCCGGTACGCTCTATGGCGGCGTTGGTTCGCTAGGTGGCCAGGTTAACACGGTTTCAAAACGACCGCTCTACTACAATTATGGTGCAATCAATCTGCTGTGGGGGAATTACCAGCAATGGCGACCGACCTTTGACATCAACCGCGTCCTGGGTAAAGGTTTTTCCGTGAGATTGAACGGTGCGTACGAGAACAACGGTACCTTTCGTGATGGTAGCGGATTCGAATCATATTCCCTAGCCCCGGCAATATCCTGGCAAGGGGAAAGAACCAGCGTCACGTTACTAGCGGAATACAATCGCTTCGACCAGGATCTATTCGACTTCGGCCTGCCTAATCTGCCGAACTTCCGTCACCTCTCTCGTACCCGTTACTTCGGGCTGCGCAAAGGGGACTACCCTGACCTTCCAGGCGATAGCGGACTCAACGAGACTTACGTGGGTACTGCTATCCTCCATCACCAGCTGAGCCAGACCTGGGGCCTTCGGATCGCCACACAGTACCACAGAGCCACTCAGGATTCGACCCAGTCCTTTCCTGACAACTACCTGTACACTGGCGACAATAAGCTACCCTTCACCCATTACATGAATGGCCATGAGTGGTCCCGCGGACACGCCGTGCAAGCTGAGTTGCGCGGACAGGTCCATACTTGGAGCTTTGAGCACAACTTGCTGTTCGGCACGGAATACAGAAAGATCGTAAACGGGTTTAACAATACCGACCAAACGAGTTTTGTCCTCGACCTGTTTGATCCTGGCATGCGCTCTGCTCATCACGAGCCCATCATTCCTGGTGAAGGTTATAACGAGGGCCGGGGAGACGATATTGGAATTTATGCACAGGACCTATTGACACTGACATCTGCGGTGAAGTTGTTAGCTGGTCTTCGACTGGATCGTTTCCATAACGAAGCCAAGAGCAGTGATTATACGAATAGCGCGAACCAGATGGCGCTGTCTTGGCAGATCGGTGCGGTGTGGGAATTAAATCCGACAGCTGCGTTGTTCACCCGTGTGGGTCGGTCGCACTCGCCAAATATTACACGCAGTATCGATGCCAGCGTGTTTAACGCCGAAGTTGGTACCCAGAAAGAAATTGGTGCCAAATTTAACTTTTTTGACCGGCGACTGAACGCTACGCTAGCAGCCTACAAGCTAACCCGTCGTCACATTCTGACCAGCGATCCGAACGACCCCCTACGAAACATCCTTGCAGGACGTCAATCCAGCCACGGCTTCGAACTCGATGTCAGTGGTGAGTTGACACGGCGCTGGAAGGTAATTACCAGCTATGCCTATACCCACGCCGAAGTGAAAGCGGATGGCTTCTTCCCGGTCGGCGATAAGCTGCCCGATGTCCCTCGGCACAGCGGCAATCTGTGGACGACCTACGAACCCGGTGGTGTTCTGCAAGGCCTCGGTGTGGGCGGTGGCATCTATGCTGCCTCATCGCGCCAGGCAACTCTGCCGAATTCCCACAAACTGGGGGCCTACGTACGCATGGATACCACCGCCTACTACGACACTGGTAACTGGCGTGCCCAATTTAACGTCAACAATCTGTTCGACACCAAGTACTACTACGGCGGCGCGAGTGGTGTCTACAACTACACCCTAATCCCCAATCCACCGCGCACATTTTTACTAACGCTATCTTACCGCTTATGAGTCGGATGCTGGTGTTTACTCGATTACGATCTGAATGAAACCAGCATTGCTCTGCTTTCACATTCATCTCGTGGTGCAAATAGCATGATGGATTCAATCAAAGTCGATCCCTTGATTCGGATTTTAGTACAGCAGGTGAGTACACAAAAACTGCCAAAGGAGGCATAACTCATGAAAATGATTGAACAGTGGTGGACCGAACCCGATGCTGGTGACCAGTCGATGGAGGACGAGCATGGTGAGTTCTGGGAGCGAGTTGCCTCGCAGACCTTTGATGTCAACCTTACGGACAAAATCCTGCTGGATTTTGGTTGCAACCAAGGTGGATTCCTGCGCAAGCTGTACGACGAACACAAATTCCGCCAGGCCGTTGGCGTCGATCTGGCCCGCAGTTCGATCGAAGTCGCCCGTTCGCGATGTGGTGATCGCCCGATCGAATACATTGCCACCGACACCATAGCCGATTTTGAGAACCGGTTCGATATTGCCATCAGCACGGCGGTGATCTATCTGATAGAAGATCTGAGAGACCATGCTCAACATGGTATACCGGGCACTGAAGCCGGGTGGTATCTATTTCGCCACACACCCGGACTACATGAACGACGCCGCCGGTACCGAACTGCGAACGGCGATCAATCGCTTCGCCGCCATCAAGGTCAAGGAGCACACCCTGGATGATATCGCTGATGCCTTCATCGGGGTCGGCTTCAAGACCAGCATCAAGCGCATCGTGCCCAAGGGCTACACCTCGCTCTCCAAACCGAGCGCATGGTACCAGAAGGTTATTAACCATGTCGACGCGGAGTATGTCCACAACTATGCCTTCCGCTGTGAGAAGGTACGATGAAAGGGATTGCGCAGGTCTTTAGTGACCACCTTCTTGTGCCATTTTCACTCCCATCATTTTAAACAGGATTAGCGAGTTACCGACTATGAAAAACATTCATCTATCTGACAGCACCGTCGATCTGAAACGGCACATCCTGGAAGCTGGAGAACGCATACTCGCATTCGGTGCTTGTGGCCCGGAGAATGCGCAGTTTCATCAAGCCCGCTACAAGTTGTACTCCATCGCTAGAGCGTTTTTGTTTTAGTTGCATACATATCCGGCTGCATTGAAATAGTTTTGGCACTCGACAGGTGAAAGGGTGTCGATAATTCTGCCGATCTCGTCCCACAATGTCTGTCTGGTACGTCTGGCTGCTTTGCGCAGCATGGCTTTGAGTTTGGAGAACAGTTTTTCGATAGGGTTGAGGTCAGGGGAATAAGGCGGCAGATAGCGGATTATTGCTCCTGTTGCCTCGATTACTTCTTTCACGCCCGCCACCTTATGGCTCGACAGATTGTCAGCTACAACGATGTCACCAGGACGCAGCGTCGGACATAGAAAGTCACGCACATATGCCAGAAATAATGCGCCATCCATTGAACCATCGGCTACCATCGGTGCAGTCACACACTGGTTTGACGCAATGCAGCAATGAACGTCGTAGTCTTCCAGTGCCCATGCGGTGCTGACATAACGCAGCGTTCTCCGTGGGGCGCGCGACCGCGCAAACGTGTCATGTTGGTCGTTGCCCATGTCTCATCCAGAAATACCAGTCTGGATGCGTCCCAGTAAGGTTGCTTGCACCGCCATTCACTGCGCGCCTGCTGCACGTCCGCGCGTTCTTGCTCGCTGGCGTGCAGCGTTTTTTTTAAAGCTCAGCCCCCATTTGTTCAACTGATGCCACAAGGCTGGAGCTTTGATCTGAATGCCTTGTTCGCACAGACGAACGCACATTTCCAC
>JAANMY010004078.1_pt1 | contig 11416 bp, 8 predicted proteins | sample 7279691 | NCBI WGS metagenome assembly JAANMY01 (sample SAMN14094543, study PRJNA606508) | bioreactor metagenome | isolation source: A lab-scale SPAN reactor treating ammonium-rich wastewater day 388 | place: Ireland: Galway | collected 2018-02-07
GGTCTGGAAGAAATGGGCCCTGGAACGGAAGGGGTAACGCAGCAGCCTGCCCACGACCTCCCGGTGAAAACCCTCGAATCCCGAGGTCACGTCTTTGAGGCGCACACCCAACACCAACCTCGCCAGCAGGCTGCCGCCAAAGGAAAGGACCCTTCGGTTCCAAGGCGAATCCACCATCGATCCACCGTTGATGTACCGGCTGCCAAAGGCGCACTCGTTGCCCTCGGTCAGCACCCTGAGGAACATCGGGATCGCCCGCGGGTCGTGCGACAATCCCGCGTCCATCTCCAAAACCAGTTCGTGGCCCGCCTCGTGTGCGGCGCGGAAACCCCGAAGATAGGCGTCCACGACCGAACGATTTTCCGGCGCCCATACCGCGGTGAACCGCTCATCGGAGCCCGCCAGCGCCTCGGCGAGTCGCCGCGTCGCATCCCGCGAGACCTCGTCAACCACCAAGTAGACACGCCCCGATCCCAGGACGTCTAACTCTCGGACTAGGGCAGCCCGGAAATCCTCCCATTCGGGCTCCTCGTTCGCCACCGGGATCACCGCAGCCCAGTCCAAATTTGAATAAACTCCCATCGGCCGAATGCGCTCCTCTCCACGATGACATTCCCTATCTATCGTCGGTCGCTCACGGGTCAACCGTTTAACGTTCGCCCCCGGGTTGACATACCGCCCCGGCCCAGCACTTTACCGGCGAAGAGTCTGTCGCCGCCGGACCGCGGCGAGCCCGGAGATGAACGCACGACCCGACATCTTGGCGCTGGCGACCTTGCTCGCCTGCCCGGCGCCGACGGCCCGCGCCGCCGAATATTACGTCGCTACCAACGGGAACGATGGCTGGGATGGGCTATCGGTCACCACGGCCTTTCAGAGCATCCAGCGAGCGGCCGACCGCACAGCCCCCGGAGACACGGTATGGATCGGCGGCGGCGAATACCGGGAGATGGTGACGGCCACCAACTATGGTGCCCCGGGCCAGCGGATCACCTTCGCGGCGCTCGGGGACGCGGCGCCGGTGATCATGGGTTCGGACCTCGTGACAGGCTGGGCCCCGCTCACCAACGCCGTATGGGTCAGGCCGGGCTGGGAACCCGAACCCCAGCAGCTATTCGCCGACGGCACGAGCCTGCAGAAGATCGGGGTCCTCCCCAAGATGTGGCCCGGCTCCTACACCCCGGTCGGATCCAACCTCTCGGACATGACCGCAGGGTCGTTCTTCTACGACACCAACACCAGCGACTTGTACGTCTGGCTTCCCGGCCACTCCTCTCCCACCTCAAGCGTCATGGAGGCCAGCACCCGGGTCTTCTGCTTCTACACCCCCGCCACCAACGAGCACAGCTGGCTCCACCTAAAGGGCCTGAAATTCCGCCACTCCAACACCGTCACCGTCACGAATGGCTGGCCCGCGGTCCTCACCGGGGGCAACAGCATCATCGAAGACTGCGACGTGCAGTGGGCCGATTTCGCCGGCATCTCGCTCGGCCCCCACGCCAAAGCCATCCGCTGCATCGCCTCGAACAACGGGAACAGCGGCATCGGCGCGCTCGAGGACTTTCTCATCGACAGCTGCTCGGTCCTCAGCAACAACGTGCGCAACTTCAATCCCGACTGGCACGCGGGCGGCATCAAGATCATCCCGGACGCCTGGGGCACCGTACAAAACTGCGAGATCGGCTGGAACCGCGGACAGGGGCTCTGGTTCGATTACTGCACGACTGGGGAGCCCATCGTCGCACGATACAACTACATCCACGACAACGCCGGCGCCGGACTCATGATCGAAGTCACGAAAAACGTGACCGCCCACAACAACCTCATCGCGCGCCACTCGCCACGCTCCGTCTACTTCTCCTCCTGCGAGAGCAACGCCGTCTTCAACAACACGATCATCGACAATGCCGACTGGGTCACCGTCGAGATGACCTACGTGCCGACCCGCACCAACGAGTTCGGCGCCCCGCTTCCGCTCCGGAACAACGACTTCCGCAACAACATCGTCTACGGTTCGAAAGGCATCTGCGATCTCGCGGTCATGGCCCCGGATTCCGTTTTCAACACGAACAACACCGTCGACCACAACTGCTACTACGCCACCAACCACGCGTGGCACGCCCGCATGATCCTGAATCCCGCCGGCGCCGCAGGCACCGCCTACACCAACCTCGCCGAGTGGCGCGCCGCCACGGGCCTCGACCTCCACAGCCTCTCGGACGACCCGAGATTCCTCGATGCCGCGAATGACGACTTCCACCTCCGCAGCGAGGCGGGCACCTGGAGCAACGGCACATGGCACGCCTGCGCCGACACCAGCCCCGCCATCGACGCCGGCGACCCGACCTACGCCTCCACCAACGAGACCGCCTTCAACGGACGCGTCATCAACCTCGGCCGCTATGGCAACACCCCCGAGGCCAGCCGCTCCCCCGACCTCGATGGCGACGGCCTCTCAGACCCCCTCGAAACCCGCGTCACCGCCTCCGACCCCGCCAACCCCGACACCGATGGCGACCATTGGTCCGATGGCGACGAATGGCTCGCGGGCACCGATATCCTCTCGCGCGCCAGTTTCTTCCGGATCCTGCCCGTCCCGGGGCCCGGCGGCGCCGTCTCGCTATCATTCTTTGCCGCACAAGGCAAACAATACCTCGTCGAATTCTCCACCGATCTCCGCCACTGGGAGGCCTTGGACAGCACCCCCATCTCAGGCGTCGGCGACCACGTCACCATCCCCGATCCATCGGCCCCCTCTTCCCCCTCCCGCTTCTACCGCGCCCGCCTCGTCTGGTGAGCCGATGACCCCGCTCGCAACCGACACATCACGTCCCTATCCCAATACGTCGGCGGGGCGCGCCTCAGCCACAGCATGAACCAGAGAACGCCATCATCAGAACCCCAGCCGACGCCGGGCCTTCGGCGCATCCAACGTTCTCCCGCCGCCCGTCGGCGCGGTCAGCCCGGCCAGATCAGTCCAGTCGGCCATCTTTGACCGCCACGCCCCAACCGCTCATTCCGTCTTGCATGCGCCGCTCCCCTCATGCCAGCATCCGGCGGTGAGGGGCATGGATGGCTACGGTGACGAGTCCCGCTGGTTCGCCGCGTAGAATAGTGACACCCCGACAGACCATCATCCCATGGCACTCTACATGATCCCCGGACAACGTGCCACGCCTCCCCTAGGATTATCCCTTTGAAGACCCCCCTGCCCTGGTTCAAGGACGATCGATCCAATCGCGTTCTTATGACTTTTGGCGCCGGCCTCGCGGCTCGAGCCGTCCAGGCCGTGGCCCTGTTGGCCCAAGTGCCCCTTGCCATCGAACACCTAGGCGTTCCCATCTATGGCGTTTGGATGGCTCTCGCCTCGGTCGCGTCAGTCATCCTGCTAGCAGACCTCGGTTTGTCCTCGAGCCTCACGAGCCTGATCGCCGATGCTCTCGGTCGAGACGACAAAAGACAGGCTGGCACGTATTTCACTTCGGCGCTCATTGCGGTGATCTGCGTTGCCGTCGCCGTCGCATCCGCCTGTTGGATCGGCGCGAGCTACGTGCCATGGGCATCCCTGCTCTCGCTGGACATCCGGGAGGCGGCCACGGCCGTCGGCGTCTTTCGCGTGCTCTCCGTCGCCTTCGCCTTAAACCTCGTGGCCGGGCTATTCTCACGATGCCGGATCGCCTGCCAGGAAGGCTACCGCAATAGCCTGTTTGAAGCGAGCGGCGCACTGACCGCACTGGCAGGGCTGTTTGTCGCCAAACACCTGGGAGCGGACACGCCATCGACCGTCGCAGCGACGCTCGGAGCCGGCCTCCTTCCGCCGATGCTCAACGCCGTGCTGCTAATACGCAAGAAACCCTGGCTTTTCCAGGCTGACCGCATCGCTATGACCCGGACGGCCCCACGTCTGATCCGGCTGTCTGCCGGATTCCTCATCCTGACGCTCGCGCATGTCTTCGCCTTTCAAACCCAGGGCGCCATCATCTCGTATTTCTCCGGCCCACGCGCCGCCGCCGAGTACGCCGTGGGCCTCCGGCTCTTCGGGCTTCTTCCCCAGTTCTTCGCCTTGCTGCTGACGCCACTATGGCCCGCTTATCGCGACGCATGCGCCAGGGGCGAGATGCGCTGGGCGACCCGCATGCTGGCCCTATCCCTCGTCTTCACCGCGGCCCTATCCGTGCTCACGGCCTTCGTCCTTCTTCACCTGTCGGAGCCCATCATCGCCGCGTGGCTCGACCAGACCGTCGCACCCTCCATGCCACTGCGGATCTGGTTCGCGATCTGGGCGGCGACCAACTGCGTTGCAGGTTGTCTCGCCATGTTCTATCATGGCGTTGGATGGATGCGGTTCCAGGTCCTGCAGACGGTCCCCGTGGCACTCGCGGTCGCGATCCTCTGGCCCTTGCTCGGCCCCCGCTTCGGTGCTGCAGGCATCTTGGGCGCATACGTGCTCGCCCATGTCGCGTTCGTGCTGCTTCCGGGACTCGTTCGGATCCGATCGTTCATCGCGCCCCCAGGCGCTGCCATTAACTGACATGAGACCGATTTTCATTGATGAGGACGTCAACATCCTCTTCGGCCCCGAGGCCCAGCAACAGCTCACCAAGAGGAACGACCGCCGATATCTTGATCAGGAAGGTGGGGTATTGGTCGTCCCCCAAGAACGCTGGGCTTCGGCCCAACGCGCCGAGCGTGCCCACTGGATGAGACTGGGCATCAGGGCTCAAGACGATCGCAACCGCCAGCACTTCGAGGGCTTTCGCCGATTCGCGGTGCTCCGAGGAAGGCGTTTTGAACACGCTCTGGAGATCGGCTGTGGCCCGTTCACGAATCTCCGCATCATCGGCCGCGCCTGCAAGATCGACCGGTGCACCCTGCTGGATCCCCTCATACTCTCTTATCTCTCCCACCCCTATTGCTACTACGACGAAAACCTGCTCGACCTCGAGCCAAGTGGTCTGCCGGGTCGCGTGGCACGCAAGTTGTTCCCTCGATTCTTCCGAGCCATCCAGCGTGCCCTGGGCCGGTGCATCCCCGTCGCTTCCCTCGAACCCACGCCCATCGAAAGCTACGGGGTCGCCGGCCCATTCGACATGGTAATCATGATCAACGTGCTGGAGCATTGCTTCGACGGGCGGCGCGTCTTTGAGCGCGCCCTGGGCGCCTGTCGCCCCGGGTCCGTCTTTGTGTTCCTCGATCGTCTATATGACGCCCGCCCCCTGAGCGACGAACTCGCACTCCGGTTCGACGCCGCCCACCCACTCAAGATCGATCGCAAAATCGTCACCGATTTCCTAGCGGGAAACTTCGACGACATGTTCGTGGATGTTTTGCCGCGGACGACACGCTGCCTGCCAGAGGAGGCCGCCGCACGCTGGGATGAGATTTTCTTTATCGGAACCAGGAAGGCGGCGTGACCAGCAACCTCTGATTCACATCCGTCAACCCCCCCCAGACGATGCGTTTTATCACGTTCCACTGGGCCCCCGAAGGCCGCGCCGCACCCTGTCCCATATCGCCCTTGCCGATGGTTGATTCCCTTGCCGCTTTCAAGCCAGACACCGACGTTTCGATCGTTTGCCTCGCGGCCCCGGATGCGGCGTGGGAGGCACTCGTGGAGGACGCTCGCCAAACCGGCGCCTCTGCCCAAGATGCGCGACGCCAATTCCAGGATCTGGCCGCCGAATACCCGCAGATCGTCAACCGTTATTCGCCTTTCGAGGCCGCGTGCCTCCTCCGCTGGCCGGTGCTCCGACGCCTGATGGGAACCGCATCGCCCGATCAGATCTGGCACGTCGACTCCGACATGCTCTTCTTCACCAGCCTCGAGGAGCTGGCGCGGGACACCGCCGGCAAGACCTTCGCCCTACAGGGTTGCCCCGCGTTCACCTCCATCGCCGACCCCCGGTGGTTCGAGGCCTACGAATCCGCGTTGCGCGCGCTCCACGACACCGGCTCGCCCGGATTCCCGCTGGACGAGGGCGCGCGCACCCGGCACCGGCTTTCCGACAAACGCCTGGGGAACGCCAGCCTATATCGGATACCGCCCGCCAGCGACCAGGATCTGATCCAGTGCCTCATCGCCGAGGGACGTTTGCCCCAGGACCCGCTCGAGGACGTCTTAGGCACCCGTTTCTATTACCTGCAGAACCCGCTCGTCATGGGCCCGTGGCATCCCCACCTCGCGCGTGAGCCCGCGGCACGTTTCGTCGATGACGGCGCCACCATCCGGATCGGCGACCGCATCGTCCCCTTCGTCCATTTCCAGTCGGACGCCGCGCGCTTCTTCCACGTGCGGCGCCGGGCCCGAGCGGTCGGGCTCGAAGGTTGGCTCCCGCATCCCCTGGCCCACCCGCACGACCTGTACAGCCCCCTGTCCCGGCGTTATACATGGATGGCACGGGCCCTTGCCCCGCGACACCGGCTGGACCGCGCGACCGTCATGCGGCGCTCGCTGGATCGGTCGACAAGCGAAGGCAACCGTGACGTGACCGATGCCTTGAACCATCTTCTGGAACAGTGCCTGCCCAATTGAGAGACTGCCCCATCTGCGGGGGGGTGACGGAGCCGCGCTTCACGGCGCGCCTGCGGGGCGAGATTGACGCCCGATTCCTCCAGTGCCGGTCCTGTTGCTTCCTGTTCGCGGAGGACCCTTTCTGGCTTGAGGCCGCGCATGCCGATGCCCTCAACGCCTCCGATACCGGCCTCGTCCAGCGCAACCTTGCCGCGGCCCGCAAGATCGCCGCCCTGACCCTGCTATGCCTCGACCGCCGCGGCGTCTTCCTCGACGAGGCGGGAGGCACGGGCCTCCTCGTCCGCCTCCTCCGCGATCGCGGCCTCGACTTCCGCTGGCGCGACCGCTACGCCACCAATGTCTTCGCCCGCGGCTTCCAGGCCACCGGTGGCGAGCGGCGCTATGAGGCGATCACTTGGCTCGAGTGTGCCGAACATGTCCCCGACCCGCTGACCACCGTCTCCGGGCTCCTGCGCGAGACCGACACCCTGATCCTCACCACCCAGCTCCTGCCATCGCCCGCCCCGCGACCTGATGCCTGGTGGTACTACGGATGGAATCACGGCCAGCATGTCGGCTTCTATTCCCCGCGCACCTTCGGCGCCTTGGCTGAACGCCTCGATGTCCGCTGCGTCAGCGATGGCCGGTCGTGGCACGTCCTCTCGCGATGCCGCGTCTCCTCCTTGCGCCTCCGACTGGCCCTGCGCCTCGCGCGCCCCATCGATGCCCTCCTCGGACGCGCCCTCCTCCGACCCCGCACCGAATCCGATCACCGTTCGCTCGTCGCCTCGCCATGAATTACGACGACTACTTTGCCCTCCGCGGCGTCGCGCCCGACTCCGGGGCGCCAGGCCCGATGCCCTCGTGGTTGCGGGACGTCCTGCCGCAAGACCACGACGCCAACATTCTCGATCTCGGCTGCGGCTTCGGCCGACAGTTGCGGCAGATCCGGGATGCCGACTACCCCAACGTCACGGGCGCTGACGTATCTCGCGCGGCCATTGAGCACTGCCAGGGGGCGGGGCTCCGCGCCAAACATATCGCAAACATCGGGGAGTTCGCGCGTGGGCAAACCGGGAAATTCGCTTTCGTGCTCATGTCCCATGTCCTCGAGCACGTGCCCAAGGACGAGACCATCCCCGCCCTCCGCGACATCCGGTCGATGCTGGCACCGGGCGGCGCCTTCTGCGTGATGGTGCCCAACGCCCAATCCCCCATCGGCTGCTACTGGGCCTACGAGGATTTCACCCACCAGACCCTCTTCACCGCCGGAAGCCTCCTTCACGTGTTGCGCGCCGCCGGGTTCACCTCGATCCGATTCCTCGATACCGAGGGGCTCTCCGACATGCCTCCCCTTCGCCGCTGGTTCAAGCGAAGCCTCCTCCACCTCTATCGCACCAACCTGCTCTTCTGGAATCGCGTCACCACCAACCCATACCACGCCGCCAGCCCCAAGATCTTCACCTGGGAATTGAAGGCGCTCGCAAGACTCTGATGTCGCCACACTGGCTCCAGCGTTCCTGCGCCGGCATCGCCCGGTGGCGATGCCGCCGAAGATCCCCGGCGAGCCGCACGTTTTCGCTCGGCATCTTCAAGGCGGACCGGGTCGGCGACCTGATCCTCGCGCACGAGGCGATCCAGAATCTGGCCCGTTCCGTCCCGGCGGGCGACGCCGCCCTCATCACGTCGGATATCGCTGCGGATGCCGCCGCCGAGTTATTTCCCGATCTCCGCCGGATCGTCGTGACACAGCGCGGGATCATCCGCGGCCTGCCGGCGATCTGGAGATCGGTGGCGACTCTCGCGGAATGCCGCTTCGGCCAACTCGCCTGCCTGCAGCACCACCGCTCCGCGACCCAGGAACTCCTACTCCGGGCCCCTGCCGCGAACCGGACGACCGGATGCGCCAATGCTCGCCGGGATGAAGGCCCAGCGCCGGCCTTCCCCCGCTCACCCGACTTCGGCCAGACGCTCGAGTACCCGGCGTCTCCCACTCATTTGCCCAGGGAGCTGGAGGCCCACCGCCGCGTGGTCGAGGCGATCTGCGGCTCCCCGATCTCCCCATCGGCGATGTTGCCCCGGATCTGCCGGCCTGCGCCCACCGGGCATCACCTGCTGCTCAGCCCTTTTGCGAGCCACCCCATGAGGGACTACGGCGATGCCGGCATCGAAGCCGTGCTCCTCGCCGCTCAATCGGGCGCCACCCTGCCAGTCCGCCTGATCGGATCCCCCGCGCAAGGGCGCCGCCTCCGCGCCATGGCGGGCCGCTTGCGGGCCGCCGGCGTGCGAGACATCGCGGCCCTCGACACCCCGACCTTTCGGAGCTATGCGGACTCGGTGGCATCCGCCAGGCTCGTCCTCACCATGGAAACCGCCACCGCACACCTTGCCGTCGCCATGGACAAGAAGACCGTGGTTATCCTGGGAGGAGGACACTTCGGTCTTCTTGGGCCATGGCACCGATCCGACCGCCAGAGATGGATCCACAATCAGGTCCCCTGCTATGGGTGCGACTGGCGATGCACGCAACCCGAGGTGTTGTGCATCACCGGAATAGACCCCAACAGAGTCGCCCGTGCCGTCCGCGAACTTTGGGAAACCCCCGCCACATAAGCCTGCCGACCCGCCATGTTCTTCATTCGGTTCAGGAGCTATCTCATCGCGGCCGGGGCCATCGCAATGGCCCTATGGTTCGGACAAGCGATCGGCGAGGGCAACACGCGCCCCCCCATCCTCGTGGCCACGGCGGCGATCACGACCTGGTTTGCGCTTCGCATCAGGCGAACCATCCTCGCCCTCCTCACATCGGTGCCCCTGAGCGGACGCATATTCGCGATCCCGTTCGGACCAACGCCTTACGAGCTCAGCATGGTCATGCTCATGCCGCAGGCGGCCATCCAGATCATGTTCAAACGGATGGCACCGCGCCTCGGCAGCCCCTGGATCGTCGCGCCCACCGCGGGTCTCCTCGCCATCCTGACCTACCACTTCTTCGCGCAAGGCACCGGATCGCGCATGCTCGGCGCCGAGTCCGTCGGCGTGCGATTCTACTTCGACTGCTTTCTGGGCCTGGTCGCGTACATCATTCTCGTCAGCACCAACCTCGACGACAAAGACCTGCGGCCTTTCGCGATCTGCGCCATGGCATCGGCCGGATTGGTTGCGGGCATCGACGTCCTGCTGTTCATCCAGCCCTCCCTGACGGCACGCATTTACTCCCTGTACAGCCAGTTCACGTGGGATGCGGCGGGCGCCTACCTCGGCGGCGGCGAACTCTTCCGGATTGGCGGCCTGCGCGATCTCGGGATAACGATCCTCCTGGTCCTCCTGAGCTACCGGCGCGTCAGCGCGTTCTGGAATCGGGATTCCTGGTGGGCGGCCCCGCTGGGCCTTTTTAGCCTGGGGTGCATGTTCGCGGGCGGCTTCCGTTCGTATCTCCTCCTCTATGGCTTCATACTGGTCCTGTTCAGCCTGATGGATCTGGGGTGGCGCGCCATCGTGCCAGCCTCGATTGCGGTGGCACTCCTGCTGCTCATCGCCGCGGGGCACTCCCACCTCTACGAACTGCCCCGTTTCATGCAGCGCCCCATCTGTTTCCTCCCGGGCGATTGGGACCCCGAGATCAAGATGCAGGCCGCCGGCACCGTGGGCTGGCGGCAGGAGCTCTGGGGTTACTTCTTCCGGTGGGAGTTTCCCTTGCACCCATGGTTCGGTCGCGGCCTGGGATTCAAGATCGAGGAGATGGGTCGCCTCAGTTTCAATCCCCTCTACATTGGCATAGGCCCCTTTGTCGAGACGCGGATGTGGCACAACGGGGTCGTGAGCGCCCTGGACGCCACCGGCATCATTGGCACGACGCTGTGGCTCGGGCTCAACCTGGGCTGCCTGCTTCTCGTGATGCGGGGTCTGCGCGCCCTGCGGGCGAATCCGACCCAGCCCGTCCTGAGATTCCTCGTGGTAAAGACCGCGTCGGTCCTCTTCTTTTCGACCTTCACCGGCAACGGCCTGGAAGCCGATCTCTATCCCCTTCTCACATTCGCGGGATTTCTCGAACTGGGCCTGCGAGGATCTGGCGCCGTCGCGGCCCCACCGCCCCCGTGGCCCGTTCGTCCGCCCGACCGGGAAACGCCGCGGGCTCCAGACGGGCCCTTTGCCGCATGAGATTCAGCATCGTCACCCCAAGCTATCGCCCGGGCCCATGGCTCCAGCTGTGCGTCGCATCCGTTGCCGATCAGGAGGTGCAACACGAGCACATCATCCAGGACGCCGGTTCGGACGACGGGACCCTGGATTGGCTGTCGCACGATGCCCGAGTCCTGGCATTCGTCGAACCCGACCGGGGCATGTACGAGGCCATCAACCGGGGACTCCGGCGTGCCGGCGGCGACATCCTGGCGTACCTGAATTGTGACGAACAATACCTCCCGGGCGCGCTCGCCTCGGCGGCCCGCTATTTCGAGGCGCACCCGGACACCGAGGTGCTGCTGGCCGGCGCAATCGTCGTGGATGCCCGCGGCCAATACCTCTGCACCAGGCTCCCCCTGGTGTCCAAGAGGCTCCATTCGCTCCTCAGCAAAAACCTCTCTTGCCTGACCTGCGCCACCTTCTTCCGACGGTCGATCATGGAACGGCGGGGGATCTTCTTCGACGAGACCTTCCGGGTGGCGGGCGATGCGGAATGGATCGTCCGGCTCATCGAACGGGGAGTGCGCATGGCGGCGACCCCGACCATCACGTCGGTCTTCACGGATGCCGGCGACAACCTGGGCCTTGGCCGCGGGGCCGCGATCGAGGCCGCTCGACTGCGGTCCATGGCTCCGGCTTGGGCGAGGTTCGCCCCATGGATTCCTGTCGGACTTCACAGGCTGCGCCGCCTAATGGCCGGCCACTACGGGAGGCAGACCC
>JAANMY010004080.1_pt1 | contig 11411 bp, 13 predicted proteins | sample 7279691 | NCBI WGS metagenome assembly JAANMY01 (sample SAMN14094543, study PRJNA606508) | bioreactor metagenome | isolation source: A lab-scale SPAN reactor treating ammonium-rich wastewater day 388 | place: Ireland: Galway | collected 2018-02-07
CGGGCGAGCCGGTCGCGACGCCCGCCGCCGATGCGCCGGGATGCCCCTTCGCCCCGCGCTGCGGGCTTGCCGAGGCGCGCTGCCGGACGGTGACGCCGGCGTGGCGGCCCGCGGGCAGCAAGGTGGCGGCCTCATGCCATCTTCTGGCGCCGTCACCGGCGGGCGGGGGGCTCTCGTGACCGCGCCTGCACTGGCGGTCGAGGGGCTGACCGTCGGCTACGGCCGCGCCGCACCGGTGCTGCAGTCGGTCACGCTGACCCTGCCGCAGGGCGAGACGCTGGGACTTGTCGGCGAATCGGGCTCCGGCAAGACCACGCTCGCCCGGGCGGTGGTGGGGCTGGTGGCGCCGACGGCCGGATCGATCCGCGTCTTCGGCGCGGACATCGCAGCCCTTGATCGGGCCGGGCGGGCGCTGCTGCGGCGGCGGGTGCAGATGGTCTTCCAGGACCCCTACACCTCGCTCGATCCGACCATGACGGTGGGCGAGGCGGTCGCCGAGCCGCTGGTCGTCCACGGCCTCGGCGGTCGGGCCGAGCGGGCCGCCCGGGTTGACGAGCTGATGCGCCTTGTCGGGCTTGACGCCTCCATCGCCGCGCGCTTCCCGGCCGAGCTGTCGGGCGGGCAGCGCCAGCGCGTCGCCATCGCCCGCGCGCTTGCCCCGGCCCCAGCACTGGTCATCTGCGACGAGCCCGTGTCGGCGCTGGACGTCTCGGTCCAGGCCCAGATCCTGAACCTGCTGAAACGCCTGCAGCGCGAGCTCGGGCTGTCGCTGCTGTTCGTTTCGCACGACCTCTCGGTCGTGCGGTTCCTCGCCCAGAGGATCGCGGTGATCGAAGGCGGGCGCATCGTCGAGGACGGACCGCGCGTCGCCGTGCTGGACCGGCCGCAGCACCCCTACACGCGCGCGCTGATCGAGGCGGCGCGGCTGCGCGCCCGTCCCGCCGGGGGCTGAACCCCGGGGAAGGGGGCCGCGTCAGCCGGTGTGCAGCCGCGCCAGGAGGTCCTCCAGCCCGGCGTGGTTGTGAAGGCGGATGACGGTGGTGGCGGCGACGAGGTCGCTGCGGCGCAGAGCGTCCACGAGCATGCGCTGTTCCTCGGCGATCTGCGCCATGCGGCCCGGCAGGTAGCCGAACTTGAGCCGCAGCGCCTGCACCAGTTCCCAGTCACGCTCGAAGATGCGCCGCGCATGGTCGTTCCCGGCGATCGCGAAGATCTCGACATGCAGCCGCCGCCCGGTCGTCAGCGCGGCGGAAAGGTCGTCACGAGCGGCCGCGGCCTCGTACTCCTCGCAGATGGTCTCGAGCCTGCGCAGCTTGGTCAGGGTCAGTCGCGGGATGGCCCGGCGCAGCGCGAGTTCCGCCAGCGCGGTGCGGACCTCGTAGAGATGCTCGAGGAACTCGCCGTCCACGGGGCGGACGACCGCGCCGCGGTTGGGCAGGATCTTCACGATCCCCTCGCCCTCGAGCTGGCGCAGCGCCTCGCGCACCGGCATCGTGCTGATCCCGAGCTCGCGCGATACTTCGGCCACCTTCAGCCGCGCACCGGGCGCGAACCGGCCGCTGACCAGTGCCTGGCGGATCAGCGCCACCGCCTCCTCGACCGCCGAAGGGGCGGCGACGTCCTCGCCGGGATCGCGACCGGCGGATTCCTCGGGTCTTGTCTCCATGCCGCGACCTATGCACCCTCCTGCCCGGGCGTCTAGCCGTCGCGCGCGACCGAGGCTGACAGGTCGGCGACGCGGGCGCGAACCTCGGGCAGCAGCGGCTGCAGGGGCGCGCGCGGATGGTCGTGCGCGATCACGCCCATGGCGCACAGCGCGGCCTTGATCCGGGTGTGCATGTCCATCAGGGGCGCCGCGGCATAGATGCCCCGGACAATGGGATAGAGCCGGTCCGACGCCGCCCGCATCGCCGCCAGGTCGCCTGCCTCGGTCGCCCGCCACAGGGCCACCAGTTCGTGCGGGGCGAGGCTCGCGAGCCCCGACAGGATGCCGTCGGCGCCGATCGCCAGCTGCGGGAGGAACCAGCCGAAATTCGACGGCAGAATCTTCACCCCGGGCCGCGCCGCCTTGATGCTGCGCCAGTTGTCCTCGTAGGCCTCTACCGTGCCCGAGCCTTCCTTGATCGCCACCACCCCGGGATGGCGGGCGATCTCGGTCAGCACCTCGGTGGAGAAGCCAGCGCCCGACGAAAGGGGATACTGGAAGATCGAGAGCGGAATGGGCACGGCGTCGTGCACCGCGGCGACATAGGCCGGGCCGGCACGCCGGTCGGCGCCCCCGCCCGCCCCGAACTGCGGGAAGGGGAACAGCACGGCGACGTCCGCGCCGGCCTCGCGCGCCTCGCGCGTCCGCGCGATCGCGCCGGCGGTGGAATAGGCGACGATCCCGGCCATCAAGGTGCGCGCGGGCCCGAGATGGGCGCGTGTGGCGCGGATGACCTCGGCGCATTCCTCGGGTGCCAGCGCCGCCGCCTCGCCGGCGTGACCGTTGACGAACACCGCCTTCACCCCGTCGGGCGCGGCGCAGTAGTCGAGCAGCCGGCGGTAGCTGTCCCAGTCGATGCCCCCGTCGGGCAGGAAGGGCAGGACCGTGGCGACGGTGACCGAATCGAGCGCGAGCGGCATGCGGGGTCTCCTTTGTCTGGGCGCCGGGAAGGGCGCGTCACCTGGCGGCCCGCCTCAGCGCGGCGCACGCCCGGGGCCGGTCATCAGTGCGGCGAGCCCCATCGGGCCAGGCCGGAAGATGCGCGCGTCCATCTCGCGCAGGCCGGCCGACACGGCAGGGGGGAACGCCATGTGCGCGAGCACGTCCTCCTCCAGCCTGATGCCGGGGGCGATCTCGATCAGCTCGATGCCCCCGTCGATGAGCCGGAACACTGCGCGCTCGGTGACAAAGAGCACCTCCTGACCCTCGGCGCGGGCGCGCGTGGCGTTGAAGCTGATCTGTCCGACGCGCGCCACGAACTTCCGGAACCCGCCCTCGCGGTGCAGCGCCAGCCGGCCGCCCTCGACCCTGATGTCGAGGCCCCCGCCGGTGAAGGTGCCCGAGAACACCAGCCGGCGGGTATTCTGCGAGATGTCGATGAAGCCGCCCGAGCCGTCGAACCGGCCGCCGAAGCGGGTGACGTTGACGTTGCCGCCGGCGTCCACCTCGGCGAAGGACAGATAGGCCCGCGTGAGCCCGCCGCCGTCGTAGAAATCGAACTGGTAGGGCTGGTCGATGATCGCCCGCGGGTTCACAGCCGAGCCGAACTCGCGCCCCATGCCGGGGATGCCGCCGATCACGCCCGATTCGACCGTCAGGGTGATGCGGTCCTCGATCCCCTCCTCGGCGGCGACGTTGGGGATCATCGCCGAGATGCCGACCCCGAGGTTGACGATGTCGCCCGAGCGCAGTTCCAGCGCGGCGCGGCGGGCGATCACCCGCCGCTCCGACAGCGGATCGGGCACGATGGCCGAGACCGGCAACCGTGTCTCGCCCGAGCGCGCGGGATCGTAGGCGGTGGCGTAGGTCTGCATCTGCCCGGGCGCGAGCACGACATGGTCGATCAGGAAGCCCGGGATGCGCACCATCTGCGGATGCAGGCTGCCGCGTCGGGTCAGCCGCTTGACCTGGCAGATCACCCGCCCGCCGGCGTTGTGCACCGCCTGGGCGATGGAGAGGTCCTCGCGCGTCGTGGCCTCGTGCTCGAGCGAGACATAGCCGTCCTCGTCCGCGGTGGTGCCGCGGATCAGCGCCACCGTGGGCTTCGGCACGCGGTAGAGCAGCCATTCGCGGCCACCGATCTGCATAAGGTCAACCAGCGGCTCGGTGGTGCGGCGGTTCATCCGCCCGCCGTCCTGACGGGGGTCCATGTAGCTGCCGAGGCCAACATGGGTCAGCACGCCCGGCTGACCTGCCGCCAGCGTCCGGCAGATCTGCGACATCACCCCCTGGGGGAAGTTGTAGCCCTCGATCACCTCATCGGTGATCAGCTTCATGAAGGGCAGCTGCAGCCCGTAGTTGCCGCCGATCACCCTCGCCACAAGCCCGGCGTGGGCAAGCCGGCAGATGCCCTTCTCGGTCACGGCGCCGACGCCGGTGACGTGCAGCAGCGTCAGGTCCCGCGGCTCGCCGGTGGCAAGAAAGCGCGCCTCGAGCGCCTCGAGCACGTCCTCGGCCACGCCCATGCCGCCGTTGCCGCCGAGAAGCAGCACGTCGCCCGAGCGGATCAGACCCGCCGCCGCCTCGGCCGTGATGAGGTCCATCATGCCCGCACCCGGAACTCGCGCTGGATCTGGCGGGCGATGATGAGCCGCTGGATCTGGTTGGTGCCCTCGTAGATCTGCGAGAGCTTGATGTCGCGGAACAGCCGCTCGACGCGGTACTCGCGCGAGTAGCCGTTGCCGCCGTGGATCTGCAGCGCGTTGGTGATGTGCTTCATCGCCATGTCGGTGGTGAACAGCTTGGCCTGCGCCGCCTCCTTTGCCGCCGAGTGGCCGGCGTCGAACACCCGAGCGGCGTTGTGGATCAGGAGCCGTGCCGCGTCGATGTCCACGGACATGTCGGCCAGCATGAACTGTACCGCCTGGAAGTCGAAGATCGGCTGGCCGAACTGGCGGCGCTGATGGGCATAGGCCATCGCATCCTCGAAGCCCGCCACCGCCATGCCCAGCGCCATCGACGACATCATCAGACGGCTGAAGTTGAAGTTGCGCATCGCGGTCTTGAACGCCTCGTTCTCGGCGCCGATCAGGTTGGCAGCCGGCACGCGCACGTCGCTGAACGACAGCATGCAGTCCTCGAGCCCGTGCATGCCCATCAGTTCCTCGGCCTTGCCGCGTGCAAGGCCGGGCCGGTCGCACTCGACGAGGAAGCAGGAGATGCTGCGCCCCCCCTCGGCGCTGCCGGTCCGGGCGAAGACCATCACGAAATCGGCGACCCGGCCCAGCGTCACCCAGGCCTTGGTGCCGTTGATCACGTAGTGGTCGCCGTCGCGGACCGCGGTGGTGCGCAGACCTGCAACGTCCGAGCCGTGGTCGGGTTCGGTCACCGCCGTGGCCGGCAGGATCGAGCCGTCGAGGATGCCGGGAATCAGCCTGCGCTGCGCCTCGTTCCCGTGCTCGCTGAGGAAGACCGAGGCCTCCACCGGAATGGCGAAGGCGTTGCCCATCGATCCCGATGCGCGCGCGATCTCCTCCATGGCGATGCAGGCCGAGGTGGTTTCCATCCCCGCGCCCCCGAACCGCTCGGCCAGGCAGATGCCGAACAGGCCAAGGCCGGCGAGTTCGCGGTACAGGGCACGGGGAAAGCGGTCGTCGCGGTCGATGCGCGCGGCCTCGGGCAGGATGCGCTCCTCGGCGAAGCGGCGGACGTTGTCGCGCAGCATGCGCTGCTCGTCGGTGTAGAAGATGTCATGCGTGCCGCTCGGCATGGCGCAGCGCTCCGGGCTGGTCAGGATTTATCGGATTCGAGTCTGCCGCCGTGGGCGACCTCGTCGCGCGCACGGTCGAGGAAGTAGACGATTGCAGCTTCAGCGGGAACGCCGGCCCCGGTCAGCACGCTGGCGAGCGCGGCGGCCGCCCGGTGCCGCGCCTCCTCGCTGCGGCGGAAGGCATGCACCTTGACGAAGACGCGCAGCGCCCCGGCCGATGCTCCCGCACGGCCCGCATGGCCGTAGCGCTCCATCGGCACGCCGACGAGATAGGTGGTGACGATCTCGGGGGATATCCCCCAGGCACCAGCCAGCGCCTCGGTCAGGCCGGCAATCAGTGCCTGTGGCCTTTCGAGCGCCGGTTCGGGCGCGATGACCTCCAGAAACGGCATGTGCCCCCCTTCGCGCTGGCCCGCGCCACTTCGCCGGGCGCGCCTCAACAATGATCATCTTAGACCGCTTTCGTCATTGATGTCATCAACAGAATACCCATTGACAGCATATTCGATTATTGTCAACCTGCGCACCTATGATCGCCCTGCCGGCATTCCGTGCCGAAGGCGGGGCTGGCCAGAGAAGGACCCGCATGATGTTCCGAGGCAGCTTCACGGTCATGGTGACGCCTTTCACCGCGGCGGGTGCCGTGGACGAGCCGGCGCTGCGCCGCTTTGTCGACTGGCAGATCGAACGCGGCACGCACGGGCTGATTCCGCTCGGCTCGACCGGCGAGTTCCTTTCGCTCACCCATGCCGAGCGCAATCGCGTGGCGTCCATCGTGGTCGAGCAGGCCGCCGGCCGGGTACCGGTGCTGGTGGGCAGCGCGGCGGAGTGGACCGACGAGGCCGTGACGCTGTCGCGCGCCGCCCAGGATGCCGGCGCCGACGGGCTGATGATCATCCCGCCCTACTACTCTTCGCCCAGCGAGGACGAGATCTTCGCCCATTACGCGCGGATCGCCGCGGCGGTGTCGATCCCGATCATGGTCTACAACAACCCATTCACCTCGAACGTTGATCTCTCGCCGGCGCTGCTGGCGCGGCTGAACACCATCGACGCGGTGCGCTACGTCAAGGAATCCAGCGGCGACGTGGGCCGCGTGGCACGGATCATCGACCTGACGGACGGCAGGATGACCGTCTTCGCCGGCTACAAGCCCTGGGAATCCTTCCGGGCCGGCGCCGAGGGCTATGTCTCGGTCTTTGCCAACATCGCGCCGGACCTGTCCGCGCGGCTCTTCGAGGTGACGGCCTCCGACCCCGCAATCGGGCCCGGCCGCGAACTGAACCGCCAGATCACGCCGCTGCTCGATGCGCTGGCCGGCGACCTCTACGTCTCGGCCACGAAGGCGGCGCTGGAGATGATCGGCCGGCCCGTGGGTGTGCCCCGACCGCCGCGGCTGCCGCTGCCGGATTCGCGGCGCCGGGGTCTTGCCGAGGTGCTTTCGGCGCTGGGGCGCATGCCCGGACAGGCGGCGGCCTGAAGCCATGGCCGTCCTGCCCGTCACCCCGCCGCTCGCAGCAAGCCTCGCCTACGAGGACGTCGATCTCTCGGCCACCTACCTCACCCGGCCGCACACGATCTCCGACGGCGACATCGCGACCTTCAGCACCCTCACGCATGATCACCACCCGCTGCACACTGACGACGAGTTCGCCCGCAGCATGGGGTTCGACCGGCGCATCGCGCATGGCCTGTTCGGGCTGGCGCTGATGGAAGGGCTGAAGGCAGAGCTCGGGCTTTACACCACGACATCGGTGGCGTCGCTCGGCTGGGACGATGTCCGCTTCCGGGCGCCGATCTACGTCGGCGACACCGTGCAGACGCGGGTCACCTTCCTCGAGAAGCGGCCGTCCCGGCGGCCAGGGCGCGGGGTGGTGACCGAGCAGGTGGAACTGGTTAACCAGGATGGCGCGGCGGTCATCACCGCGCGCCATGCGTCGCTTCTCGTCACGGTCGCGCCTGGGGGCTGACCGGCCGGCGCGGCCGCGCGGGCGCGGCGGCAGGGCGTCCAGCCGAAGCAGGCACGAAAGGGCGGGCATCGCCCGCCCCGGCAAGCAGACCTTTCATAGGGGGAGACAACCGACATGAGACAGATTGCAGGCGCCCTTGTCGCGGCCATGCTGGCCGCAGCGCCCGTGGCCGCGCAGGAGTTCACCCTCCGCGCCAGCCACTCAGCCGCGCCGACCGAGCCCTACCACATCGGCCTCGCCGATTTCGCCGAACGCGTCGGCGCGGCGACCGGCGGGCGCGTGGCGGTCGAGATCTTCCCCGCCAACCAGCTCGGCAACGAGCGCGAGGCGATCGAGGGCGTACAGCTCGGAACGGTGGACATGGCCGTGCCGGCCAACGCCGTCTTCACCAACTTCGTTCCCGACCTCATCGCGCTGGACATGCCGTTCCTCTTCGATGACCAGGACCATCTCGAGCGCGCGCTGAACGGTCCGCTCGTCGATGTCATCAACGAGGCGGCGGCCGGGCGCGGGTTCCGCGTGCTGGGGCTCTACACTGCCGGCGTCCGCCACATTATGACGCGCGACCGGGTGATCGAGTCGCTCGCCGATCTGGCCGGGCTGTCGATCCGCACGATGCAGAACCCCGCCCATGTGGCCGCCTTCAACGCCATGGGCGCGAATGCCACGCCGCTGGCCTATGGCGAACTCTACGGTGCCATCCAGGCCGGCGTGGTCGACGGCGCCGAGGCCGCGAACACCAACTACGAGGCGCAGAAGTTCTACGAGGTGGCACCGAACTGGGCGATGGTGTCCTGGACCGTGCTGATCTCGCCGCTCATCATGTCCGAGGCGAAGTTCCAGTCGATGCCGGCCGACATCCAGGCGGCGCTGATGGCCGCCGGCCGCGAGTCGGCCGTGGTCGAGCGCGCCGCCTACGCCGCCTCGGATGCCGAGAAGCTCGCCACGATCGAAGCGCAGGGGGTCACCATCACCCGGCCCGACGCGACCGAGTTCCGCGAGGCGGTGGCCTCGGTGCTCGAGCAGTTCATCGTGACCGACGCGCAGAAGCGCATGATCGAGCTGATCGAAGCGGCGCGCTGATCCGCGCCCCGACTCCTGCCCGGCGCGCGGCTGGTGCGCGCCGGGCCCTCTGCCTGTCGGGACGGTCGCCAGGCGGCGCCGGGCCGCCGGCCACAGCGGAGCTAACCGATGTCCAGTGCCCTGGGATGGATGGTGACGGGGGCGCGCCTTGCGCTCCGCGCCGCCCGCGGGTTGGCGGTGATCTGGGTGGTGGCCTGCGTCGTCGTCATGACGGTGGCCGTGTGGGCCCAGGTCGGCGGCCGCTACGCCTTCGACTACTCGATCTCCTGGACCGACGAGGTCGCCACCATCGCGCAGATCTGGATGGTGCTGGTGGGTGCCGGCATCGCCGCGCGTGACCGCCTTCACGCCCGGGTGGACATGCTGCTCGGCCTCTTCCCGCTCGCCGCCCGGCGGGCGCTGATGCTGGCGACGCTGGCGCTCGGCCTGTGGTTCCTGTTCTCCATCGTGCAGGGGGCCGTGGCGCTGATGGAATTCGGGCGCTTCCAGACCACTCCCGCGCTCGGCCTGCCGATGATCGTGCCCTACGCCGGGCTGATCGTCGGGCCGGCCTACTTCGCCATCGAGATGATCGCCATGACCGCCTCGGCATGGAGCGACGGCGACATCTCCCGGTCGCCCGACGGCGGCGCTCCGGACGGACTCTGACGGGGGCGGCGGCGATGGGTGTGGCGTTCTCGCTCTTCCTCTTTCTCCTTGCCTTCGGCGCGCCGGTGGTGTTCGCGCTCGGCGCCGCATCGGTGTTCGTGCTGACGGTGCTGATGGACGTGCCCGTGGCAATCGTGGCGCAGCGCGTCTACGCGGGGCTGAACTCGTTCACGATCATGGCCATCCCGTTCTTCGTGCTGGCCGGGCTGATCATGGATGCCGGCGGCATCTCGCGGCGGATCGTGGCGCTGGCCGATGCCGTCGTCGGCTGGATGACGGGGTCGCTCCTGATGGTCTCGGTCGTCTCGTCCACCGGCATGGCGGCGGTGTCGGGCTCGGGCACGGCCGATACCGCGGCGATATCGGCCATCATGCAGCCCGAGATCAAGCGCCGCCGCTACGACGTCGACTTTGCCGCCGCGGTGATCGCGGCCGGCGGCTCGCTTGCCGCGGTGATCCCGCCCAGCCTGTTCATGATCGTCATCGCCACCATCTCGTCGGTGTCGGTCGGGGCGCTGTTCCTGGCCGGCATCGTGCCCGGGCTGATGATCGGGGCGGGGCTGATCCTGATCTCCTGGCTGCACGCGCGCCGCGGCGGGCCGCAGTACCGCGTGACGCAGCCGTTCTCGACCGTGACGCTGCTGCGCAGCTTCTGGGCGGCGCTGCCCGCCCTGGGCCTGCCGGCGATCATCGTCGGCGGCATCGTCGGCGGTATCTTCACGCCGACAGAGGCCGCATCCATCGCCGTGCTCTACGGCCTCTTCGTCGGCATGGTTGTCTACCGGGAACTCAAGCCGCGCAAGGTCATCGACATCGTCGTGCGGGCCGTCGGCCTGTCGGCGGCAGTGATGATGATCATCGCCTCGGCCTCGATCTTCGGCTGGCTGGTGGCGCGGGCGAATCTGCCGCAGCTGCTCGGCGGCGTCATCACCGAGTTCAGCGACAGCCCGCTCACCTTCCTCATGATCGTGACGGTGCTTCTGCTGGTGGTCGGGATGTTCATGGAAAGCATCGCCGCCATGCTGATCCTGGTGCCGATCCTGAGTCCGGTGGCGCAGACGTTCGGGGTCGACCCGGTCCACTTCTCGCTGGTGGTGGTGCTGAACCTGACCGTCGGGATGATCACCCCGCCGTACGGGATCACCCTCTATGTTGCCGCCAGCGTCGCCGGCCGGCCGATCATGCAGGTGGCACGCCGCGCCCTCCAGCCGTTCCTGATCATGCTGGCGGTGCTTCTGCTCGTCACCTTTGTTCCCGACATCCCGCTGTTCGTGCCGCGCCTCGTGATGGGCTACTGAGCACGGACGCCCAACCGGAGATCCGACCATGGATGCCGTCCGACTGACCTCGCGCGATCTCGTCTTCACCGGGCGGTTCGAGGCCGCTGCCGCGCCGCAGACGGTCGCGGCCTTCCGCCGGCACATGCCGTTCGTCAGCCAGGTCGTGCATGTGCGCTGGAGCGGCGAGGGCGTCTGGGTGCCGCTCGGCGATACCCAGTTCGGCGTGGGCTACGAGAACCACACCAGCCATCCGGCCCCGGGGCACATCCTGCTCTATCCCGGCGGGATCAGCGAGACCGAGATCCTGATCGCCTATGGCGGGGTCGATTTCTCATCCAAGATGGGCCAACTGGCCGGCAACCACTTCATCACCCTGACCGGCGGGTTGGAGCGGCTGGCCGAACTCGGCCGGCGCACCCTGTGGGAGGGCGCCCAGCCCGTTCGGTTCGAGGCCGGCTGAACCGGTCGCGCCGGCGGCCGCCGGCCGCCGCGCGGATGCGTGACGCGGGCTGGGCGCCGTGCTGCCGCGCCTGCCGGAGGAAGCTGGCGGTGGCCGCCCGCGCGTGCCAAGCCGGGCCGGCGGGGCATATCCGCCGGCCGGGCAGGGGCGCCGGGAGCGCCCGACCGTGCAATCAGGGCGGGAAGTGACGGCCCGCCTGCGGGCCGTCGGGGCCGTTTCGCCGGGTCCGCGGGCCCTCCCGCAGTTCCGCACCCGAGGGGGGTCGGGGCTGGAGAGGTGCCTGCCGGTCCTACATGGCGAGCTGGGCTGCGGTGGCGACCGGCGCACGGTCGGCCTGGGCCATTGCGCGGGCCACCAGCCTGGCGGGTACGGCCACGGCTGCGGCGGGAATGCGGCGCGGGCGGGCGCGGCTGGCGGGACGGTGCCCGCGCTCGAAGGGCATGGGTGGCGCTGCCTCCGCACTGGCCTCCAGCACCCGTTTCAACCAGCGATGATCGTCCTGCTTCGACATTGTCCTTGCTCCTGCATCCGCCCGGATGTGCGCGCCCGATCCTTG
>JAANMY010004086.1_pt1 | contig 11393 bp, 9 predicted proteins | sample 7279691 | NCBI WGS metagenome assembly JAANMY01 (sample SAMN14094543, study PRJNA606508) | bioreactor metagenome | isolation source: A lab-scale SPAN reactor treating ammonium-rich wastewater day 388 | place: Ireland: Galway | collected 2018-02-07
GGTCGACCAATGTCATCGTCAGCAGCACATGGAACACGATCAGCCAATCACAGCCGATCGCCAGCGACCGGTGGTATATGCTGCTCATCCGCATTCACGACGACGCCACCTATACCGCACAAATCTGGGAACGCGACAATCCGGAGCGCGGGTTCCGGCTTGACGCACGCCGCATCTTCAATTTTGTGCCGGGGTTCGACAGCAAGGACTGGATCGTCAACTTGGTGATCTACCGCGGCGCGCTCGAAATCGACTCGATATCGAAGATGCGCTTTGCCGACGATGCGCCCGCGCTCATCGCCCCGCCGGGCGTCACGCCATCCGCCACCTTAACCCCTACGCCGCGCCCAACCGCGATGCCTACCGAGACGCCGCGCCCGACGCTCATCCCCGCCGTCGCCCGGCTGTTCGAGGAGAATTTCAGCGACGACCAAGCCGATGGCATCACCCGCCGCTTGGGTGGACACTGGGAAATCCGCAAGATCGACGGCAACGACGCCTATTGCAATGTGGGCGACAGCAGCGACGACTTCGACCTGATCGTGTTTGGTGAATCGTCGTGGGACAATTACATCGTGGAGGTGGACGTGCGATTCACGGCGCAGAGTCCGGGCGCGCTCGTCGAGCTGTACGGGCGCTATGACGGCAGCGACGCCCTGAACGCCTATCGTGCCTACTTCGATCGCGGCGGCAGCGCGTCACTGGGGTATTACAGTCCGGAACGGAATCTCGGTGGTGTTGGATATACGATCGAAGCCAATCGCTGGTATACCCTTCAACTCGAAATGGTCGGGCGGCGTCTGCGCTACTCGATCGACGGCCAGCGGGTGCTGAGCACTTTTGACGACAGCCGTGGCGAGGGCTTGGCCGGCGTGCTGGTTCATCGCGGCACGCAGGCGTGCATCGACAACGTGCGCGTATGGCTGCCGGCCGTGCCGCCGGATGCGATCACGGTGAGCGTGTTCACGGCGGCCGGTTCGGTCAATCTGCGCACCGGCCCGGCCACGACATTTCCGACGGCGGGCGTGGCGCATACCGGCGATTTCCTGACCGCCATCGGCCGCGACGCCAGCACGAGATGGCTGCGAGTCCGCACACGCAGCGGCACAACGGCATGGATCGCAGCGATGTTGGTGCGTCCGCTGGGCGGCGTGCTGGTCGACATCCACGATCTGCCGGTCATGTCGCCGTAGCGCAACGAATCGATTCGGTGCGCATGCTATACTGAGGACGCTGGTTGATTGGAGTCTCAGCGATGGCCTCACTGCCTCAAACTGCCATAACCGCGGCGGAGTTCGAAGCGATGCTTGAACGCGCCGGCGAACAAGGCCGCCTGATCGAACTCATCGACGGAGAGGTGATTGAGAAGGTGGTCACGGAACTACACGGCATCATCGTCCTGCTGCTTGGATATCACTTGTTGAAATATCGGGAAGACAAGCCAGATATCCGGGTGTCGACCGAAGTTCATCACCGTGCCCCGGACGGCGGCCCCAATGTATATCAGCCGGACATCGCCGTGACTCTGCTCACGAACGCGCTGCCGGTGCAAGATCGGGGTGCCGTGCCACGCATGCCGGATCTCGCCATAGAGGTTTGGTCGCCGACAAACTCGCTGGTGTCGCTGCGCAAAAAGGCCGAGTATTACCTTGCGCATGGCACGCAGATGGTATGGATCGTCAACCCGAAGAAGCGCCTGATCGACGTGTACCGCGCCGGCGCCGACGTCGAGATCCTCACCGACACCGACACGCTCGACGGCGGCGACCTGCTGCCGGGGTTCTCGCTGTCCGTCGCCGCGTTATTCGACTCCGTGCGGTAGCAGGGACAAGCGCCCCACGCGACAGATCGCCCTAACCCGTTCGCCAAGAATCGCTGAGAACGCGGCCGTAAGTTTCACAGCGCCGAACACGTTTAGGCGTGTGCCCTTTCTCAGCACTCAGCACTTTCAACTTGTCGACTACGCCAATCCCATCGCCTGACGCTGGGCGCGGAACTGCGTTTCGTACAGGGCAGCGTACAGGCCGCCGAGAGCGAGCAGCTCGCTGTGCGTGCCGCGCTCGACGATCCGGCCGCGGTCGATCACGAAGATTTGATCGGCGCTCAGGATCGTGCTCAGGCGGTGCGCGATGACGATGCTGGTACGGCCTTGCATGACCGTCTTGAGCGCCTCTTGGATCAGCGCCTCGCTCTGGCTGTCGAGGCTGCTGGTCGCTTCGTCCAGCACGAGAATGCGCGGATTTTTGAGGATCACCCGCGCCAGCGCCAGCCGTTGTTTTTCGCCGCCGCTGAGCCGGTAGCCGCGCTCGCCGACGACGGTGTCGTAGCCCTGTGGCAAGCCGCTGATGAAGTCGTGGATGTTGGCGGCCTTCGCGGCTGCGACCAATTCGGCATCGGCGGCGTTCGGGCGCGCGTACTTCAGGTTGGTGCGGATCGTATCGTGAAACAGGTACGTCTCCTGCGTCACCATGCCGATGGCCGCCGACAGCGAGTCCAGCTTGAGGCTGCGCAGATCGTGCCCGTCAAGCAGCACGCGCCCCTCGGTCGGATCGTACAGGCGCGGCACGAGGTAGGTCATGGTCGTCTTGCCTGCGCCGCTGGGGCCGACCAGCGCGACGAGCTGCCCCGGCGCGATCTCGAACGAGACGTCCTCTAGCGCCTGCTCGCGGGCTTGGCTGCCGCTGCCGGTGGCTGGTGACGGCGTAACCGCCTTGTCGCCGAACGCGGTGTACACGTCCTCGTCCCACTCGCGCTCGACGGCCGCAAGTAGGGTGCTCGGATCGACCGCGTAATTGAACGTGACGTGATCGAACGTCAGCGCGCCGCGCACGTCGGTCAAGGTGACGGCGTCCGGCATCTGGTCAATCTCGACCGGCAGATCGAGGACTTCAAACACGCGCTCGAAGCTGACCATCGACGTGGCGAAATCGACCGGCGCGTTGGTCAGCGCCTGAAGCGGGCCGTAAAGCTGCGTCAGGTATTGGCCGAACGCGATCAGCGTGCCGATGGTGAACACGCTGCTCAGCACCAAATGCCCGCCCAGCCAATAGACGACGGCGGTTCCCACCGCGCTGATCAGGCCGATCACGACGAACATCGACGTGCCGACCACCGCGCGCTCCACGCCGCTGTCCCGCACACGCCTCGCGCGATCCTCGAAGCGGCCGACTTCCTCATCGACCCGGCCAAACAGCTTGACCAGCAGCGCGCCGCTGATGTTGAGCGTCTCACTCATCATCACGTTCATCTGCGCGTTGTGGCCCATCTGCTCGCGGGCGAGCGTGCGCAGGCGCGACCCGACCCGCCGCGCGACGAAATAAAACAGCGGCAGCACGCCCACGCCGAGAAACGTCAGCCGCCATTCCATCGCCAGCAGCACGCCGAGCGTAGCGATCACCGTGAACAGGTTGGTGATGATGTCAACGATGGTGTTGCTCACGGCGCGCTGCGCGTCGATCACGTCGTCGTTGAGGCGGGTGATCAGTTCGCCGCTTTTGGTGTTGGTGAAGAAGCGCAGCGACATCTTCTGCATGTGGGCGTACAGCGCCACGCGCAGATCGTAGATCACGCCTTCGCCGATCGCGGCGTTGAGCCGGCGCTGCACGACACGAATCCCGCCGCCGACCACCGGAATGGCGATCAAGGCCAGCGCCAACGCGTTGAGCCGCCCGCCGTCCGCGTTGGGGATGGCGTTGTCGAACAGGTCACGGACGATCTGCGGGGTCAACAGGCCGAGCGTGGTCGTCGCCAGAATGGTGATTAGGAGAAACACGATTCGCAGAGCGTACGGGCGGCCATAGGTCAAAACACGCCGGATCAGCGCCCACGACACTTTCTTGGTTCGGGCGTCGTCGCTGGCATGAATCACACGCCACCAGCTCATGCCGCCTCCCATCATGGTCTATGCCTTCAAATCGGAAACCCGGTCTCATCATAGTAACGCATCCCACTTCCACCGCGTCCTGTACGTATGGGTAGGGAGAGATGATGCAATGGGTTGGCCGCATGACTTCCGCAGGATGGGCGGACAGCGGCCCGCCCACGACATCCAAACGTTGACTCAATGTTTAGTCTGACCTACCGTAAATCGGATAAAATGCGTCTAGCAGAGAAAACTGAAAGTTCTCGTATGAACAGTAGCGCAGTACACAACTTGCAGCGCATCGCCGATCGTTGGGCGAAGCACGCGGCCGGCGTGATCATCATCCTCGTCGTGTTAGGCGTTGGATATGCGGCGGGTTGGTCAGCGCGCGGCGTCTCCGCGCAGGAACGCGCGCCGCTCACCACCATCGAGAAGGTGTACGCCAACCTCTACAACCAGATCAGTCCGTCGGTCGTCTCCATCGGCGTGATTGATCCGCTGTTCGGCGTCGAAGTTTCCAACGGGTCGGGCTTCGTCATCGACGCGGACGGCCATGTGCTGACCAACGCGCACGTCGTCAACGACTCTGGCGCTGGCACGTTCCTTGAAGTGTCGTTCTTCGATGGCACGCATGTGCGCGGAAACGTCGTCGGCATCGACCCTGAGAGCGACCTCGCCGTGCTGCGCGTCGACCTGCCCGCCGACCGCTTGCGGCCGGTCATCTTCGCCGACAGCGACGATCTCGTGATCGGCCAATCGGCGCTGGCAATCGGCAGCCCCTTCGGCCAGCGGTGGACGATGACCGCCGGCATCATCAGCGCGCTTGACCGCACCATCGAAGGTTTGGGCGACTTTCAGATCGGCGCCGTCGTGCAGACCGACGCGCCGATCAACCCCGGCAACAGCGGCGGCCCGCTGCTCAACCTCGCCGGCGAGGTGATCGGCATCAACGCGCAGATCATCAGCGAAACCCACGCCAATTCCGGTATCGGGTTCGCTATCCCGTCCAACCTCGCCATGCGTGTCGCCGAGGATTTGCGCACCAATGGCCGCGTGGAATATGCCTATCTCGGCGTCCAGCGCGCCAACGACATCACGCTGAGCGCGATCGAACGCCTCGGCCTGCCCAACGACACGCGCGGACTCGTCATCGGCGGCGTGACCGGCCCCGCTGAGGCCGCCGGCCTGCGCAGCAACGACGTTATCACCGCCATCAACGGGAATAAAATCAGCGGACTTGGCCCCCTGTTGGCGTATTTGGCGACTTATACGCTGCCCGGACAAACCGTGACCCTGAGCGTGCTGCGCGACGGCCAGCCGGTCGATCTCGCGGTCGAATTGGGAAGTCGATAACCCGTGATGGCCGCACCGATTTCACTTCTGCTCGCCACCCGTAACCGTGGCAAGCTCGGCGAGCTGCAGCAGCTCCTTGACGGCCTGCCCGTGCGCCTGCTCACCGCCGATGATGTCGGCCTGTCGCACCTCGACGTAGCCGAGACGGGCGATACGCTGTTGGAGAACGCGTCGCTCAAGGCGGCTGCTTACGGCGCGGCCAGCGGCCTGCCGACCATCGCCGACGATACCGGCCTGTTCGTCGACGCGCTGAACGGCCGGCCCGGCGTCCGCACGGCGCGCTTCGGCGGCCCGCTCAAACTCCTCGACGCGCTGCGTGACATCCCCGCGCCGCGCCGCGCGCACTTCGCCTGCGTGATAGCGCTGCGCCTGCCGGACGGATCGCAGCAGCATGTCACCGGAACCTGCCCCGGCCAGATCATGTTCGATATGCGCGGGGCGGGCGGCTTCGGCTACGACCCGGTCTTTCAGCCGGACGGATACGATCAGACCTTCGCTGAATTGGGCGAGGCGATCAAGAATCCGATCAGCCATCGCGGGCTGGCCGTCGCGGCGCTGGCTCCGCTGCTCAAGTCGGCGCTGGGCATCGGCTGAATTACCCTGTGCTCATGGTTGCTTAATTTGTGGCTCATTCGTTATGATCTCACCGTATCTATCAGCCGTCACTGAGGGCTGGCTGGGTGAAGACAGCTAGAAACGAGACTCTCGAGTGATCGAATACCGCACGGATACGCAGGAATTTCAACGCTCTGCGACCTTGATCATCGCAGCGGAAGAACGTTTGCGGCGTCAGTTCATCACCATCTTCAACGACACGCAGTTTTTCGTCCTCGAAGCGCCTACGCTGAACGAGCTTCAAGATTTGGCTCGCAGCGCCCGCCCGGACTTGATTCTGCTGGCCCACGGCGGTGTCCCGTTCGACTCGTATGCCGCCTGCGCCGCGCTTCACGCAGAGACCGAGACGCACCGCGTGCCGATCGTGCTGTTGATCCCCGGCGAAGACGAAGTCCTGATCAACCGCGCGCTGGAAAGCGGCGCGTCGGATTACATCAGCTACCCGATCAAGTCGAACGTGATGCGCCAACGCGTCCGCTTTCTGCTGCGCATGCGCCACATGCAGGCCGACCTGCTGGAGAAGGAGGAGCGCTACCGCATCATCTCCACCAGCATCAGCGATTACGCCTATGCGTTCGGCGTCGAACCTGACGGCACACTGGTCAAGCTGTGGAGCACGCAGGCGTTCGAGACGATCACCGGCTACAACGAGCTTGACCTCGACGCGCGCGGTGGATGGATCGCGCTGATCCACCCTGACGACATTCCGATCGCCATCCGCCGCGCCGAGCGTTTGATGCGCGGCGAGAAGGACGTCAGCGAGTTTCGCATCGTCACGCGCAGCGGCGAGACGCGCTGGCTGCAAGACACCGGCATGCCGATCTGGGACGAGAAGCAGGGGCGTGTCACGGCGATCTACGGCGCGGCGCAGGACATCACGGATCGCAAGCGCGCCGAGGAGATGATGCGTAATCAGGCCGAACAGCTCCGGCTGCGTAACGAGGAGCTGGACGCCTTCGCCCACACCGTCGCGCACAACCTGAAGAACCCGATCGCCGGCATGATGGGCACCGCGAGCCTCGCGCTCAACTACTATGACCGGATGACCGACGCCGAGCGCCGCGATAACCTCGAAGCGATCATCGAAGGGGCGTACAAGGCGCGTGACATCATCGACTCGATCCTGCTGCTGGCTGGCGTCAACCGCAGGTCAACCGTCGAGATCGGCCCGCTGGAGATGCGCGAGGTGATCGAAAGCGTGTGCGACCGGCTGCAGCCGATGATCCACGAGATGAACGCGACGATCACCGTCCCCGATACACTGCCTGCCGCCGTCGGTTACGCGCCGTGGGTCGAGGAGGTTTGGGCGAATTATCTGTCCAACGCGCTCAAATACGGCGGTGTCCCGCCTGTGGTTGAGTTCGGCGCGGATGAGCCGAACGAGGGCCAAGTGCGCTACTGGATCACCGACAACGGCCCCGGCCTAACCGACGAGGAGCGCGCGCAGGTCTTCACGCCGTTCATCCGCCTCAATCAGGTCAAGGTGGAGGGTCACGGCCTCGGCCTGAGCGTTGTGCACCGTATCGTGCAGCGGTTGGGCGGCACGGTCGGCGTCGACTCACTCGATGGACACGGCTCGCGCTTCTGGTTCACCCTGCCGCAGCAGCTCCGGTTCTAGCGGCTCATCCAAACCATCGTACCAACTCCCGCATCCCAACCCATGACAAGCCGTGTCACGCGGTATAATGGGGCGGCTTGTGATCTCTCGGGGGGAGTTTCGGATGCTCACCAATCGCCGCATCTCGTCGACCGCGTTGGGTGCGCTGCTGCTGATCGGCATCGCTGCGGCGCTGATCTTCCCTACGCCGTCGCAGGCGATCCCGCTTGAACAAACCGTCGCGCCGGAACAGACCGCTTTCGTCAACCCGTACTTCACCCCAGCGCCAACCGATTGCCCGCCGAGCGCTGGCTTGCAAAACGGCGACACGGCGGTGCTGACCGGCGGCGTGCTCATCCGCTATGAGCCGAATCCGTCCGCGCCGTTCATCGTGCAGTTTCAGGAAAACCGCGTCTTTACCGTGTTAGACGGCGGGCCGATGTGCGTCGGCGGCTACAACTGGTATCCGATCACCGGCCACGGCGTGACCGGTTGGGCGTCGGAAGGCAGCCGCGATGGCAGCCGCTACTGGCTCACCCTGCTGCGCCGTGCCGACGAACCGGAGTTCCCGTGCCTCACCCCGCTCAACCTGACGGAAGGCAACCGCTTTAACGTCAACGTCAACGTGCGCATGCGCGCCGCGCCAACCACCTCCGCGCTGACCCTTACCGTTGTGCCGCACACCGCGACCATCGTCGTGCTGGAAGGCCCGGTGTGCAACGAAGGCTATAACTGGTGGAAGGTGCGCGCGACAGTCGTCAATTTCACCTACGAGGGATGGGTGGCCGAGAGCGAACGGGCCGGGGGCGCGGAATATATTCACGTGCCGCGCGCCGCGCCATGTCACGCCCCGCTGAACCTCGATATCGGCGAGCAGGCGCGCGTGATCTACAACGACGAGTTCCCCAAGCGGCTGCGCAGCGAACCCTCGCTGGCCGGTGCGGTGCTGGCCGAGTTGATCGAGAACGTACCGCTCGTGATCCTCGACGGGCCGGTGTGCGCCAATACCTACAACTGGTGGAAGGTGCGCGTGCTGTCCTCCACGCCGATAGAAGGCTGGCTCGCAGAAGGCGGCCCCGCGAATTGGTGGATTGCCCCGGTGAGCGAGTTCCGCTAATGTTCATCACGTTTGAGGGGATGGATGGCAGCGGCAAGACAACCCAGATCGAGCGCGTGACGGCTTACCTGCGCGGCCGTGGGATCGACCTGCTGGTCACGCGTGAGCCGGGCGGCACACCGGTCGGCGAGGACATCCGCGCGATCCTGATGGACAAGGCCAACACCGGCCTCGTTCCGCGTGCCGAGATGCTGCTGTTCTGCGCCAGCCGCGCGCAGTTGGTCAGTGAAATCATCGTGCCGCACCTTGAGCGCGACGGCGTGGTGCTGTGCGACCGGTATATCGACTCGTCGCTGGCGTATCAGGGCTACGGCCACGGGCTGAACATCAAAGAACTGCGCAGTGTGCTGAATTTCGCCACCGGCGGCCTGCTGCCCGACCTGACGATCTACCTCGACGTCACGCCGGACGAAGGGCTTCGGCGGCGCGCGGCGGGTTCGCTGTTCGGCGAGGAATTCAACCGCATCGACGCGATGGCGAGTGAGTTTCACCGGCGCGTGTACAAGGGATACGCCACAATCGGCCGGAGCGCCGGTGGCCGCTGGGCGCGCATCGACGCGGCCCAACACCCTGACGCCGTCTTCGATGACATCGTGGGCGTGCTGAACGACGCCCTGCCAGCCCTTTCGAGGCGTTCGGGTAAGCTCAAACAGAAAGCGTAACCATCCACTATGGTTGACATCCTCTTTGAACTGGCGGTCACGGGCGAATCGCCGGACAATGGCGCATGGCTCGATCCGCTTGAAATCGACCTGCTGCTGGAGTCGACACGCCGGCAGATCGAGACGCACATCCACAACCGGCTCGACGGCATCGCGTGCGATATCCACGGCGAAACACCGCGCGTGATCGTCCGCGGGGGCTACGATCTAGCGACCGAAGAGCTTAACGTCGGCTACGACGTTCAAGCCTGCTGCAACCTGATGATTATGAAATCCGCCGCCCTGTTAGGACGTTGACCCCGTATGCGTCAATACGCCCATCTGCTGAAGCAAAATCGAGACATCCGGCTGATCTGGTTCTCGGAAATCACCAACCTGATCGGCGACTGGTTCAGCCATGTCGTGCTCGGCGCGCTCGTCATCAGCCTGATGCCAGATCACGCCGGTTTCGCCATCAGCACGCTGATCGTGGCGCGCTTTCTGCCGCCGTTGATCCTCTCTCCGCAGGCGGGGTCACTGCTCGACCGCTTCAATCGCCAGCGGATGCTCGTGTGGAGCAACTGGCTGCGCGCCGTCATCGGCCTTGTACATCTGCTGCCACTGTTCGATCCGTCGCTGGTGTGGCTGATCTACGTCGGCGTGGTGGCGCAGTCGACGCTGGCAACCGTATATCCGCCGGGGCTGTCGGCGCTGATCGCATCGGTGGTCAAGCCGACCGAGTTGGTGACGGCCAACACGCTCAGCAACGCGACGTGGTCGGCGGCGCTGGCGGCGGGCGGCGCGCTGGGCGGGATCGTCGCGGCGGCGTTTGGCTCAGCCACGGCGCTTCTCATCGACGCGCTGTCCTTCGTTATTGCTGGCGCGTTGATTGCTGGCGTGCGCGGGTATGTCCCCACACCGCCCGACCCGTCCGTAGATGCGGCGCAGCGACGGCGTGATGCCAGCGTGCGCGACGGCCTGCGGTATATCCGCCAGCACAAGCCGACGCTGGCGACCATCTTCGTGAAGTTCGGCAGCAGCCTCGGTAACGTGGATACCGTCATGGCGGTACTGGCGACCCAGATCTTCGTGATGGGCGTCAACGGTTCGCTGTCATTGGGCATCTTCTATAGTGCCTTCGGCGTGGGGGCTGTGCTCGGCCCGCTGATTGCCAACGCGATCCATGACGGCTCTGGCCGGTCTCTGCGGCGCTGGATCTGGTTCGGGTTTGCCATTCAGGCGGTCGGCTGGCTGGTGATCGGCCAGATCACCGGCCTGTTGGTCGTGTGTATCGGGATTGTCATGCGTGCGATGGGTGGCTCGGTCAACTGGACGTACAGCTCGGTGCTCTTGCAGCGCACAACGCCAGATCGCTACCGTGGGCGCGTGTTCTCCATCGACAACATGCTGTACTACGTCGCGACGGTGTTCGCCACGCTCATTCACGGCACGCTGATCGACATGCTGGGGCCGCACAATATGGGGTGGATCGGGGCCGGCACGGCGGTGGTCTCGATGCTGCCGCTGCTGGGCTGGAGCTATGCGCTGCGCCGTTGGCGTGAGCCGGTCGCCGAGGGCGCGGGGTGAACCAGCCGGTCAACGTGGCGGCGCTGACTCCGCATCCCTGCGCGCACGAACTCACAAACAGCCTAATAGAGACGGGTATGTTGAGGTTTGATCCATGTCCAATGCGCGTACCAAGCCGCCAACGCTCGGTCTGATGTCCACTGACCACTGACCACCGCCCACTAACCCCTGACCACTGACGACTGACGACTCGCCACTCATCACTTTCCACTCAAAAAAGCGGCAGGCCGGCGTGACGCACGCGCACGCGATAGACGCTGGTCGTTGCCGTGATGTACAGGCCGCACAGGTCGGGATCGCCGAAGGCCAAGTTAGCCGCCGGCTCGGGCGTTTCGATTACGCCGAGACAGGTGGCATCCGGCATAAACACATGAATCCCGCCGGGGCCGGTCGCGAACAGCTTGCCGGTGCTGTCGATCTTCATCCCGTCAGGCCACCCTTCGGCATCTCCGGCGAGGGTCGCCCAAACCCGGCTGTTCTTGAGCGTGCCATCCGGCTCGACGTCGAAGACGCGGATGTGATCGCGGTGCGTGTCGTTGACGAACAACTGCCACTCGTCCAGCGAGAAGCACAAGCCGTTCGGCCCGCTGAAATCGTCGGCGGTGCGTGGGGGAAGAATCA
>JAANMY010004092.1_pt1 | contig 11387 bp, 10 predicted proteins | sample 7279691 | NCBI WGS metagenome assembly JAANMY01 (sample SAMN14094543, study PRJNA606508) | bioreactor metagenome | isolation source: A lab-scale SPAN reactor treating ammonium-rich wastewater day 388 | place: Ireland: Galway | collected 2018-02-07
GGGGCAGTGCAAAAATTGCGGAGAATGGAACACTTTAGTAGAAGAAGTCGTGGAAAAAACCTCATCCAAAACTCCCCCTTTTTCAAAATCGAAACAGAATGTTATCAACATCATTGAAGTAGAAGCCATTGAAGAACCAAGAATAAAAACACCTTCTGATGAACTGAACCGTGTTTTGGGCGGCGGAATTGTATTGGGGTCTGTTACTTTGATCGGTGGCGAACCCGGAATCGGGAAATCTACCCTGCTTCTTCAGCTTGCTCTGAAAATGAAGAAAAAAATCTTCTATGTTTCCGGGGAAGAAAGTGCTTCGCAAATCAAAATGAGAGCCGATCGTCTGGCGGAAATCAAAAATCCCAACTGCTTTCTTTTTACAGAAACGAATCTGGAAAAAATTCTTCATGAAGCCAAAAAACTGGAGCCTGACTTTGTGATTATTGATTCCATTCAGACTCTACAGTCACAGTTGATTGAAAGCTCACCCGGAACTGTTTCTCAGATTCGGGAATGCTCTAATGAAATCATCAAATACGCCAAAGAAAATAATGTGCCTGTATTTTTGGTGGGTCACATCACGAAAGACGGACAAATTGCAGGACCGAAAGTACTGGAACACATGGTAGATGTGGTGTTGAATTTTGATGGCGACAGAAATCATCTTTTCCGATTATTGAGAGCCAATAAAAACCGTTTCGGATCGACTTCCGAGATCGGAATTTATGAAATGATTTCGCAGGGTTTAAAAGAGATAAAAAATCCATCCGAAATTTTAATTACCAAAAAATTTGAGGAACTTTCAGGAAATTCTGTTGCGGTAACACTAGAAGGAAACCGTCCGATGCTTTTAGAAATTCAGGCTTTGGTAAGCACAGCGGTTTACGGAACCCCGCAAAGAAGCTGCACCGGTTTTGATTCTAAAAGACTCAATATGCTTTTGGCTGTTCTGGAAAAAAGAGCGGGCTTCCAGTTGGGAGCAAAAGACGTTTTCCTGAATATTACAGGTGGTATAAAAACTGATGATCCTGCTTTGGATTTGGCCGTAGTTGCTTCTATTCTTTCGTCCAATGAAGACATTGCAATTTCTGAACAGTTTTGCTTCGCAGGAGAAATTGGTTTAAGCGGAGAAATACGACCGGTTGCGCAAGTTGAGCAAAGAATTACAGAAGCCGAAAAACTGGGCTATGAAAAGATTTTTGTTTCTAATCTGAATAAAATTCCCAAAAGAAAATTCGGGATCAAAATTGAAGAAGTTAGCAAAGTTGAGGATTTTCACGAAAGACTGTTTTAAAAAAATAAAATCTGATCAAAAAAGATTATATTTACATTTGTAAAAGCTTTATTCATAAAACTTTAGAAGTAAAGCGGTTAAAAAAAACAATATAATTCATATTAAAATACCAAATATGAGAAACAAAATTACTTTTTTGATGCTTTTTTTCAGTATCATTATTTTTTCACAGAATAAAATATTCCAGAACAGCATCAGTGAAAACAGCCTCAACTCAGAGCAGAAAGTTAGTAAAGATCTCGCCTCAACCTATCTTTCAACTAAATATTATGCACAATCATCTTTCGGATTACAATCTGACCTTACCATAGTTTTACCGGGCAACAGAGAGATTAAAGCACAGTTTTCCAGAAATTTTAAATACAGTAACGGAAGTGAATCTTCGGTTTTCAGCATACAAAATGAACCAAAATCTGAACTTGTTTTTTCTAAAGCAGGAAATGCAATTACAGGAATGTATGTTTCTGTTTCCGGAGAAAAAATAATTTTCCATCAGTTAGACACCAATTTATTTGCTGTTTCTGTGGTAAATGAAGCTTCCTTGATTCAGAGAGATTCTAATGAAGATTTTATCGTAAACAATTCTGCAATTTCGCAAAAAGTAAATTCAAACATCTGTCTGGATGCCACACCAGTTTGTCCTTCCACCACGATCGACGTTCTTATTGTGTATACTTCTGCTGCAAGAGCCTCTTGGGGAGGTGTTTCACAAAGCAATTCTTTTGCCGCAACCGCCATTACAAATTTTAATACAGCTCTTATTAATTCAGGTGTTACCAATACTTTTATCAACTTGGTGTATTCAGGTGAGATTTTTTATACCGAATCAGGGAACATTTCTACGGATTTAGCCAATTTCAGAAACAATGGTGACGGATTTTTAGATGATGTACACGTTTTAAGAAGCACCTATGGAGCCGATCTTTGCGCTCTGGTAACAGCATCACCAACCAATACCTGCGGATTGGGATATCTCAATACAAACCCGACCAATTATTCTGCAAATGCCGCATTTTCGGTAACTTTATTTAACTGTGTGGTTAGTAATTACAGTCTTTCACACGAGATGGGACACAATATGGGACTGAGACATGACTGGTTTGTAGACTCAAGTACAACACCATGTAGCAATCATCATGGTTATGTGAATCAGACTGCCGTACTTTTGGGTACATCAAGCACATCATCACAGCGTTGGAGAACAATCATGGCATATAATGATGAATGTACCACCAACGGAATTTCCTGCGCAAGAATCAACAGATGGGCAAATCCGAATGTGAATTACAATTCTGAACCCACTGGAGTTGCCATTGGAAATTCAAATCCAGCCAATGAAGCTTTTGGCTTTTCGCGATTTGCATGTGTTGTTTCACAGTTTATGCCTACATCTAGTTTGGGAACATTTGAAGTGGGAAACAGAGATGTAAAAGATTTTACCGTTTTTCCTAATCCTGCAAAAGATGAAATTAATATCTGGATCAAAAATTATGAAGCATATATTTATAAGGTAGTTAACATTCTTGGGCAGATTGTTATTTCAAGTGATAAAAAAACCATCAATCTGAAAGGACTTCCTTCAGGAGAATATTTTCTGAATGTTTACACCGATAAAAATACTTTTGTAGCAAGCAAAAAGTTTATTGTAAAATAATTTTTTGTTTAAAACTAAATCAGGAAAATCCTTTATCTTAGTCTAAAGATAAAGGATTTTAAATTTAAGCCTTTATAAAGATTGTATGAATTTTCTTGCCCACTCATTTCTTTCCTTTTCTGACGGACAAATTGTCGGGCAGTTTCTCGAAGATTTTATCCGGAACAATGAGCGGTATAATTTCCCAAAAGAAATACAGGACGGGATCACCATGCACAGAGCCATTGATACCTTTACCGACTCACACCCCGCAATACATGAAGCCAAAAAAATATTCAGTCCGCTTGTGAGACTGTATGCCGGAGCTTTTGTAGATGTTTCTATGGATTACTTTCTGGCAACAGATTTTAGCTTACATGATTTAAACGGCTGGAAAGAACATTCAATTAAAATTTATAAAGTTTTAAATGAAAATTTAGAGTATTTTCCGAATGCCTTTAAAAGAATGCTTATCAAAATGGAGCACGATGACTGGTTATTCAATTACCGTGAAGATTGGGGCATCCAGTTTAGTATTCAGAATGTTTTAAACAAAGCAAAATATTTAGATAAAAACATTCCGGTTTTTCAGGCTTTTTTAGATAATAAAAAAAAATTACAGAAATGTTATGATAATTTCTTTCCGGATTTACTGGCGCATGCAAAAGCAGAAAATGCACTTTTACAATTGGAAAGATAAGCTAAAACTGCTGATACAGATACCGATTCGGATAAGTTAATTTTTCACTTTTCCGTGTTCCGTTGATGATGACATGAACCAAGTTAATCTGGTCATCAAACAGATTATATAAAAAACTTACTGCAGCTTCTATTTTTTTCGGATTTTCAATTTTTTCGGATTCAAGATAAATGTTAACGGATTCGCTGTCTTCCTCATAACCCACATAGTTCACCTTTAAAAACTGACTATTGGTTTTTAATTTAAAATATTCTGAACTGTAATTTCTAATAGCTTCATCAAGCTGTGTTTTATATTTGGAATCATTAAAATGAAAAGGCTTTCCGTATTTTTTGGCTAAACCATTCTCAAGATCATCCAGAAAAAACCTTCCGGTAATTTCAAAAGCTTTTGACTTTGAATTGTAATTGATTTCTACCGAACCCACATGATATGGGTGCTTTATATCTGTAAATGATGAAAAAGCAATAAAACACACAAAGAGAAACAATATTTTTTTCATTTTAAAATCTCAATAATTTTTTCAGGATTTTGTCTCATATCAAAGAATAAAAGAACTTTTATCTGACTTTCATTTTCTTTTCGGAAGTACATTCTTCAAAAACATGAGCCGGAACTCCTTCTATCATTTCATGCTCTTCTTTCTGCACAGAAACAGACTTCACTCCTTTTATTTTTTCTAAAAGTTGCTTGATAAACGCAAAGTCCTCAGAATTTTCCAATTCTATATTAACAATCATGACGTTGAAATTTACACAAAGTTAAAATAAATTTTGTATCATCGTATTTTAAAAAAATATCATCAAAATGCAGGATTTTTTATTTTATCTGAAACTTGGCTGGGAACACATCATCTCTCTTGATGCACTTGATCATCAACTTTTTGTTTTGGCTTTAATCGCAGTATACACTTCCAAAGACTGGAAAAAAATACTGGTTTTGGTAACCGCTTTTACCATTGGGCATTCTATTACTCTAGCTTTAAGCATTTTAGACATTGTAAGAGTATCCTCAGACTGGGTAGAATTTTTAATTCCACTAACGATAGTTTTAACTTCTTTGAGTAACATTCTCAATAAAAATAAAAATCAGTCAAAAAGTAAGTTCAATTATTATCTGGCTTTATTTTTCGGATTGATTCACGGGATGGGCTTTGCCAATACAGCAAGAGTAATGATTGCCAAAAGCCAGAGTATTGCAGTTCCATTGCTGGGTTTTAATATTGGTCTTGAACTGGGACAGATTCTCATTGTTTTTGCAATATTAATACTGCTTTTTATTCTTTTAAATCTATTTAGGATCAATAAAAAAGACTGGGTTTTATTTATCTCTTCAGGAGTTTTTGCTTTGGCTCTAAAGATGACTTTGGAAAGAATTCCTTTTTAAGACTGAAACATTTTGAAATTTTTAACTACTTATTATTATATTTGATAATTATTTAAATTTTCTTTCATGAAACTAACTGTTACTGCTCTTTCGGTATTTTTATATTTGGGTGTCTCTGCACAGCAAATCCAAAACAACCCAGGAAGCAATCACGGCAATAAATTTGAGCAGCTGGGAACCATTCTTCCTACTCCGAATGTCTACAGAACAGCTTCCGGAGCACCGGGACACGCTTATTGGCAGAACAGGGCGGATTACGAAATTTCCGCTTATCTGGATGAAGACAAAAGAAATCTGAGAGGCTCTGAAACTGTTACGTATTACAACAATTCACCTGATGATTTAGATTATATCTGGCTCCAGTTGGATGAAAACCAGCAGTCGTCGGTAAAAAAAGCAGATTATCCTTTTTCTTCCACTCTACCCAAAGCTGTGAGCGATCAGCAGCTGAAAGTTTCAGAATTACCTGTGAAAGATAATGGTTACGGAGTAAATCTGGAAAAAGTAACAGATGCATCAGGAAACCCTTTGAAATATACGGTCAACAAAACGATGATGCGTATTGATCTGCCTAAAGTTTTAAAGAAAGGCGAAAAATTCATCTTTAAAATTGACTGGAATTATAACATTCCTAACCGAATGAAAATGGGCGGCAGAGGCGGTTATGAAAATTTTCCGGAAGATGGGAATGATTTGTATACTATTACGCAGTGGTTTCCTAGAATGTGTGTGTACAGCGATTTTCAGGGATGGCAGAATCACCAGTTTACAGGAAGAGGAGAATTTGCTTTAGTTTTCGGAAATTATAAAGTTTCTGTAAATGTTCCCGCAGATCATATCGTGGGCGGAACGGGCGAATGCAAAAATTACGAACAGGTTCTTACCTCAGATCAGCTTACCAGATACAGAAAAGCAGAAAAAGCTAACGAACCGGTTGAAATTGCAACATTAGACGAAGCTAAAAAAGCAGAGAAAAACCGCTCAAAGCAGAGAAAAACCTGGATTTTTGAAGCCAAAGATGTAAGAGATTTTGCCTGGACTTCATCAAGAAAATTTGTTTGGGACGGAATGGGAGTTTTAATTCCGGAAAACAACAATAAAGTAATGGCAATGAGCTTCTATCCTAAAGAAGCGTATGGTTTATACAGAAAATTTTCCACGAAAGCTGTTGCACATACTATAAAGACTTATTCAGAATATACGGTTCCATATCCGTATCCTGTTGCGCAGTCTGTAGAGGCTTCCAACGGGATGGAATATCCGATGATCTGCTTTAATTTCGGAAGAACAGAAAAAGACGGAACTTATTCCGAAGGCACAAAGAACGGAATGATCGGGGTAATTATTCATGAAGTGGGACACAATTTTTTTCCGATGATCATCAATTCAGATGAAAGACAATGGAGCTGGATGGATGAAGGCTTAAACACATTCACCGAATATTTAACGGAAGAAAAATGGGACAACAAATTCCCTTCAAAACGCGGACCGGCATGGACGATTGTTGACTACATGAAACTTCCGAAAGATCAGTTGGAACCCATTATGAGTAATTCTGAAAATATTATTCAGTTTGGACCCAATGCTTATGCAAAACCTGCAACAGGTTTAAATATTCTTCGCGAAACCATTATGGGAAGAGAGCTTTTTGACAAAGCCTTCAAAACTTATTCAAAGAGATGGGCGTTTAAACATCCCGAACCTGCAGATTTTTTCAGAACGATGGAAGATGCAAGCGGAGAAGATCTGGACTGGTTCTGGAGAGGCTGGTTCTACGGCACAGACCCGGTTGACATTGCTATTGATAAAGTTACTGTAGCAACACCCGATTTTGCAGCTGTGCAACAGGAGCGTGAAATTAAATATAAAGTTGAGAAACCTGTACAAAATGAATTTGAAGATATTTCTAAAATAAGAAACAGAGAAGATAAAACCATCACTTTTGAAGTAGAAAAAGACAAAAGTCTGCAGGATTTTTATTACCGATACGACCGAGGTCAGGAAAAAGTAGACTATAATAAAGAATATACCTTTAAAACTGAAGGAAGTGAAGCCTTAGATAAAAAAGAGCAGGATAAACTCAAGAACTTTACTGCATATCAAATCGATTTTGTTAACAAAGGTGGCGTCGTAATGCCGATCATTCTTGAATTTACTTTCGAAGACGGCACCAAGCTAAGAGACAAATCTTCAGCACAAATCTGGAGACACAATGAGCAAAAAGTTTCCAAGACTTTTTATTTTGATAAAAAATTGAAGTCTGTACAGCTGGATCCTATGAGAGAAACAGCAGATATTGATACTTCAAACAATTTCTGGAGCCATGACGGAAGCACCTCTGAAACTTCAAAATTTCAGGTATTCAAGCAGAAAAAAGACGGTCCGGTAAGAGGCGGCGGCAACGGAAGAGTAAATCCGATGCAGGCGGCAGGAAAGAAAGACTAAATGAAATGGCTGATTATTTTAATCAGCCATTTTTTTATTACAAAATAGAAAAAGTTGATATGATCGTACTTTTCTCATCCAATGAGTTAGGATTAGTAACTGTAATACCATATTCTCCCGGCAGCTTATCTTTCAGGGTTATTATATATGAATTTTGTCCATATTTTTTACCTGTAAAATTAAGATAATGAAGCTTATTCGTTTTAGTAGTCCCGAAAGTATTCATAGATGCCATTTCTGCTCTTCTGAACTTTTTATTTGAATCAAATTCAAAAATCTTGATAATAGCCATAGGATCTGTATTATTGTCTACAGCACGTACAATAAACTGAATATCATCACTAGATTTAAGTTTTGTTATAGAGCAACATCCATCAATCTGCAGCTTAGATTTAATGCTGCCAAAGCCAGTAATCACCATTCCCGCATTCATAGCAGAACGTGTTTGTGTCATATGTTTTTCCAGGAGCACCGTACTTTGATCAGGTTTTAGTAATAAACATTCTCCAATAAATTCAGGTTCAGTTGCAGTTTGACCATACAGGCCGATTGATGACAATCCAATCGCAGCCAATAATAAAATAGTTTTCATTTATATTAATTTTTCTTAATGATTTTGCAAAAATATCATTTAATTCGAAACACAAATGACTTTTATATAAATTTATTTCATCAGAACACAAATAATAAGGTCTGCCAAAATTTCACATCCCTTCAAAAAAATCTGCCAAAAATTTCTTTCTCGTCTATTGGCACACAATTAGAGAAGTACAAGACAGAAATAACTAAAAAATTAAATATATTATGTCAGTAAACTTTAAACCATTAGCAGACAGAGTTTTGATCGAACCGATCGCCGCAGAAACTAAAACAGCTTCAGGTATTATCATCCCGGATACGGCAAAAGAAAAACCACAGGAAGGTACTGTAGTAGCAGTAGGCCCGGGGAAAAAAGACGAGCCTACAACAGTTCAGGTTGGTGACAAAGTTCTTTACGGAAAATATTCAGGTTCTGAATTAAAATTAGACGGAAAAGATTTCTTAATTGTAAAAGAGGGAGATCTTCTAGGAGTTATTGGCTAATAGCTGTTGGCTCTGGCAGATGCCTTTCCAGTATTGAGAATAGTTTATGAGAGATTTTAAGAAGTTTGAAGTTTGGCAATTGAGTCATCAGTTAACTTTAAAAATTTATAAAGCAACCAGAGATTTTCCGAAAGAAGAACTGTTTGGAATAACCTCTCAAATCAGAAGATCATTTGCTTCAATCGGATATAATATTTCTGAAGGAAGCGGGAGAAATTCAGATAAAGAATTTGCTAATTTCATCAACTTCGCACTGGGATCATCAAATGAAGCCGAAAACCAGTTAATCCTTTCAAAAGATTTAGAATACATCTCAGAAGAGAAATTCCAAATCCTTGAAGAAGAATTAATCATACTTAAAAAGAAGCTTGTCGCCCTTTGGAACAGGCTCAACGGCAACTAGCATCTAGCCGATGGCTAACAAGCAAACTGCCTTTAAAGAATTAAAATTAAACAAAAAATCAAACACGCGAATCGCTAAAAGCCAAAAGCCAAAAGCCAAAAGCAATTCGCCAAAAGCAAAACAATATGGCAAAAGAAATAAAATTCGATATCGAGTCAAGAGACGCTTTAAAAAGAGGTGTTGATGCATTGGCAAATGCAGTAAAAGTAACTTTAGGTCCAAAAGGGAGAAACGTGGTAATCGAAAAATCTTTCGGTGCACCTCACGTTACTAAAGACGGGGTTTCAGTTGCAAAAGAAATCGAACTTGAAGACAGAGTAGAAAACATGGGAGCTCAAATGGTAAAAGAAGTGGCTTCCAAAACCAATGATATTGCAGGAGACGGTACAACTACCGCTACTGTTTTGGCACAGGCTATCGTAAGAGAAGGTCTTAAGAACGTAGCTGCAGGTGCAAACCCAATGGATCTGAAAAGAGGGATTGACAAAGCAGTAACTGCAGTTGTTGAGAATTTAAAATCTCAGTCTAAAACTGTTGGTGATTCTACAGAAATGGTAAAGCAGGTTGCTTCTGTTTCTGCTAACAACGACGAAACAATCGGTGCTTTGATCGCTGAAGCTTTCGGAAAAGTAGGAAAAGAAGGCGTTATCACGGTAGAAGAAGCGAAAGGTATTGATACAACCGTTGATGTTGTAGAAGGGATGCAGTTTGACAGAGGTTACCAGTCGCCATATTTTGTGACTAATCCTGAAAAAATGTTGGCTGAACTTGAAAACCCATACATTCTTTTAGTTGAGAAGAAAATTTCTTCAATGAAAGAATTGCTTCCTGTTCTTGAGCCAATCGCGCAAGGTGGTAAATCTTTATTGATTATTTCTGAAGAAGTTGAAGGAGAAGCTTTGGCAACTTTAGTGGTAAACAAATTAAGAGGTTCTCTTAAAATTGCTGCCGTAAAAGCTCCGGGATTCGGTGACAGAAGAAAAGCAATGTTGGAAGATATCGCCATCTTAACTGGCGGACAGGTTATTTCTGAAGAGCAAGGTTTCACCATGGAAAACATCTCTTTGGATATGCTGGGAACTGCTGAGAAAGTATCTATTGACAAAGATAACACGACAATCGTAAACGGTGGTGGTGAAGACAGCAAGATCAAAGGTAGAGTAAACCAGATCAAAGCTCAGATGGAAACAACAACTTCTGACTACGACAGAGAAAAATTACAGGAAAGATTGGCTAAATTAGCCGGTGGTGTTGCTGTATTGTATGTAGGTGCTGCTTCTGAAGTGGAAATGAAAGAGAAAAAAGACAGAGTAGATGATGCACTTCACGCGACAAGAGCTGCTGTAGAAGAAGGTATCGTTGCAGGAGGTGGTGTTGCTTTGGTAAGAGCAATCGCTTCTTTAAATGATCTTTCAGGTGCCAATGCAGACGAAAATACGGGTATCAAAATCGTAAAAAGAGCGATCGAAGAGCCATTGAGACAAATCGTTGCCAACGCAGGTGGTGAAGGTTCTGTAATCGTTGCTAAAGTGGCAGAAGGAACTGCAGATTTCGGTTACAATGCTAAAACTGACGAGTATGTAAACATGCTTGAAGCAGGTATCATTGACCCTACAAAAGTAACAAGAGTTGCTCTTGAAAATGCAGCTTCTGTTTCAGGAATGCTTTTAACTACTGAATGTGTTATCACTGAAGTGAAAAAAGACGAACCTGCTATGCCAATGGGTGGTGGAATGCCGGGAATGATGTAGTCATCACCGATGCTTTAAATATATGAACCGTTCAGATTTTTCTGGGCGGTTTTTTGCTTTGATTATAGTTATATTAATAAAAAAATCCCGAGTGCTTATTCAGCGGCTCGGGTTATAAACTTAAGTTTATTATAGTGAGGTTGCCGAAGCCAAAAAGTTTAACTAAATTTAATCTTTTAAATTAATTACCCTTTTAAATCCTTCCCTCCAAAGGAATTACAAATTTAAACATTAAATTTAATGAATCAAATTTTAAATGTAAATACAACGAAGATTGATTTATCAAATCAAAATCTAACTAAAATTCCCGAAGAAATTTTTGAATTCAAAAATCTTAAAAAATTAATTTTAAGAAATAATAAAATAAAAGTCATTCCTCAGGAGATTGAAAAATTGAAAAAACTTGAAACATTAGATTTATCGGGAAATAATATAAATAATTTTTATTCTAAAGTTTGTACTTTAAAAAAACTTAAAATACTAAACTTAAACAATAATAAAATAAAAACAATTCCCATTCAAATAAAGCAACTTACAAATCTGTTGAGCTTACATTTTGCAAATAACTCAATTTTAGAACTACCTAAAGAAGTTTTTTATCTTGAGAAATTAAGAGAACTTGATATAAGTAATAATAATATTGAAAAATTAAACAGCAATATTATGACTCTTCAAAACTTAAGGAAATTATGGATAAA
>JAANMY010004095.1_pt1 | contig 11385 bp, 14 predicted proteins | sample 7279691 | NCBI WGS metagenome assembly JAANMY01 (sample SAMN14094543, study PRJNA606508) | bioreactor metagenome | isolation source: A lab-scale SPAN reactor treating ammonium-rich wastewater day 388 | place: Ireland: Galway | collected 2018-02-07
CAGCGCCGCCGCCAGGAACGCGAGGTCGCGCTGTCGAGCACCTGGATCGGCGCTCAGGCCTGGCGCATCGCCAGCGCCACCTGATAGGCCCCCGGGACATGCTGATCCAAGGCGACCTGCAATGCAGTTTCCTGCCGGCGCGAGTACACCATCAAGGGCGAGCCTTCAGGCATCCAGACGCTGGCATAGGCCTGGGCACTGCGCCGTGGCCGAGTTCGCAGGATCACCCCATGCAGGATGGGCAGCCAGAACAAGCGGGGCGCCTCGATCACGCGCGGATCGGCCAGGAACTCGGCCAGGTAGCGCCGCACGGCGGACGGGGTTGGCGCGTCGGGACTGCCCAGGTTGACGAGCAGAACGCCCACGGCCGGTGCAGGGGGGGAAAGCGAGTTTTGCATTCAAAAAATTCCGCTTGGTGTGATCAGGATCGGATGGATATCGTCCGCCGATCCCCGTTCCCTGAATCCCGTGTTGATAAGCCATGACACGAAACGGTCATATCTCGGGGATTAAACTCGTTTCTGGGCCAGCAGAAACATTGGCCCCCTTTTTGCCTTTATCCCACGGCACAAATCGCGTGATCGCATGCGAGACAACCGGCGTTCATCACGCTTGTGAACCCCGGATCTTCACACAATGACATGAAGGTGACCCATGAAAATGCCTCCCTCGTGCTGTCCCTGGGCAGCCTGCTCGCGCTTCCCCTTCCTGCGATGGCCGCCATGACGGAAATGGCGGACAGTGAACTGGCCGACGTATCGGGTCAGGCCTATTCAGTGGAGTTCGGCCGTTACGAACACACCATTCCCGATCTTACCGAGCGCGACATCGTCCTCGTAAGCGATACGGCTCGGTACATCGAAGCGGATTACCCGCTACTGACAGGTCTTGCCCGAAAAGGCACGGTCACGGCCACCAACGCCGCCATCGTTTCGGGAAAAACCGCCGCGATCGCCACCGTGGCAACCGTGCCGGGTGTCGGCACCGTGGTTGCCCCCATTCTCTCGTTTCTGCCCACCCCAAAGGTAAGCTTCGAGTGACCGGTTTCCCCGGCGTCTCCTGAGACGCCGGGGAAGTCCCGCATCAAGTAACGACCGGCCGGCGACTCACCTTGGCGGTGCCGGCGTTCCCATCAGCGTCGCCAGATCCACATCCCAGGCGTCATAGCCCGCCTCTTGGGGAATCCGCATGCGCTTGCCCTGGGGCGTGTCCACCAGGCAGGGCAGCACCGTCACCACGGGGGCGGCCTGGGTTGCGGCCCAAGCCGCCTGCACCGTGTCATGGCGGGCCAACTTTTGCAGATTCATCAAGGTGGGCCAGATGATGGCGTGCTGGCCGGCCTGGGCGGCCGCAATGGCATCGCCCGGGTTGATCCACAGCGAATCAACCGTCTCGCCGCCATCGTGACGCAGCACGGTATCGCCCGTCATGCGGGCGAGAAAAAAATGCGTATCGAAGCGCTTGGGCACCATCTCCGGCGTGATCCAATGGGCAAAGGGCAGCAATGCCCCGAGATCCGGGCGTAGTTCCAGACGCTCCAGCAAGAGAGTGAAGCCAACGCCTTCTTGCACCAGTTCGGTGCGAAGACGATCCAGTGGCGCGGCATTCAATCCGTGCCCGCTGCCCGTTGCGCCTCCAGCCAGAAGCAGGCCACTTTCCTCGAACAGCTCCCGAATGGCCGCCACCCGGAACGGCGCCAGTGCATCATCGGGGGTCAGCGTTTGCCCCAGTTCGACATCTTCCGGCGCCAGCTTGCCGCCCGGAAACACCAGCGCACCACCAGCGAAATCGATCTGGTGATGACGCCGTACCATGAACACTTCCAATCCCTGCGGCCCGTCGCGCAACAACACCACGGTGGCCGCCAGTCTTGCTTCGGCGATTTTCATCTCCTGCCCCTTCCTTGGGTGAATTGTGTCTTGAGTTTAGCGGGATGGGCGCGCCGCACGATCCGATGTGACCCCCAGGGTCAAGAATAGTGCGCCTGCGAACATCACCAGCACCACCGACAAGCCAAGGCGCTGGCTACCGCTGGCGGCAGTCAGCCCGCCCACCAGGAAGGGACCCATAAAGGTGGTCGCCTTGCCAGAGAAGGCCATCAGGCCAAACAGCTCGTTGCGTTGGGCGACGGGCGCCATATGCGCCAGATAGGAGCGGCTGGCTGCCTGGGCAGGCCCCACGAACAAGCCCAGCAATCCGCCCCACCACCAGAAGGCCGGTGCATTCGGCGCCAACAGGAGCGCCGCCCCTGTGAGGAGCAGTCCGACCAGACTCCAGACCATGGTGGACTTGGCCCCAAAACGGTCATCAAACCAGGCAAAACCCACCGCGCCCACTGCGGAGGTCAGATTCAGCACGATGGCAAACAGCAAGACCTGTCGCTCATCAAACCCAAAGGTCCCGGCCGCGAACAGGCCGCCAAAGGCGAACACGGTGGTGAGCCCATCGATCAACAGCAGTCGACCGAGAAAAAATCGCAACAAGGGACCATCGCGCAGCAAGCGGCGCAAAGACACCACCAGATCCCCGAACGCGGCCCGCAACAACGACTGCTTGGATGGCACCACGACGCGCGCCGGATCGCGAACCGTCAGCAGCAAGGGCAGCGCGAACAGCGCAGTCCACGCTGCGGTCAGAAGGAACGTGGCCCGCACCGGCTCCGCCTGGGCAGGGTCCAGCCCGAAGGGCGGCGGATCCGCCTGCACAAAGCCAAACAGCGCCACCAGCAGACAGGCGAGCCCTCCCACATACCCCAAGCCCCAGGCCCAACCCGACCAGCGCCCAATGCGCGCAGGCGTGGCCAGATCCGCCAATTGGGCGTTGTAGAACACGAAAGCCAGCTCCAACGCCACCGTTCCCAACCCCGCCAGCAGCAGGGCTCGCAGGGCGAAATCCGCTTCCGGACGCACCGTCCAAAGCGCCGCGGTCGCCAGTACATTCACCAGGGTCAGCAGCACGAGAAAAGCCCGCCGGTGCCCGCCCCGATCCGCCACCGCGCCCATCAGCGGCGCCAGCATGGCAATGAACAAGCCCGCCACGCCCATGGTCTGCCCCCACCAGGCGGTACCGGTGGCGGCGTCCGGGGCAATGGCGCGGGCGAAATAGGCGGGGAACAGGAAAGTCTGGATCAAGGCGGCGTAGGCGCTGGTCGCCCAGTCGTAGAGCGACCAGGCCATCAGCGGGCCGCGGCGTTCCGGGGCGGTCGACATGAAAAGTTGTCCATCTTTGAGGTTAAGCAAGCGCTGGACGGTGAATGATCGGTGCGACCGTGCCACAGATCGCCCTGGACGGCGTGCGGTCTTCTCCCGGCGCGGCACGAAACTCGGCGTTCCGAACAGGCGCAAGCGGGGATTCTAGTGATTTTGTGTGACAGCGCCCAACAAAAAACCCCGGTCGGCGTGATACCGACCGGGGCTGCGTGAGCCAAGACATGGCTGGAAGCAAAGTCCTCGTGTGCACTGAACTGCCGATTGATGGCCGATCCCGCCGGCATCCTGCCATCCGATCCCCTCGTCCCTGACCGGAGGGGGTCCATCAATCCGCGTTGGCCTTCCTGGCCCCCGGCAACCATCCTGGCTACCGATCCGTTTTGCTGCGTCCCTGCCTCTTCCCTGAGTAGCGGCTTCCTGCCACCATTCATCCCTGATCGGGCCAATCCTTTGGCCCTGTGGTATCCGTACCACGTCCTCTCCGGACGATTTCCATCATCCTCCAACACAGTGACGAAAACTGTCAGACAGTGCCGAGAATCGGTGTAAGCATTTTCTTAATACATAGCATTAATGGATTCCCTGTGCCTCCATGGCTTATCGGATGGCCCCATGATCGGATTTCTGCAACGCGTGCGGCGAGCCTGGGTGGAGGTGGATGGGCACCGCGTGGCCCGCATCGAGACCGGCCTGTTGGTGCTGGTCGGCATGGAGCGCAGCGACACCCATGCCATCGGCGCCCGACTGTTGCAGCGCGTGCTGGACTACCGGGTGTTCCCCGATGCGCAGGATCGCATGAACCGCAGCCTGCGCGACATCCAGGGCGGACTGTTGCTGGTACCCCAGTTCACCCTGGCGGCAGATACCCGCAAAGGCAACCGTCCCGGTTTTTCCCCGGCCATGCCACCCGACGAAGCCCAAGCTTTATATGGCGAACTGCTGCAACACGCTCGCACCCAGCATCCGATCGTGGAAAGCGGCGTCTTTGGCGCCGACATGCAGGTCAGCCTGACCAATGATGGGCCGGTGAGTTTCTGGCTACAGGTGAGGAATGAAATGGCGGTGCGTTGACGCGCCGGGGCAGATTGTTCACACTCAAAAACCTACACCCTGCCAACCCATCCAGCCACGCCATGTCTGCCCGTACTGCCCGCGTTGAACGGGCCACGCTTGAAACCCGCATCAGTGTCGATCTGAACCTCGACGGCAGCGGGATATCGCGCCTGGCCACCGGCCTGCCCTTTTTCGACCACATGCTGGACCAGATCGCCCGCCATGGCGCCCTGGATCTCTCCATCACGGCGGATGGCGACCTTGCGGTGGACGCCCACCACACGGTGGAAGACGTTGGCATCACCTTCGGCCAAGCCCTGGCCCGGGCGCTGGGGGATAAAAAGGGCATCCAGCGCTATGGGCATGCCTATGTACCACTGGACGAGGCGCTGTCCCGGGTGGTGATCGACTTCTCCGGCCGGCCCGGGCTCGAATACGAGGTGAGCTACAGCCGCGCACGCATCGGCGACTTCGATGTCGATCTGATCCGTGAATTCTTCCAGGGTGTCGTCAATCACGCCCACGCCACGGTCCACATCGACAACCTCAAGGGCCGCAACGCCCACCATGTGGCCGAAACCGTTTTCAAGGCCTTCGGCCGTGCGCTGCGCCAGGCCGCCGCGCTCGATGAGCGGCAGGCCCAGGTCATCCCCTCTACCAAGGGAAGCCTTTAACCCCCCAGCGGATTGCGTCAATGCAGACCCTCGCGATACTGGATTACGGCATGGGCAACCTGCATTCCATGGCGAAAGCCTTGGAGCGGGTCGCGCCGCAGGCACGCATCCGCGTCACCCAGTCGGCTGCGGAACTGCGCGCCGCCGACCGGCTCATCTTCCCGGGACAGGGGGCGATGGGGCATTGCCGGGCGGAACTGGCCCAACGCGATCTGCTGGATCTGCTGCCCGAGCTCGCGCGGGAAAAGCCCACTCTGGGTGTTTGCCTGGGGCTACAAGCGGCTTTGGACTTCAGCGAGGAAAACGGCGGCACCCAGGGATTGGGCCTGTTTCCCGGCGTGGTGCGGCGCTTTCCGAGCGGCCTGCCCGAGGCGCCGGGCCTGCCCCCGATACGCATTCCCCACATGGGCTGGAACCGCGTCGAGCCCACTCGGCCCCATCCACTGTTCGAGGGGATTGCGCCGGGTAGCCGGTTTTACTTTGTACACAGCTACTACGCCCCGGCTGGATCGCCGGAGGTGGCCGCCGTGACCCATTACGGCCTGCCCTTCGCCGCTGCGCTGGGGCGGGATGGTTTTTTTGCGGTACAGTTTCACCCCGAGAAAAGCCAGCAGGCAGGTCTGCGCCTGCTCTCCAACTTCAGCCGCTGGGATGGCGCTTCCCCGGCAAGCACTACCTGACCCCGAGGTCCGTCATGCTGCTCATTCCCGCTATCGACATCAAGGACGGCCAGTGCGTTCGCCTGCGCCAGGGCCGGATGGATGACGTCACGGTATTCGCCGAAGACCCCCTCACCATGGCCGATCGCTGGGTTCAGGCTGGCGCCAAGCGCCTACACCTGGTGGATCTGGATGGCGCTGTGCAGGGTCGGCCGGTGAATCGAAACGTCGTCGAGCGCATCTGCGCCGCCTATCCCAACGTGCCGGTACAGATCGGCGGCGGCATTCGTGATGAGGAAACGGTGCAGAGCTACCTGGACGCAGGGGTGCGCTACGTCATCATCGGCACCAAGGCGGTCAATACGCCCCACTTCATCAATGACCTGTGCATGGAATTCCCCGGCCACATCATCGTGGGTCTGGATGCGCGCGACGGCAAGGTCGCCATTGATGGCTGGTCCAAGCTGTCTCACCACGAGGTCACTGACGTCGCCCGCCGACTGGAAGACGACGGCGTCGAAGCGATCATCTACACCGACATTGGCCGCGACGGCATGATGCAGGGGGTGAACGTTGATTCCACGGTGGCCCTGGCGCGCAGTGTTCACATTCCTGTCATCGCCTCCGGCGGCGTCCACAGCCTGGATGACATCCGCGCGCTGTGCGCCGTGGCGGATGAAGGCATCATCGGCGCCGTGATCGGCCGCGCCCTGTATGAAGGCTCGCTGGATCTGGCTACGGCGCAGCGGCTGGTCGACGGGCTGGGCGGCTGAGATGGCTCTTGCCAAGCGCCTCATCCCTTGCCTGGACGTCGACGGTGGACGGGTGGTCAAAGGCGTGCGCTTCGAAGGCCTGCGCGATGCCGGTGATCCGGTGGAAATTGCCCGGCGCTATGATGAACAGGGAGCGGACGAACTCGCATTCCTCGACATCACCGCCAGCCACCAGGAACGGGATACCCTGCTGCATCTGGTAGAGGCCGTCGCCGCTCAGGTGTTCATCCCCTTGACCGTCGGCGGCGGTGTGCGCGATTGCGCCGATGTGCGGCGCCTGCTCAACGCCGGTGCCGACAAGATTTCGATCAACAGCGCCGCAGTGGCCCGACCGGCGTTCATTGCGGAAGCCGCCGATCACTTCGGTTCCCAGTGCATTGTGGTGGCCATCGATGCCCGCCGCGTACCGGGAACGGATGCCGCCCCGCGCTGGGAAATCCACACCCACGGCGGACGCCGCCCCACTGGACTGGACGCACTGGACTGGGCCGAGCGCATGGCCCGCGACGGGGCCGGGGAACTGCTGGTGACCAGCATGGATCGCGATGGCACCGGCCTGGGGTTCGACAATGAACTCAACCGCGCCATCGCCGCGCGGGTCGAGGTGCCGATCATCGCCTCCGGCGGCGTAGGCAAGCTGGAGCACTTGCGCGATGGCTTGCTGGTGGGCCATGCCGATGCCGTGCTGGCAGCCAGCATTTTCCACTTTGGCACCCACACCATCCCCGAAGCCAAGGCTTTCCTGGCCGCCGCCGGGCTGGAAATGCGCTTGGATCCAGTGCAGGTGGAGCCATGACTGCGCCCGACTTGGACAGCGTGTGCTGGAACGCCGATGGCCTGGTGCCGGCCATTGCCCAGGACGCGGACAGCGGTCAGGTGCTGATGCTGGCCTGGATGAATCGGGCCGCCCTGACGGAAACCCTGGCCAGTGGCCGCGCCGTCTATTGGTCGCGGTCGCGCCGCGCCCTGTGGCGCAAGGGAGAAACCTCCGGCCACAGCCAGCAGGTGCGCGAAGTGCGACTAGATTGTGACGGTGATGCCGTGCTGCTGCGGGTCACACAAGCAGGCGACATCGCGTGCCATACTGGACGCAGCAGCTGCTTCTTTCGCCGTTGGGACCCAGCCAATGGCTGGGAGACGGTCGATCCGGTGCTGAAGGATCCGGGGGATATCTATGGCGCCTGAAACGGCCCTCGCGAGCTATCGCGCACTGGTGACCACGCTCCAGGCGCGGCGCGGCGCGGACCCGCAGACCTCCTATGTAGCGCAGCTCTATGCCAAGGGACTGGACGCCATACTCAAAAAAATCGGCGAGGAGGCGACCGAAACGGTCATGGCTGCCAAGGACGGGGTGCCCGATGCCCTGATCCGGGAAGTGGCGGACCTGTGGTTCCACAGCCTGGTGCTGTTGGTTCACCTGGACCTGGATCCCGATGCCGTGTGGGCCGAACTCGCCCGCCGTCATGGGGTCTCAGGGCTTACTGAAAAAGCCGCGCGGGACCCTTGAGCCCGGCGGAAGGAGCGTAGTGATGTTCGGCGGCATAAGCATTTGGCAACTTTTGATTCTACTGGTCATCGTGGTGCTGATATTCGGCACCCGGCGCCTGGGTAGCATGGGCAGCGATGTCGGCGAGGCCATCAAGAATTTCCGTTCGGCCATGTCTGATGGCGACAGCAACAAGCCGACGGCCAAAGCCCCCGAGGTCCTGCCCGGATCGACCCCAACGGCCAGCGCGCCGGTGGAACCGAGCCGGGACGAATCCCGGCCGGGCTGATCCCCCAACCGTATCTCGCTGCCCTTGGGGCGGGATGCCACCGCACCCGGAGATTTCCGGGGAGAGATGCCGGCATGTTGGATATCGGCTTCTGGGAGCTGGTTCTGGTTTTTGTGATTGCCCTCGTGGTGCTGGGACCTGAGCGTCTGCCTGGCGCCGCGCGTCAGGTGGGCCTTTGGGTGCGCCGGATCCGGGGACTGGCCCATGTCGCGCAGCAGGAATTGGAGCGAGAGCTGAAAATCAGTGAACTGCGCCAGCAACTGCACGATAATCCGGACCTGAAAACCCTGCAGTCCGTGCGCGAGGATCTCCAGCGCCTGCGCCGTCTTCCGGCGCAATCAATCCAGCCGCCGCCCCCCTCATCCAAGCCCGGGGAGCCCACTCCGAATCCATCGCCCCAGGATCCGCAGCCATGACCCCGGATGAGCCCGGCGATGCCTTCCCCGAGCAACCTTTCCTGACCCATCTGATCGAGTTGCGCAGTCGTTTGATGCGTTGCCTGTTGGTGGTGGGCATTTTGCTGGTGCCACTGGCCGTTTTCGCCAACCGGCTGTTTTCCATCCTGGCAGCGCCCATGCTGGCCAAGCTCCCGATCGGCAACACTCTGATCGCGACCCAGGTGGTGACGCCTTTCCTGACCCCTTTCAAACTGGCTGCCGTCACGGCCGTGTTCATGGCCATGCCCTACCTGCTGTGGCAGGCCTGGTCCTTCGTCGCGCCGGGGCTCTACCAGCAGGAGAAGCGCTTCGCCTATCCGATGCTGGTGATGAGCATCGTGCTGTTCTATACCGGCGTGGCATTCGCCTTTTTTATCGCCCTGCCCATCACCTTCGGTTTCATCACCCGCACCGCGCCCGACGGGGTGGCGGTGATGACCGACATCGCCAGCTATCTGGATTTCACACTTACCGTCTTTTTCGCCTTCGGCCTCGCCTTCCAGATTCCGGTGCTCACGGTGCTCCTGGCATGGGCCGGCATCACCACCCCCCAGGCCATGACACGGGCCCGGCCCTATGTGCTGGTGGGCGCTTTCACGGTGGGCATGTTGCTCACGCCGCCGGATGTGTTTTCCCAGACCCTGCTGGCCTTGCCGACCTATCTGCTCTACGAGGTGGGCATCGTGCTCGCCCGGATGATGGTCCCCGGCGCCCGCGAGGTGGATGCGCAGCGCCAGGATTCCAAGACCTCCTGAAAGGGCCGGCCGCCCCGTCTCGGCCAATGGGTTTCCAAGGAGTTCAACGCACCGGCTGGCCGTCGGTATCCACCACCTGCACCTCACCCCAGCCCAGCGCCGTCACCTCAGCCTCGATTTTCTTCAGATCGCCGACCACTACCCAGGTGAGCTGTTGCGGATCGATCCAGGCGCGCGCCACCTCGCCGGTCTGTTGAGGGGTCAGGGCGCGGATGTCTCGCACAAAATTGGCGTAATAATCATCCGGCAGGCCGTAGAGCACCAGATTCTCGATGCCACCCGCCACCTGAGCCGCCGTTTCGAACTGGCCGGGAAGCTTCAGGGTCATGTTCTTCTGGGCCTTGTCCAACTCCTCTGCAGTGACCGGCTTGGATCCCAGAATGGCGCCAATTTCCGCTGCCATCTCACGCATGGCCGCGGCCGTCTTGTCCCGCTGCACCGGGGCGTACAGCATCCAGGGGCGCTGGCCCTTGGCATCGCTGAGCGTGGAGCCGGCGCCATAGGCCCAGCCCTTCTGTTCACGCAGATTGAAATTGATGCGCGAGGTGAACATGCCGCCCAACACCGCATTGACCGCCCGGAAGGCCAGATCGTCCGCATGGCCGGTGGGTGCGATGAGCTCTCCAGCCATGATCATGGATTGGGCGTAGTCGGGCCGGTCGATCAGGAAGATGCGCGGCTTCTCGGGCCGCGGCCGCGTTGGCAGGACAGGCGTGGTCACCGCATCCTCAGGTGCTTTCCAGTCCCCGAAGACCCGCTCCACCTGAGTCTTCAGGGTCGCCAGATCCACATCCCCGACCGCGACCAGCACCGCATCCTTGGGATGCACATGGCGCCGGTAGAAGTTGCGCAGATCCTCTACCTTGGCTTCCCGGACCACATCCTCCCGGCCGCTGCCCGTGAGCGGCTGCCCATAGGGATGATCGAGCCCGTAAAGCAGCGGAGGCAGCACACGCTGCGCCATGCTCGAGGGCTTGGTCTTCTCCTGCGCGATGGCTGCCAGGCGCTGTTCCTTGAGCAGGGCCAGGCGATCCTCGGGGAAAGCCGGATCACGCACAATCTCGGCAAACAGGGTCAAGGCGGGTTCAAGCGTCTCGCGCAGCGCCGACAGGCCTATCACTCCCGCATCCAGCTGCGCAGAAGCCCCAATTTTGGCGCCCAGGCGTTCCTTTTCCGCCGCGATCTGTTGCGCATCCTGCCGGCTGCTGCCTTCTTCCAGCATGTCCAGCGTCAAGCCGGCCAGCCCGGAGCGGCGCGGGTCGTCGCTGGCAAAACCGGCAGGCACCAGCAGTTCCAGCTCCACCGTGGGCGCATTGGGCCGACGCGCGAGCACGACCGTCAGGCCATTGTCCAGCCGGGCCCGTTCCAAGGCGGGGAAATTCAGATCGGGCGGCGTGCCGGTGACGGGCACGGCGCTGCGATTCACGTCTTCGCCCACGGCGGCATAGGTCGGGTACGGGTCGACGGTAATGGTCAGCCGCCCCTCACCCAGCCAAGTCTTCGCCACGGCGCGCAACTGTTCGGGGGTCGCTTCCCGCAGGCGATTGAGATCGGTCTTCCAGGTGTCGGGATCCCCCCCCAAGGTCTGGCTTTCCGCCAACACCTGGGCCTTGCCGGCAAAGCCGCCGACCTTCTCGATGCCACGCAGGAATCCGGACAACGCGCCCATCCGTGCCCGCGTCAGCTCATCCGCGGTCGGTCCTTCCTGGGCAAAGCGGGCCAGCTCCTCGTTGGCCACTGCCTCGATGCGCGCCAGGTCGGCTCCGGGGCGAGCGGTCGCCATCAAATACACTTGCGAACCCAGTTCACCAGAACCAAGCCCCAGGCTCACGTCGGTGGCCAGTTGCTCCTGCTCCACCAGGCGCCGATGCAGCCGGGAAGTCTTACCGGATCCCAACACGGTGGTCGCCAGATCGAGCACCGGCAGGTCCGCGTGCCCCCATTCGGGCACATTCCACACTGCATACAGCCGCCCTTGGGCCACGCGATCCTGCAAGCTCATGCGACGCGGCTGGGCCAGTGGCGCAAAGTCCTTGGCGGGGCGCGTCAC
>JAANMY010004097.1_pt1 | contig 11380 bp, 9 predicted proteins | sample 7279691 | NCBI WGS metagenome assembly JAANMY01 (sample SAMN14094543, study PRJNA606508) | bioreactor metagenome | isolation source: A lab-scale SPAN reactor treating ammonium-rich wastewater day 388 | place: Ireland: Galway | collected 2018-02-07
GCGGCGCATTTCGAACCGGCACCAACGGGGCGCGCCGAGCGCATGGCCCAGTTGGAACGGTTGCTTGCTCAAGCCAACGCCGAAGAGGCTGCTCAACCGGCCGGCCTTCTCGCCGAAGGCAACGACGTCGTTGCCGGCGAACACGCGCTGGTCACCACCAGGAAGCGCAACGAGATCGTCGAAGCAAAACGCAGCGCGCTTCAGGCCCGGAAACGAGTGGACCTGTTGAAGACCGAACTTAAGGGAATTCTCGCCGAGCAGGAGAAGGTCCTTGAACTGGCCGCGGCCAGGTGGGGCGCGCAGCTTGAGAAACTGACTTACGCCATCGAGAGCATCAACCTGTACCTCGGACGTGACGAGCACTTCACCTGCATCCAGGAGGGCGAGCCGGCGCCAGCCCAGGAGCCGATAGCAATCCGTCAAACGGTACTATTTATGGACGAGGAATGCGCGTTGCAGGCGGACGAAGGCGGCATTGACTTCAAAAGTATTGAGGACTTCGACCGCTGGCTGTGCCAGCCGGAACATCTGCGGCAGGTGCTCCCGGAGGCCAAAGGCATTGTCGCCATGCGGCTGCGTCGCGGGGAGAAGTTCTACGCTAATGCGGCTGTCTGGGAGCAGATCATGTTCAGCCAGGCCAACGGCGGGACCTACATTCTTGTCCGCAACGGCACCAGGCTCTGGCGCGTCTGGAACAACCTCGAATTGCCGGGACATTTGTTCCCCACCAAAGCCGAGTTCGAGTCTTTGTTCCATGACAGATGGAACCAGGAACCGCTCCAACCGGGCAGCGTGCGGTATCAAAAAGCCCTCAACGAGGCCCAAGGGCTGCGGAAACTCTACCTTCAAGCGGCCCTCTTGCTCCAGGGTATCGTCGATCGTACGCGGGTATTTCACCCGCTGGCTGTGGAGCGGGTCAACCTCTTCGATCCGAACCCGGACCCGTCTGTCTTGCGCCTCATACGCGATGCGGAGAACCTGCTCGGCCCCGGCCGACTGCCGTATCAGGAATGGAGAAGACAACTCAACGACCGGCTTGAAGTCGGCAAGCGCATTGTCTTTGGCGGGACTTCTTACCAGCGCCATCGGTACGAGGACAGCAAGGACGGATACAGCCGCACGGTGCCAAAGTTTGTCGAATGGCCGGATCGTGACACCGTTTTCACTCTGACCAATGTTTCGCCTGACGATGGCGACTTTCAGTTTCAATTCCAACGCGAAGGAGTCAAGCGCCGGGCAACCTTCAATCTCCGCAGGCATGACGAATTTATCCTGAACTTCGACGACGCTAAGGAAGAGGACATAGAGTTTTACCTGTCCGACCGCGGCAACCGGCACCACTATCTGTCCAGCTTTCCGCTGCTCAAAGCCGCGCTGCGACTCAAACGCGAGGAGCGGGCCAAGGAAAAACCATTCGTCGATTTGCTGGCCCGGGACGCCGCGAACCGGTGCAAGATCGAGGAAAACGAAGCGCGCCAGTGGCTCTCGGTCATCGTCCCGTGGTGGAAACAAAAGAACAAATTTTCACGGGACATCACCACTGCCGAGAAAGCTGCGTACAAACAGATCCTGCAAGAGGTGCGACTGCGACTTGAGATTCGAGCCAACAAGGCCGATGCCGAAACAGTCGCGCGCATCCAGGCGGCGAGGCCTGACTGGCTCGTCATCGCCAAAGACACCGGGTACACCGTGGCATGTCTGAGGCGTGCGCCGGGAATTCTCGGTCTGGTCATACGCGAGATGTGGAGTCCGGATGGTTGTAACCTGAAAGCAACTATCGACTGGCACACGCCCGGTTCCGAAACCGGACGCTGGGAAGTGCTCGCCGCCCGGCCGGAGTGGACGGAATGGCCCAAGCATGGTCGCCGCGAGGAATACCTTTCAGAACCGGAATACCAGCAACTACTGGCCGAAGCGCGCGAACTCATCCTGAGGCAGAAAACCGAAGGAGATTGGAAAACGTTCGTCGCTGTTACCGCGTTGAACGATGCGCTCTATCTCCACGGGGTGAGGAATCGCGACTACTTCTGGGATCGCAAGGGAGATCCCGAATGGGTGATCAAGCAGGCCAACTGGAGGCGCATCAAAGGAATTGCCAGGCTGGAACCATGGGGTCATTGGCCCACGCTTTCGGGCAGACTCTGTCTTGACCCAGCCGAGGACAGCCCCAACGAGATCGAAAGGGATTCGCATACGCCAGGGTACGAAAAGACAAGACTCGATGCGTTGACGCCAGAATTGCGGCGACTGCCCTTCACGGTGTATGGCCATCGCCTACTCTGGCTTGATGAGAACGCCCTCAATGAGTCGCGCAAAATCCTCCTCAAGATGGCCACGCGACAGCGCCGCAAAAACCAGCGCTGGGCGGTCGTGCGCTTCTACGAACAGCATATCGAAGGAGTACTGAAAGCACGGTTTTGGGAGCACGAGAAGCGAAAATATCTGGCCGATGGCGGAGTGGCCGAACTTTGGGAGGATCACCAGAAGACCGTCCGCTATCATCCCCTCGAGCTCGACAAGACCGATCTGGAGGCTTGTCTGAATTTCCTCGTCAACGCGGGAGCCAGGATCGCCGGCCGCCAAAGCGGCGAAATCTGGATACTGGCGCAATCGCATGGGTGGAAGCCAGACAGCCCTGAAGCCAACCGGAGCATTCCCGTCAACATCCCGTTGCCCGAACCGACGTCTGATACCGAGTAATGCCTGTCGGGCAATCAGCGTGATGCTCGGCTCCATCCGAGCAAGCAGCGAGTCGGTGGCCACCCTTCATCCGATCCAAACCCAGCCAAACTTGTGAATCGAAACGCTCAATGCCGTTCGCGCCGGGACCTCATGGTGAGCATCGGAGAGTCCATGCTTAAAACAGTCACCGGGCGGGCGCATGAAGCGAAACGCACGGATGAGTTTTCCTGCCCAAAGCCTCCTCGATTTTCCGTGCCCGCCGATGGAGGCCCCGGAGATAAAGCCCAACACGGTCTATCATGTCGGAATCTCAGGGGGCAAGGACTCGACAGCGGTTCTGTTATGGATGCTTCACGAATCGGGACTCGACCGGTCAAAACTGGAGGTGACCTTTTGTGACACCGGAAACGAGCATGACTGGACCTACGCCCACGTCCGAATGCTGCATGAGAAGGTCCATCCCATCAGAACGTTGAAACCCGAACTGCTGTTCTTTCCTCTCGCCCTCAAGAAGCGCCGCTTTCCCAGCACCAAGGCGAGATTCTGCACCGAATTTCTGAAAATCTACCCGACGGAAGACCATATCCGCAAATTGAAGCTGCGCGGTCTGGGACCAATCGCCGTCAGCGGGGTCCGTGCGGACGAAAGCGAAGAGAGGCGTCATCTTCCGGAATGGGATTTCAGCGGAAATCTCTTTTGCATCCAGTGGCGTCCATTGATTCGCTGGACGCTCGCCGATGTGCTGGCGATTCACAAGCGGTACGGGGTTCCGCTCAATCCGCTTTACTCGCTTGGGGCCATGCGCGTCGGCTGCTGGCCGTGCATCATGAGCCGCAAGAGCGAAATACGAACCATTGCTCTGAAGTTCCCCGAGCGGATTGATGAGATCAGGCGGGCGGAACAAGAGTTTGAAAAAACATACGGCCGATACTCGTCATTCTTTCCCGCGGCCACCGTGCCGGAACGGTTCCGAACCAAACCGTTTCAGCGGGAAGACGGCACATGGATTAACGTGGCCTCGATTGATGACGTGGTGCGTTGGAGCATGACGGGAGACCGCGCGCGCGGCTCCTGGGAGGATGATCCGGTCAAGGAACCGATCGGCTGCAATTCCGGATTCTGTGAATGAACGTTTCACCTTTCCAATTGCGAGCAGCCCTCAGGACGTTTGAGATTTGCGATTGAGAAAGTCCCTTCCAGTCTATCCCAAGCCGCTGCTGGTCTTCGTTCACCCCGGCAGCCTCTGCGGCAGTTATCAGACCGCGCACGATTGGCATCCGAACTGGCTCCGTTACGCCGAGGCTCGCCGCGCGCAAATCTGCACTGAGTTCGCCTTCCTCGACGCGCACAAAGTTGTCGTGCTTGGATCGGAACTGGATGACGAGATTCCGCAGTACCCGCCAGTTCAGAACGCCGTCTCGAAGGCCGAACGAAAATATCGAGCCGGGCCGCGAGATGAGGAGTTGCGGAAGGTTGCTCGCCGAATCTGGAAGGAACATCCACGCAGGCCACGCTCAGTCCGCGTGACCGGAGCTTGGGCTGACCGTGAAGACGGCTGCGCGTGGACCGTGTATCGGGAACTCCGGCGCCTGGGTGGAGGACAAGTCACCCTTTCCCCTTTGGCCGCGCGTTTCGATGTCCGCGAGTTTGAAATCGAAACGGGAGCGGTTCATCCAGTCGGAAATTGTGCCGATAGAGTCCGCTGGCACGTGAGCCGGGATTCAGCGGCTTTCGCACACAACGAACGGCTCCTGCAGGCACATATTCGGGCAAATCCCCTGTGGCGCGAACTCGGCGAGAGACTGAAACTGATCGGAGGGACGGCGGTCTGCGCGGCTTTTGAGGAGGACATGAATTTGATCCTTCGGGCGGGAGCCACCTGGGCGCCGATGCAAAAGGATATCCTCTTGATTCACGGGGAGAATTGTCGCTGCCATCAAAATGTTCTTTGCCTGTGGGAGACGAATCCTGATCTCCGAGTCTGCACGGGTTACGCGCTCTCCAAGGACGGCATTTGGAGAAGCCACTCTTGGTGTCTTGACCGGGCAGCCTACCAAATCTTGGAGACGACCAAGAGACGGGTGGCCTATTACGGAGCTGTTCTCAACCGGAAGGAAGTCCAACGGCGGCTGTCGGAACTCTGAGCCGCGAGGATCCGAAAGCATCTGCTCATGTTCCAACAGGCGCGTGAACTTCTAACAAATGTCCTCTGTAGCCGAAGCTGCGCTCACCAAAAGACACCGGTATCAGGATGGAAAAACCGGAGAGCCAACTCCGCTCTCGCACTATCAAGGCCGAGACAACAACCGGAACACTGATTCCGACGCGAGCAAACGGTCACGATCAAAGGTCATTCACCAGATCGCGCACGCGGATGCCGAGGGCCTGAGCGACACGCAACAGAGCATGAAGACTAATCCATTGCTCACCGCGCTCGATCTTGCCGATGTAAACCGGGTGCAGATCGGCCTTTTCGGCCAGTTCTTCCTGGCTCATGCCGGCTCGGTCGCGGTGTTTTCGGATGGTTTCTCCAAGGATTCTGAGATGTGGTTTGGGCCGCGGCACGGCTGTTCAGAAAAGCACGAAGGCGAGCAGGCGAACACACCCAACATGGGTTTATTTGAGCATTGCGCTCACCCAAATCGCATCCAAGGAATTGACCCGCAGAACGGAGAAGCAAGATTCCGATATCATTTCATCTACCAACTCGAATTCCGGGATGATGTGGCGACCGGCTCGTGGTCTCCTGCGACCGGTGAAATCAGTGCAACCAAAACAAACATTGCAGTATCGTTGCCAATGAGGGCAGCGCTCGCTTTTATCGTTTGGGTCGAATACAATAAACCATTTGAAATTACCGTTCGCCAGACTGTGCGGGCTTGTTATATCGGGCTGCTGGCTGCTTTGTGGCCAGCAGTCGAACGCACAAGGTTCGTTCATATTCCACACCGTCGTAAGAAATCCGAATCCGGGGGGTATTTTTAATCAGGAATTTGGCGCGCCAGTTTACAACAATGGACCCGGATCGCCCAACACTTTACCCGTTGACTTGAACAATGACGGAGTCGCCGAATATCACATCGTTGCGACGGGTACCACCAGCGGTTTTCAGATGGAAGGCTCAAGTCTCAACGCTGTTTGGTCACGGCCCACCGGCGGCTCCGATCTCGGAGCGTTCATTGTGCCACTTGTATTCGGAACGGAAATAGGAGGAATATTGTCTTCCTCTGACGAGTGGACAATTACGGAGCAAGGGCCATTCGGGGCGATAGCTCCAGGATTCAGTGCGTACAGCACAATCGGCCCACTTGGTCTATTTGTTGACCAGACGGCGTTTGCGGGTCTGCAATTTACTATTGATAATGATGTTTACTACGGTTGGATCAAGGTGCAAGAGATTCCATTTCTACAGGGCGGCGGAATTGTTTACGAGTATGCTTACGATACTCGTCCCAACATGCCAATTATGGCAGGCGCAGTACCTGAACCATCCGCGTGGACGTTGATTGTTGCTGGATTGATCTTGGTTGGGTTTTCGAGAAGAAAGAGACATGGATGTTAATGCGCGGCTGCGTCTCGATTTTGATAGGATGCGTCTTTACCGCTCGAATGGACGCTGCCATCGTTTATGTTAGCGGCCCATCGTTCCCAATCCCGGCAATGTCCGGTTCTCAGGCACTTGACCTAAATTCCGATGGCACTTCTGATTTCAGTTTTCGCTCTGAAGGAACGCTTGCCACCTTCGATGTTCCCTCAAGCGTTGCATCCGGCCAATTTAATCTTCAGGCAACCGGAACAAATCAATTCCTTGTAAACGGTCAGATCTTATATCGGCCTCGAAGTAGACGCGCCTGAGTTGTTATCTTTCAGCTAATCAGTGCAACCAAAACAAAAACATTGCAGTATCGTTGCCAATGATCGGCAGCGCTCGCTTTTATCGTTTGGGTCGAACACAGCGCCGTTCACGATTACGGACGCGGCGTTCACAAACAATCCGCAGCGATTCTACCGCGAGATTTACATGCCGTAATCCCGTGAAAACAAAGCTCCTCGTTTCGGCCTTGCTGGCTTGCGCCCTTTGGGCGCAGGCCCAGGGTACGCTTCAATTCCATGCGACTATCACGGGTTCTCAAGTCGTGCCTCCTAACGGCGACCCAACCGTCGGAAGAGGTGACTTCTGGCTCATAGATGACGTCCTGCATTTTCAGGTGGACGTGCCGCTCGTCACGTTTACTAGCATGAGCGCCGCGATTCATGGGGCTGCCCTTCCCGGCGAGGAAGCGCCCATCATTTTTGATTTGGGCGGCGCAGGAGTCTATCCGGGCAGTTCCCAAGGCGAACCGCCAGGTCACCGCTACTTCAGCCCATTCGATGGCACATTCGGCGCAGGGCCGTTTACGCTCACCTCCGAGCAAGTCAGCCAACTCCAAGCCGGACTCTGGTACGTCGAGATTACCTCCTTCACGATGCCCGAGGGTCAGCTTCGCGGCCAAATCCTGGCAGTGCCCGAACCGACCACTTTCGCCCTGTTTGGTTTGTCTGGATTGATCCTGCTGGTTTCTAGATGGTGACTGGGATACGCTGCCGGTGCTTGATCAAGGCGAATCCTGCTTCGTTCTAACCTCGCATCCCCGACTTATCCAATACACCGGGCTATTGCCGTTGTAGCCAAAATGACGAGGGTGCCTTCTTGAGATGATTTGACAGATACGAAAACACCTTTCCGGGTGGCGGTTCGTTTTACCCCGAAAACCCTCCCCATCCCGGCGACCGCCACCCGGAGATTCTAGCACGACTGCATTGGAAGTATGAGAGGAGCGAGAAGCGTTGAGTCCGCACGCGAGCCAGGTATGGAAAGAAATCAAACGCAGCATTCTTGAGTACAACGAGCCATTCATTTGAGGGAGGCACACGACGTACGCGCGGCATGGGAAGCCCTCACAAATCCCAAGAACGTGCTCGCCCTCGAAAGTTTGTATTACCAACTGCCCGAAGGCCCGCTAATGGAAACAGCCCGCAAAGCCCTGCAAATGTGCAGAGCGGCGGACAGGAAAGTAGCTTTACCAAACCCCGCGATAGACTTCCCGGTCATCGCGCGCTCCGTTCGCATACCCGACCGTACTTTCATTTGGTTTTTCCGAAAGTTTCTGCATCCAAAGTTGCTCGCGTGACGGATATACTGCCGACGGAACGAAAACGATTAGCGCGTGGAATCGGTTGAAAATCAGATGTTGCGATTCCCAGGAAATGGCACGCCTGAAGATTCGCAGGAGATAGAAGTGCGCGAGGCCGCGCGCCTATTGACGGCCATTGCCGACGAGGATCACCACGCGCTCAAATTGTTGCCGAATGGTGTTGTGAGTTTTTGAATCTGCCCAAATACTCCAATTCGGGCGGAGACGAACCGAAGGAAAACGCGATGAAATCATTTCTGTTGCTCGCAATAGTCTCCAGTTGCCTCCCAATCGCGCGGGGTCAAAGCACCATCGCTTATTTCCCAGGCCCTTCATTCCAAGTGCCCGCAGCGCACGGCTATTCCAAAGGTGTTGATTTCGACGCGGACGGCACTCCCGAATTTGTTTTCTGGTCATACGGCCCAATCTGCACGGATGACATTCCGACCAGCTTCTGCTCATGGTCATTTTACGTCGGCGCGACAGGAACGAACGCGCTCTTGGTGAGCGACTACGCGCTCGTGCAGTCGGCGGGCGCACAAATCGGCAGCAACGCGCCTGCCGGTTCGACGTGGAGCACGGCGCAACCTTACGGAGCAACGCTGACCGCGAGTTGGTGGAGTCTGCATGGCCGAATCGTTGATGGACAAACTGTGTATAACGGCTGGGATGGCACGCTCGGGGCGCTCACGAACGGCTATCTCGGTGTTCGGTTTAAGGCACAAGACGGTTTTCACTACGGATGGATTCGCGTCCGCCTGCCCAGCACAGAATCCGGGGCTGAGGGATTCCTGATTGAGATTGCGCCGGTGGTTGTGGAATGGGCGTATGAGACCCGACCAAACACCGCAATTCTCGCGGGCGCAAAGCCCGTCGTCGTGCCTCTGGCTTCGCCAGAAATTGCGCGACCCGGCTACCTGCGACTGCGTTGGCCGTCGGAAATCGGCAAAGCGTATCAGGTTCAATGGAAAGCGAATCTCGCCGCGCCGCTCTGGATGAATTTGGATTTTGTTGCCATCGGCGCAACGACCAATTCTGCGGTGGATATTCCCACTGTGGGGACAACAAAGTTCTTCCGGGTGGTAGAAGCGGATTGAAAGCTGGTCGCTGAGGGGGCGATAAGGCGAAATCGGCGCGAGTGCCGAACGCTTGTTTTATCAATTATCACACACAACTTTGCAGAGACCGCCAGAAAAAAATTGGCTGCCCATCGCGGCCTTCACAAATCATGGGCAGTGCTTGTATACCGCGCCTTAGCGACCTTCTCTTGACTCCGAGGCTCCACCCGAAATAGGAATCCCGTAATGGTGCGGAGACTCCTCGGCGGTTTGCGCAGGACAGGAGGACTCCCGCCTTCATGATTGGCGACCGATGAAGGTGATCGTCAACACGCCTACGGCGAAAACAAACAACTGCGGATGAGAAACCTCAACGCGATCAGACCTCGCGCACAGGAGCTTAACGAGAACATCCGCCGGCCGGAGGACATCCTTGAACTGAAAGTCGAGAGGGTCATGGCCGAGCCCAAGTTCGACGGGTCCTTCATTTATATCACCCATGATCGGGTCGCCGGGCGGACAGTGTTATGCACCAAGGATGGAAACGAACTCAAATTGGATCCCGGTGTGAAGAACTTCCTTCTTCGCCATTTCGAGCCATTAACCCCGTACTTTCTCTTTGAGGCGGAACTGGAAGCGTTCCCCTGGTCTGAAGCCAACAAAGTCGCCTTGAACGGGAACCTTTACTCAGGGCGTGCGATGCCGTTCTCGATCCGGCTCGTCGTGCATGACGTCCTCCCCATGGATGAGGTCGAGAAATCCGTATCCACAGCCCGCCAACGTTACGCGCTGTTACGCGCTCTCGTTGGGGTCGAGGACGGAGTGCAATTGCTCCAACCTTACCTGTGGGACAAGAGCGAAAGAGTCAGCATCTGCATTACGCCCTGCCAGGAAATCACCAGAGAGGCAGCCGTCGATCTCTTTCGCAACGGATGGGAGCAGGGAAAAGCACATAGGCGCGTCATGCTTGGCGGGTTGCCGTACGAGGGGCTGGTGCTGATTGACCCGGAGAGCGTCCACAAAGGAGGGAGAGGCAACAAGTGGAAAGTGAAACCGTTTCACACGGTGGACATCCAGGTGACCGAACTCCAAGAAGGCCACAGCGGCAAGGTCCCTCTTTATGAGGTCCATGGGTACGACACGAAAAGCGGCGAAACCGTCAAGATCACCAGCGGCATCAGCCCCGCGATGTTCGCGAGCCTCAATGAGGCGCAAGATCATTACCCGGCGCTCATCGTCGAGGTCGAAGTCTCCTCGCTGAAAGACCTTCAATCGGCCAACCCCACGATCCAAACGGTTCGATTCGACAGGATGGGACCGCCAAAGCGCGAACCGCAACTGGTTTAGAAGCACGGTCGCCACTCTGGTAGACCGAAGGACCAGATGAGCTTCGTCAAACAAAACGCATGGCTGAAGAAATTCAATTCACGTTCAAATGCCCCCAATGTGGCTGCGCGACGTTTGAAGAAATCCTGGTCAACGTAACCCAGAGCACAGCCTTCGAGCGGGTCAACTGCGATGAGGACATCACGGAGCCCGACTATCAGAACACCTCTACGGACGGCGGCGAAATCGCTCGTTACCAATGCCAGCGCTGCGGCTTCATCTTGAAGGATGAACAGGGCCAAACCATCGCTAACACGCAGGGGTTGCGACAGTGGCTGGACAAGAACGGACAAGCCGGCGTGACTTTCTCAGGATAACTCCACCATAGGGACCGGCTTGCCCTGGCTTGCTTGCGTCTGCGGCGAGGCAACCTCGTCGCTCCGGCCGCGGACCGGGATGAGCGAGGCTTCCGCGATCGTCTGCGGAGATTGCGCCAACCAAGGCTCCACGATGCAATCCACGATATCCTTGAGCTGCTCCCTGGAAACGCAAACTTCGGTGTGACCGCGTTTGTCGGTGATGCGAATCTGCTCTTTGCCGACGCATACGCAGCGCACTTCGTCCACTTCGGAATCGTGAGCAGAAAACGTCGAACCTTCCCAAGGCGACTCCCCCTCCAGGGGAACGTCGCCATCCTGCCATGCTTGATGGATGCTAAAGATCGTCTCGGGCAGCAGGCTTACTCGTTGGCCGCATTGTGACAGGGTCACCCGCCCGTTCCGGACGTTGCCCACGTCGAGCAGAATTTCTCCGCGATCAGTAAAGGTCAGGCCGCGATAACGCTGCGCCGCCTCGAGCGCGCGCCTTCGTGCGATTGGATCGCCATCGAACTTCATACCACAGTATAGGGTCGTCCGTCACGGAGCAGCGTGCCGGAGGTCGGGCCGCCCATGAGTAGCGGACTGCCTTGGCTGCTCAAGGCTTCGCCCAGAAAACATCGTCGGCAAGGCAATGCGATAAATGTTGTCCACCATCGAACAGATTGAATTCACAAACCTCCCGCCGCGCAGCGCGCCGCCTCCGGTCGAGAATTTGCATGAGTTTGAGGAGATTCTCCAACGTCCGATCCAGCCTTTGACT
>JAANMY010004098.1_pt1 | contig 11380 bp, 9 predicted proteins | sample 7279691 | NCBI WGS metagenome assembly JAANMY01 (sample SAMN14094543, study PRJNA606508) | bioreactor metagenome | isolation source: A lab-scale SPAN reactor treating ammonium-rich wastewater day 388 | place: Ireland: Galway | collected 2018-02-07
AGGTCTATGGCAAGGGGGTCAAGTTCCCGTTCGAGGAAGACGACGACAGCCTGCTGGGGCCGACAACACGCAGCCGCTGGTCCTACGCGGCGTCCAAGGCGATAGACGAATTCTTGGGGCTGGCATATCATAAGGAAGTCGGGCTTCCGGTCACGGTGTTCCGGTTGTTCAACACGGTCGGCCCGCGCCAGAGCGGCCAGTACGGCATGGTGGTGCCGCGCTTCGTGCGCTGGGCGCTCAACCATCAGCCGATTCAGGTCTACGGTGATGGGCAGCAGCAGCGCTGTTTCGGCAACGTCTTCGATGTGGTCGACGCGATCAGCCGGCTGGCCGAGGTTGAGGACGCGGAGGGGCAGGTCTTTAACATCGGCAGCGACGAGGAGATCAGCATCGTGGGGCTGGCTGAGCGTGTGCGCGAACGCAGCGACAGCGCCAGCGAAATCTCCCTGATCCCCTACGAGCAGGCTTATGAGCCGGGCTTTGAAGATTTTCGCCGCCGCGTGCCGAGTTTGGATAAGATCAAGCGCGTTATCGGCTGGCGCCCCACCACGGCGCTCGACACAACGATAGATCAAATCATTTCGTACATCCGGGAGAATCCCAATGGCTGAGCTGACCCGCAAAGAGATCATCATGGTGCTGAACGGTTCGGGCAAACCCCGGCTTGCCGGTGTCGATCTTAGCCAAGAGAACTGCACGCGCCTCGACTTTGAGAACGGTAACCTGCGCGGGGCGAATCTGCGCGGTACCGTTTTGCGCGAGGCGATCCTGCGCAGCACCAACATGACTGGCGTCACCGCCGTTGGCGCCAATCTCCAGTTCGCCGATCTCAACACTGCGATCTGCGTGGCCGCCGACTTCACCGTAGCGGCTCTGCAAGGCTCGCGCTTGACCGGTGTCGATCTGACCAACGCGAACGTCAGCGGGGCCAACCTGCAAGGCGCCAACATGACCGGCGCGAAGGTGCAGGGTCTGCGCTTCGACGCCGGCACGACATGGCCGGATGGCAAACAGGGCACCGCCGGCAATCCGAACGATTACACCTAAGCCGTGGTGTGGGCGGTCTTACCCTTCGCCCGGCTCCAGCTGCACGACCAGCGTCTCCTCGCCGGCGGTCGCGAGGACGACGACGCCGTTTGTCCCCACGGTCAGCGGCTTGGTCTGACGACCTGTCGGCCCGAAGAAGCGCGGCCCGGCGTCTTCGATAATCTCCGAACCGAGCAAGATGGTTCCGGTGTCGTTCGGCTCGGCCAGCGCTACCAGATCGACGCCTGCTGATTCATCCTGCCGGCCTTCGACGATCAACAGCCCACCATCCGGCAGCCATCCCGCGCTGTGCACGATCCGTCTCTGTGCCAGCGGCTGTTTCGCCGCGCGTTCGACGTCGATGATGGCGTATCCGTTGTCTTCGATGGGGCCGGTCTGACGGGTCTGGAGCAGTTGGTCGCGCACCGGCGTCAGCGCCAGTATCGACTGACCGTCGGGCGATACCGATACAGAGTAGTACGGCATGCGCTGCTGATTCGGCGTCGCCAGCAGCTTTGCCTCGTCGTCCTCGACAAAATGCGCCCACACGCCGGACAGTGGATGATCGAGCAAGTCCATCGCGTAGGCCAAAAACGATCCATCCGGCGCCCAATCCATGTCCATCACAAATCCGCGACCATCGGGGACGATCGGGAGTTCAGTCATTGGCTCTGGTTCGCCGTCGGGCATCGTCAAAACCATAACCTGCGGCGCGCCTTCCATCCGAATGTTGTAGCGGACGAATGTCAGCCGTCCGTCAGGATGCCATGTCGGCGCGAGGTCGACAAATGCGGTGTCTGGCGCGTCGTCATTGATGAGTCCGAGCGAGCCGTCGTACCTGTCGTTGGTGACATTCAAGAGCAGGCTCGTCATGACGTCGAACACCCAAATATCCGAGTCGCGGAAGAAGATGAGCGCCGGTTCGGTGAACGCGACATAGCGCTCGTCTGGCGACCAGCGGAACGTCTCAAAATCAGGACGTGGCGTGTCATCACCCCACTGATCGCGAATATCGACGCAGTTGAGCTGAGTATCGGGCATGGCGTATACACAGAAGTCGAAACCGTCCGTGTGCAGCATCCGCGTGCCGCTGGGCGACAAATGTGCAGACGTATTGCCCGGCGCGCTCAGGAGCGGAAGCCGTGCGGCGAGCGAGGCCGACAGGTTGGCCGGATCAAGTGGTGGGGTGTCTTGAGCGGCGACAGGAACGACGAGGATCCCTGCGAGTGCTGCAATGGCAATTATGCGGCGCATAGGTGATCTCACGGTATAGAAGAATACTGACCAATACCGTAGCACACTTTATCAAGCCGCGTGCGTCATCTACGGGGCGCTCTCATCGGTTTCCTGACGACTGACACCTGAAACCTGCCTCTGTCTCTACGGTGTGTTGATCTCGCGGCGCACGGTCTCAAGGAGCGTCTCGGCGCGGAGCTGCGCCAGCGAATAACACGGCCCGCCGAGCTGTTCAGCCAGCTTGCTCGCTAAACCCTGATCGAACGCAATATGCTCCATGTTGATCGTGACCGTGCGGATATCGTGCTCTTTGATCTGCCGCGCGATGCGATGCGCCTCTTCTTGCGGAGACAGCGACGTTGACAGGCTGACGTTGCCCGCGCCGTCGGTGAGTAGAATCATCAGCGGCATGACGTCGGGATTATTGGTCTTCTCGCGCGTGATCGTGTCGTAGCTCAGCAGCAGGCCGGCCGAAAGCGGTGTCTTTCCACCGACGGGGATGTCGGCCAGCGCGTGCTTGGCGAGGATGACCGAGTTGGTCGGCGGCAGTACGAGCGTAGCGCGATCCTTCTGGAACACGACCAGCCCGACACGATCACGGCGTTGGTAGGCGTCGGTCAGCAGCGACATAATCGCGCCTTTGGTGGCCTGCATGCGCTCGGCGACCGCCATCGACCATGAGGCGTCGACGACGAACAGGATCAGATTGGCGGCGCGGCGGACGCGCACCTTACGATAGAGATCGCTTTTACGCAGGGCATAAGCCATGCCGGTCTCGGCTTTTTGCTGTGCGCGTGCCTTCTGATGCACGGCCGCGGCGCGCAGCGTGGCGTCAAAGGCGATGTCGTTGTTCTTGCCGTTGGCGGGGCGGGCCTGCACATAACGTCCGCGCTTACGGTCGGTGCGCGTGCGCGAACGGCGGCCGGACTGCCGGCGCGTGATCTTGTCGACCTGCGATTGCAGCTTACGCGGGGCGAACTCGACGTCACTATCGACCTTCTGGCCGCCTTCCCACCAGTGGCTTTCCTGCGCGCCCTGAAACGGATTCTGCGGCGCGGCCTGCATATCTTTGACGTCGGGATTCTGCTCAGCGTCCCCGGATTCCGTTACCGGTTGACTTTTTTTTTGCCGTCCGCGGCTTCTTGCTGAGTGGTGGTCTGCGAGTCGCTGTCCGCGTCGCCTTCGCCCATCTCAGACTCAAGCTGATCCATCTGCGCGTCGAGCGTGCTGAGGTCAAACTTGGCATCGGCGAACGGGCCGCGCTTGAGGCGATGCGGCACCGCTAACTCGAACGCGATACGGATGTCCTCGCGGCTGACCTGACGCCGGCCGTTGAACGCCGCATTGGCGCGCGCCGCCTTGAGGATCACCAGATCGGCGCGGTGGCCGTCGATATGCAGCTGGCTGGTCATCAGCGCGATCAGGCGCAGGTCTCCACGGGTATACTGCACCTCATCGACCAGCGCACGGGCCGCCGTGATGCGGTCGGCAAGGGCCTTTTCTTCCGGCGCCCAGTGATCGAGGAAACTCTGCGGCTCGTCCTCGAAGGCGATGTGGCGTTCGAGGATTTCGACGCGCGCGCCGGCCTCTTCAATCCCCTCAACTTCGACCGACAGCGCGAAGCGATCGAGGAGCTGTGGCCGCAGATCGCCCTCCTCCGGGTTCATGGTGCCGACAAGGATGAAGCGGGCCGGGTGGCTGAAGCTGATGCCCTCGCGCTCAACGACGTTGATGCCCATCGCGGCGCTGTCAAGCAGCAGATCGACCACATGGTCATCCAGCAGGTTGACCTCGTCCACGTACAGGATGCCACGGTTCGCAGAGGCCAGCACGCCGGGTTCAAAATGCCGTTCGCCGCGCTGGATCGCCTTCTCGATGTCAAGCGTGCCGACAACGCGATCCTCGGTGGCGCTCACCGGCAGATCGACGAAGCGGATGCGGCGCTTCTCGGTGGGGATAGCGTCGGTAGGGGTATCGGTGTAGCGTTCACGGCTGATGTCCGACCACGTAGCGGGGCTGTGAGGATCGTCGTTGAACGGTGAGTCGGCGATGACGTCGACCTCAGGTAGCAGGGCCGCAAGGGCGCGCGCGGCGGTTGATTTTCCCGTGCCGCGTTCCCCCCGGATGAGCACGCCGCCGATGCGCATGTCGACCGCGTTGAGGATCAACGCACGCTTCATACGCTCCTGCCCAACGATAGCCGTAAACGGGTAGACGAACCGTGCCATACGCTGCCATCCATTCAGAAATTGTTGAATGCAATGCCATTATAGGAGGGCAGGGCAGGCGCGACAATGGCCGATGCAAACCATCATGAACGGGATTTCTCGGTGCTGCAGCACGCACCCACGCCGGCTAACCGCTGTTGCGCAGGAAGTCGACCAGTAGGCGCTTCTTGTCTTTCACATGCTCGCCGGAGTCGAGGAACGCTACCAGCTTGCCATAAACGCTGCTCAACTGATTGTCGATGGTGCGCGGGGATTTGCCCAGCACAAGCGCCAGCTGACCGTTGGTGGAGTAGGGATGCTTCATCAGCGTTTCGACGACATTGCGCTCCTCGTCGCTGAGCTTCACCATGAACAGTGTGCGTGCGTCGCGCCGAAGGGTGAGGAACTCCTCAACGTTTTCCGGGGCCATGCCCGGCGCGAAGCGCGCGGCGACCAGCGGCAGATCGACCAACTGGACGTGCCGGCGCTCACGCGATTTGATGTGGAATTTACCCGGGGCGATCACGTGGTCAGGCGACAGCACCACCCATACCCGGTCGGCGTGGCCGAATAGCGCGCTGGCGGCCAGCGTCGCGTAGATGCTCATCGGCTTGCGTCCGCTTGAGACCAGCAGATGCACGGTGCAGTGCTGCTTCAGCTCGCGCAGTGTGTTATACAGGTGCTTGAAATAACCCTCTGCCGCTTCACGCGTGGTGATCTCGGACAGGGGACGACCGTCGGCGTGCCGCACTTCGCGCCACTCGACAGGAATCGAATAGTCCGTGTCGAGGACGCTTTTGAGTGACGCATAGGCGTCGGCGAGATTTGCCGCGCGTGGATCCGTATGAATGATGATTGAACGATGAATGTGAACCGAGTCCATGAGCGCGTCGAGCGCAACTGTGATGGCCTCTGGCCGCTGGCCCAGCGTGGCTACAAATACATCAGTCATTCAGTAACCGTTGCTGTCCTAATGCCAATACAGATATTGTACTCAATATACTGCGCGTCTCAGTGATGCGCATGAGTAGTATTACCTAAATTCGCGTGTGATTGTTAGGCCAGCGAGGATGCGTGGCTTCAGCGCGTCATTCGACGGTCGTGGCGGTCTGGGCGACCAGCTCGGTGCGGCTCGTCCAATTACCGGCCAGATCGCGCGCCCACACGTCGAACTCGTAGCGCCGCCCCGGCTCGCCCTGATACGTCGCGCCGGTCGCTTCCGTCTCCAGCCACGGCGCCCAGTCGCCTCCGTCGACGCGCACCCACACCAGGTAGAGGTCGATCCCGCTGTTGTCCGCGCCGCCCCATGCGACCGTGAAGGTCGTCGGGCTGGAGTCGGGCAGCGGGCGCATGAACGCCAGCGGCGCGGTCGTGTCATTGGCCGGGTCGATGGTCGGGATGGGCGTAGGCGTCGTCGGGGCTTGCGGCACGGACACCACCGGGACGCCGACCGGCCCTAACGAACGTTGGAACCGCACCAGATCGACCACGCCTTCGGGGCGTTCAATCACCAGAACCGGCGCGCCGCCGATGGCCGAATCGGCGCCGGGCTGAAGCTCTGGATAGCCGTCGGGCATGGCAGGTGGAAGCACGAGACGATACTGGCCGTTTTCGTCTGGGGCTAAGAGTTCGTCGCCGTCGAGCATGACGCGCTGCGCGTTGAAACCGGCAGCGTCGACCGCGATGGTCGTGGCGGTGGCGGTGCGGTTCCAGTACGCTGTGATCCGCCGGCCGTCGGCCATCTCGAACGCGGCCGCGAACACGCCCAGCGGCTGGCCGGTGCTGACCTGTTCGGCGCTGAGCGTGATGTCGGGCAGGGGCGTAAAGCCGCTGTCGAAGACCTGCGCCAGCAGCAGATACGCCGTCGCGGACGGGCGCGGCGACCCCGGCACCGGGTGCTGCGAGAAACACACCGACGATCTCACGTTGCGAAACAGGCCGTGGGCATCGCCGCTGCACAACGTCCCGGCGGCGCACAGCGTCCCGTTGTGCGGCGGGAAGTCGGTGCCGGCGGGTTGGTCGCCACAGTCGTCATAAAGCTGGTGAAAGATCAACACGTCGGCGCCTTCGTGCCAGCCGTACACCGCGCTCTGGATGACATACCACGCCTGCTGGATTTGGGTCGCCCGCAGTTGGTGCTGCGCGGGATCGCTGGCCCATGTCGGGCCGGGGTAATCGTCCCAGACCGGCACGCCAGTCTCCGTCACCCAGATCGGCCGGGTCAGCCCGTAGGCGATCAGCGACTGCTTGACGTTGAGCACCAGCCATCCCGTGCGCCACGGATCGGCGTAGGCGTGGATGGCGACGATGTCCATGTACCAGTTGTGCGCCTCGCGCTGTGGGTCTTGCTCGAAGATCGCCAGCACGCGCGCCAGCCAGTTGTCCTCGGTGCCGAACAGCAGGCCGGCGAACATGATCTGGGCGTTCGGGTCGGCCTGCTTGGCGGACAAGTAGGCGACCTTGAGCAAGCGCGCGTAATCGCCGATCGACGCCGACCAGAAGAGCTTGACGTCCGGCTCGTTCCAGATTTCCCACACGCGAATGCCGACACCGGGCGGCAGCATTCCGGCCGCGGCGGCCGCGCCATCCGGTTTATAGCGATTGACGGTCTCGAACACGTAGCGCGCCCACGGATTGTCCGGGTTTAGCGGCTTGTCGGCGGCGGGCGTGTCGGTGCCGTCGGCGAAGATCGGGGTGTGCATACCGGTGATGCGCTCGCCATCGGCGTAGAATCCGGGCCGGCCCAGCAGGATGGCGTTGATTTGCAAGTCGAACTGAAGATCGTCGGCGATCTGCCGGTCGTAGGCGCTCCACTGGAAGTTGCCGGGTGATGTCTCGATGCGATCCCAATACAGGGGGAAGCGGTTCCACGACGCGCCGAGCGACAGCGCCGTGATATACCGTTCCGCCGCCGTGCCGCCGTCCGGCGCGCTCACATGCGCCAAGCCGAGGTGTGCATTACGTACGAACGCCTCGGTCGTGCTGGGGATGACGGACTGCGCTTGAAGCGGCGCACAGGCCACGATAGCGGTAAAAAGCAGCAGAACGATGACGACGGCAGCAGCCCGCACCCGTAAGTTTTCCTTTGTCTGACCCGACTACTTCGTCCGCACGACCGCGTCGACCAGCCAACACCCGGCGAAATCACCGCGCTGTGGGCGTGACAGCACCCACCGGAACCCGGCCGTGCCGTCTATGCGCCGCACGATCCATACCTGCTGCCATGCTTCGTCGAGGCCGAGCGCAATGTGCGCCTGCCCGAGTTCAGCGCGGTCGAACCCGATCAACGGCGCGTACAGGGGGTTTTTCACCAGCGCGATGAAACGCTCCAGATCGCCGGTAGCCGCGCGGTTGTTCGGCGATGCGAACCGGTAGGCGATCCGGATTCCTGCGTCGTCCGGCATCAGGTCGTTGTTCTGCAGCGCGTCGAGCTGCAAGCTCACGACATCGGCAGCGAGCAAGCCGGGATCGGGATACGCGTCGTACAGCGGTTCAGGCGGTTGAAACATAGCACGTGCGAACGCATAACAACTTCCCGACATTATACACACAGTCGATGCCAGCACTTAGTTGGCTTACGGCGAAGATAAGATTAGAATTAGACGTGCTAAGGCCCTCGGAGACCCGCGACCCATGGTAGACCGTCGACTGATCGATGCGTTGGACAGCGCCCAGCCTGAACGACGCAAGGCCGCTATTCAGCAGCTCGCCCGCACCAAAGACATGGAAGCGCTGCGCTATCTTGAGGCGGTCGAACGTGCCGATACCGATGGGAGCGTCCGCGATCTGGCCCGTAAGGCCATCGCGTACATCAAGCGCAACAACCCCGGCGAGGCCGAACCCCCGGCGGCGGACGTTCAAAAGAGCGCGCGGCCCAGCTTTGCGTCGGGCAGCATTCTCGCCGAGTACGCGAACCGGCCGGAGGAACCTCAGCCCGTCGAGACGGAAGAGGCGGACGCGCCGCCACAGCCCAAACCGCGCGGGCTGCAAGAGGTGTCCGAGTCACGCCAGAAAGCAGCACGCGGCGCGATGGAAATGGCTGGCCGGGCCGCGTTCGACGGCCTGAACGCGCGCGCCGCGAAGCATCTGGTCGAGGCGTTCAAGCTCAACCCGAACTTGCAGTACGACGCCTATGCGATCGGGTTGGCGGCGACTGTCTCCGGCCTGTATAAAGACGACGCGGTCAAGACCGTTCAGGACGGCTCGATCCTCGATCTGTTCGATAAGAATGAATTCAAGGCCAAGTCAAAACAGCAGATCGAGAAGGAAGTGCGCGACGAGGCGCCTCCGGCCGGATGGGGCGCGGCACTGATCGACCTGCTGCTGTACGGCCTGATTAACGCGGTGATCGTGGGCGTGTCGGTTGCGGCATTGGTCATGCTGTTCACCAACCTGATCCATAATGATCCCCTGCGTCAGGCGCAGATCGCACAGGCCAGCGCGCAGATGGCGGGCGTCATCAATCAGTTTGTCACGACGGGGGTCGTCATCACGCTGTTGTACGCGTTGATCTACGGCCTGATCACAATTGTGGATTTGCTGTTTCGATCCTTCCTCATTCATGTTGCCGCACGCATGATCCTCGGCGGCGATGGCACGCTGGCGAACCTCATTCACAAGACCGCGCTGTTTCTGGGCATCATGACGGCGCTCTCTGTTGTAGCGATGATCGGCGGACTGTTCATGCCGTTCATCACCGAGCCAGCGCTCGGAATCGGGATTTATGCTGTATCCTTCTTCCTGTCGATTTGGACGCTGATGGGTTACAGCGCGCGCATTGGCCGGACGTACGACTTTGGCGCGGGCCGTGGCTGTGCGGCGATTCTCCTAGCAGGTATCTTCTCCGCTGTCCTCGGGCTGATCTGCTTTGCCGCGTTCGGCCAAGCCTACCTGAGTGACCTTTCATACCAATTGAGTATCTTCGCGCTGACCCCGGTGGTCGTGCCGTAGGGATCGCTGGCTGGCGAGCAAGGGGGTGAGGTTGTGGTCGACCGTCAGTTAATCAGTCAACTGCAAAGCATCAATGCGAGCCAGCGCCGCGAAGCGATCATCGCGCTTGGGCGCACCAAAGATCGCGAGGCCATTCCGCACCTCTCGCGCGTGGTTGAGATCGACCCCGATGAGACCCTGCGCGAATTGGCGCGCAAGGCGGCGATCTATATCGACAAACACGCGCCGGTCGTCAACGTCAAGCCGTTCAAAATGCCGTGGGACGACCTCGAAGAAGACGAGGAAGAACTCGAAAGCAGCGCGGACGCCGGTCATTCGTCTATTGTCGACGACCCGGTGTTGGCGAGTTATACGCCGCCGTCGCAGGAGGACATCACCGCCCAGCAAGACCTCGAATGGGCAGAGCGATACATTGAACGGGCGTGGCAGGCACACTACACCAACGACAGGGCTGGCGCCGAGTCCAACCTGCGCAAGGCATTCGAGAAGTCGGCAGCCATCGCCGAGAATCAGGCCGCGCGCGAGGCCGCCGGCAAGATCATGAACATGAACCCGGATCGGGCTGTGGCGGCGCTGCTCAAACCGCGCACACAGCGCCGGCCCGCCTCGATGAGCAAAAAGCCCGGAACGTCGTCAAAGGGGGCGGCGCCGGCGGTTCGCAAGACCGGGGTCGCGGCGGCGGTGCTGGAAGGGCGCACGGGTAAGACGGTCGACGAGATCGAGGATGGAAGCGCTGGCCGGGCGCTGCTTGACCTGTTCATCTACTTCGTGATCGCGTTCGTCATCGGCTTCGCGGTGATCTACCTGTTAGCCCAATTCCTGAACGACCGCTACGATCTGAACAGTCCGGCCGTGGCTAACGATCCGTCGGTGCAGGCGCTCCGGCCGATCTTGGAAGCGGCGAGTGGTGAGCAGGGGGTGGTCAGCGTCGCAGGGTACGCGGCTGCCGCGGCGGGTAGCAACGTCTTGGGATTCCTAATCACCTCGTTTGTCACTCACGTCGTGGCTGTGACCCTACTGGGCGGCAACGGCACCATGCCGCGCTTGATCCGCAAGACGTTCCTCTACTATGCGCTGGTCAACCCGGTGCTGGTGATTCTGATCATCATCGCCGCGTTTCTCGCCGCGCTGATCGACTTCGTGCAAATTCTGACGTTGGCGATTGGCCTGCTGAGTGTCGGCGCGGTGCTGTTCCTCGCGTGGCGCATCAGTGTCGCGTACCGGTTCGACATCGGCCGTGGATGCGTGACGATGATCCTGACGGTCATCGGCTATGTGTGCTTGGGCGCGGCGCTGGTCTTTATCCTCGTGGCGCTTGGGGTTGGCCCGTTCACCCAACTGGCGCAAGCGTTCGGCTAACGGCGGCTCACCGCCACCGCTCGCGAACGATCAGCTTCCGTTGAGCGTCAACTTCCCGCTTGAGATGGCCTTTTCGTGCATGGCGTGTTCTTCAAGTATTCGGAGACGGTGTGCGCGGTGAGGCTGTGCCCTTCGTAGTTCCAATGTGAGTCGTAGGGGTAATACGTCAGCGTCTGCGGCGCGGCGGCCTGAAACGCCGGCACGAGGTCGATGAACGCGTAACCGGCATCCTGCGCGACCTGTGCGACGACATCGCGCTGATTGTCGAGGCGCGCGGCCAGTGTGTCCCAGTCGACCGGCGCGACGTCGCCATGCGTTAGCCAGCCATCCGCGCCGAGCATCAACTCGCGCGCGTTCTGCAGCACGTACTGACGGTTGCCGGCAGGATCGGCCAGCGGCATGTAGATGTGTTCCTTGTTCGGCACGTAGACCAGACCGACGCATGCGCCGTTCGCCGCCGCGCGGATGGCATCCAGCGCGGCGCGTAGTTCCCGCACGTTGCGGCTGTCGGCATACGTTGACGCCTCGCCGTTGAGCCACCATAGATAATCGCTGATATATGCGACCTCGAACGTCGACCCGTCCGGACGGTGATGGATGAG
>JAANMY010004104.1_pt1 | contig 11364 bp, 8 predicted proteins | sample 7279691 | NCBI WGS metagenome assembly JAANMY01 (sample SAMN14094543, study PRJNA606508) | bioreactor metagenome | isolation source: A lab-scale SPAN reactor treating ammonium-rich wastewater day 388 | place: Ireland: Galway | collected 2018-02-07
GTAGATGTTGTATGGACTTGCCAGATACAGCAGCCCCGCGGAGATGTCTACTTGAATGACAATCCAATCATTATTGTTGCCGGCACCCGAAACTGCACCGTAATTCCAGTTGAAATTGACGTAGTCCCAGGTACCGTCCTGGTCTGCGTCAATATGCAGGTCGAATTCGGCAAAGTATGGTTGGGGCACATGCCAATAATCCCAGGCGTTAATGCCCACGGCAATCAGGTCGTTATAAGTTGGAACTGTTCCGGCGTAATCCATGCCAAACAGACGCACGTCACCAGGACCGGCCATATCTGGATCTGGCGTGTCGTTCCATAACAGGGTGGGGAAAGCCCATAGGCTGGAGGTGATTGGCCCGCGATGGGTAATAGCGAAGGTCGCCACATCGTTTGCCGGGTCGGTGATGACGCTGCTGGCAACGATTTCTTCTAGCTGGGAGTACGGCCGTGGTTGGAAGTAGAAGGGGACGACCAGGCTGTCATCAAGCGTGACGGCCGTATTGCCCGCTGGCGTAACGATCTGCACGTTGGCCTCACCCGCCTGGGCAATGACCGGCAGATACAGTTGATATTCGGGCACAGGCGTCAGAATGACCCACCCGTAATACTCTTCGAGACCATCAGCGCCATACAGGACGGGGATTTCCGTCATGGTGATGGTCAGGGTGACGGTGACGATGGCGCTGTCGCCGGCCGCTACCGTTATGGCCTCTGGCTCAACGGTTAACGTCGCGCCATCTGTCCGGGAGCCATCCTGGAACGCCCATCCGGTGAGGAACGTGGCGTCGCTGGCCCCGTCATTGTAAACGGTGACGTTGCTGACGCGGGTCACGTTGTCGTTGCGCGACATGGGCACACCCCAACTCAGGCTGACCAGGTCGTCGTTGCCCACAGCAAAAACGTCAGCGCCGACGGCGCGGTAGGCGTTGATGCGGCCAGAACCGGCGCGCGGGATGGGGGTGTTGTCCAGAAGCGGAACGGCCGTGTTCATCATGGCGGCTTTGATCGCTTCGGGCGTCCAATCTGGGTTGGCCTGCACCATCAACGCCGCCACACCGGCAACGTGCGGCGCGGCCATGGACGTGCCGCTATAGCTGACGCCGCCACCACCACTGCCCATATCGGCGGCAAAGATGCCCACGCCTGGGGCTGTGATTTCTGGCTTCAGGGCAGAGTCGTAGCCACGCGGACCGCGTGAGGAGAAGCCGGCAATGGTATCTGCCGGGGTATAAGGATCGGGAACCGTGACAACATCGTCTTTGGCGTTGACAACGACGATTTCACCATCTGCCGGGACCAGGTTCATCCCGTCTTGCATCTGGATGAAGGCGGCGGGGATCAGCACTGGCACGCCAACACCACCAAATGCACCGGCTACATTGTTATAAATAATGGTCCCTACCGCTCCTAAGGACGCAGCATTATTTACTTTGTCGCTGAACGGGCAAGCACCGCGCTGGATCAGGGCGATTTGTCCATCCAGGGCGTCGGGGGCGATTCCGACCGTGGAACATAGCTGATTGTTGGCGGCTCCAGCCAGGTTGCCTACGTATGCCAGCGGCGCGGCCGTTGCAGTGATGTAATGCCCCGTGTTGTCGTCAAAGCTCGCCGGCGTGTAGATGATATTGGTCTGGGTAACGTAGGTTGTCCCAGAAATGTTAATGGCCGGACCGGTAACAAAGCCACTGGTTGACGCAGCCACGGAAATGGCTTTGTCGGCTGTGGCGGGCGACCCGGTAATGTAGCTGTTGTTGCCTGCATTACCGGCTGAAGCGACGACGACGATACCGGCGGCTACCGCGTTTTCTGTGCCCGCGACACTGGGGTCATCCACGTTGTCAGTGCCGAAATTGCTGCCCAGGGACATGTTAATGACCTGCGGCCAGCCAAAGAGCATGTAGTTGTGGGTAGCCCATTCCAGCGCATCTATGACCAGGGCTGTGGAGCCGTCCTCGCCGAACACTTTGAGGGCGATCAAGCTGGCGGCCGGCGCGACGCCGGAACTCACGTCACCGGCGGCATTACCGGCGGCGATGGAGGCGACATGTGTGCCATGCCCGTTTTCATCCAGTGGGTCAGGGTCGGGATAGGGGATGGGCTGATAGCTTGGCGACGAATCATCAGCATTGTAGGTTGTCCCGGCGAAGTCGTAGCCGCCGACCACTTTGGCCGTGGGGAAGGTGAACGCTTCGATGAGGTTGGGATCGTTGTTGGCAAAATCGTCGGGGTCGCCGCTGCCGCCAAAGACGGCGTGGGTGTAGTCTATGCCGGTGTCAATGATGGCAATGGTGACGCCCGCGCCATCGTACCCAAACTCATCCCAAGCGTCGGGAACGCCGATGAGGGGTACGCTGGAGGACAGCGTGCGTTCGTGAACGGGCGCGCGATGGATGGCCTTCACGCCGGGAAGCGCCAGGAGTTCATTCAGCTTGCTCAGGGGGGTGAATACCTGGATGCCGTTGTAGACGGCGGTATAGTTGGAGATGATGGTGGCGCCCAGGCTTTCGATTTGGGGGGCAACGGCCGTTAGCGTCAGGGGCGTTTGCGCCGGCCAGCGGGCGATGATGTCGCCGTGGGCGGTGAAGGTGTGTTTGCCAACGGCCAGGCTGCCATGAATGCGGATGTCGCCCTGGATTTTGCCAACGGCCGTTTGCCCGCCCAGCAGGCGGAAATTGGCGTCGCGCATCCCGCTGTGGATGGTGACGTCGCCGGTGACGCTGCGCAGGCTGAGATCGCCCATAATGGTGTTGGTGGTGACGTCGCCGGTGACGCCGCGCGCCGAGAGGTCGCCAAAGACATCGTTCAGGTGAATGCCGCCAACCTGGCGGAAGATGGCGTCACCGCTGACGTTGTGAACGGTAAGTAGACCGCTGACGTTTTTGGCGGAGAGGTCGCCTTGCACGTCACCTAGTTGGATGTTGGCGACGGCCGTCAGAATGACATCGCCGGCTGCCTGGGCAATGTTCACGTCGCCCTGCACGCTGCGGATGACGGCGTCGCCATGTACGTGGGCCACGGTGCAACGGCTGTTTTCAGGGACGGAAAGGCGGAGACGGCCGTTGCTGTGAATGACCACCCCTTCGTCAACTTCCTTGACGGTGGCGTCGCCTTTGACTAAAACGGCCGTGCTGCTCCACCCTTTCACCACCAGGTCGCCGTGACAGGTCTCAATGATGATGTGTGGCATTTTGCCTACTTCGTATGTGTCGCTCATAACATTTACCTCGCAATACCTGGCGCGGTCTGGCGACCGGCCAGAGCATGACTGTTGTTAATCAATGTAAACCTGTACATGTTCCTGGCTTTCCTCATCCCGCACGTCAACCAAGATACCGCTTTCGCCTTCGAGCAACATGTTTTGCATCTCATCCATGTTGAGGCCGGCCACTTCAGGCGTGAAATGGCTGGCGATGGTGAAGCCAAACTTGAACATGCGCAGTGGGATGTTGACGCTGACCTTGCTTTTGCCCGTTTCCAGGTTGTTGACGCGCACGCGGAACCAGGTGGGTTTGTGACCGTCGGGCGTTTCCTTAGAAACGGGCGTTTCCTTGGATACAGCCGTTTCTGTCAGCGCCGGTTTGGTGACTTGCTCCATAACCGGCGGGGCTGGCGGTTCAGGTGGGTTAGGCGCTGTGGCGTCGTTAACCTGCGTCAGCATGGCGGCGGCCTCGTCAACGGTGATTTTGCCACCGGCCAATAAATCTAAAATTTCTTTGCGTGATTCGACAGACATGATATAACCTCCGTGATCAGGATTTTACTCCGCCGCGTGGCCGGATATTGCACCGCCGTTGACAGCTCATGCGTCATGTTGTGGGTGATATAGGGATCGACGCTGAACTCGCCCCGCAGCCATTCGTCCACCATGCCGGGCAACTGGCTGCGCCCGCGCACCCCGCCAAAGGCCGAGCCGCGCCAGACCCGGCCCGTCACCAGTTGGAACGGACGGGTGGCGATTTCCTCGCCCGCGCCTGCGACCCCGATCACGGTGCATTCACCCCAGCCCTTGTGGCAGCACTCCAGCGCCGAGCGCATGACGTTCACGTTGCCGATGCATTCGAAGGCATAATCCACCCCGCCGTTGGTCATGTCGATGACGACCTGGTGGATCGGCTGCTGGAACTCCTTGGGGTCGATGCATTCGGTCGCGCCCAGGCCGCGGGCCAGCGGGAACTTGCTGGGGTTGGTGTCGATGCCGATGATGCGGCCGGCGCCCACCATCTTCGCCCCCTGGATCACCGCCATGCCGACCGCGCCCAGGCCGAAGACTGCGACGGTCGCGCCGGGCTGGACCTTGGCGGTGTTCCTGACTGCGCCCATGCCGGTCGGTATGGCGCAGCCCATGACGCTGGCCTTGGCCAGGGGCGCCTCGGTCGAGATCCTGGCCACCGAGATCTCGGGCAGCACCGTATATTCGCTGAAGGTGCTGGTGCCCATGTAGTGATGGATCATCCGGCCCTTATAGGAGAAACGTGAAGTGCCGTCGGGCATCACGCCGCGGCCCTGCGTCTCGCGGATTGTCTGGCACAGGTTGGTCTTGCCCGACTTGATATAGGGGCAGTCGGGATCCTCGGGGATGTAAAGCGGGATGACGTGGTCGCCCGGCTTGACCGAGGTGACGCCGCGGCCGATTTCCTCGACGATGCCGACGCCCTCATGGCCGAGGATGGCGGGGAACAACCCCTCGGGGTCCTTGCCCGACAGGGTGAACATGTCGGTATGGCACAGGCTGGTGGTGACGATGCGGACCAGGACCTCGCCGTCCTTGGGGCCTTCAAGGTCGATTTCCTCGATCTCCAGCGGGCGGTTCGGTTCCCAGGCGATGGCGGCGCGGGTTTTCATCTCGGACAGTCTCCTCGGCTTGCATCCAGTGAAGTAATGTTATTACGTTTCGGATATTGCAGGAACCTGCTCGGCCGGTCGATTTCGGACAGGGTTGCCGATGTTCAGGCCAGGGGGCGGGAAGCGAATGACAAGGCAGGGGCCAGCCGCGCCCGGCAGGGACAGCCACCGGGTGCATGTCGTCATCTATCCCGGCTTCAAGTCGATGGAGGCGGTCGGGCCGGTCAATGTGCTCAGCTATGCCAACCGCCACCTGGCCGCGCGGGGCGATCCGCGCCGCTATGACATCGTGCTGGCCGCGCGCCAGCCCGGCATAGTGCCCTCGGACACGCTGATCTCGCTGGAGGCGGGGCCGCTGCCGGAAGGCCCGCTGGCCACGGTCATGGTCGCCGGGGCGCTGGACATCCAGGCGGCGCTGGCGCGGGAAGCCGGGCTGGTGGAGTGGTGCCGCAGGCGGGCCTTCGAGGCGGAACGCTTCGCGGCGCTCTGCTCGGGGTCGTTCTTCGTGGCCGCGGCGGGGGTTCTGGACGGACGGTGCGCAGCGACGCATTGGAGCGTGGCCGAGCTGTTGCAGAGCCGCTTTCCCAAGGTTCGCGTGGATGCCGACGCGATCTTCGTGCAGGACGGCAGCCTGTGGACCTCGGCCGGGGTGACGGCGGCGATCGACCTGGCGCTGGCCTTTGTCGAGCAGGATTTCGGCCGCGACCTGGCGCTGGCGGTGGCGCGCGACCTGGTGATCTATCTCAAGCCGCCGGGCGGGCAGTCGCAGTTCAGCGCCGCCCTGACCAGCCAGATGCGCGGCCCGCCGGGGATGCGCGACATCCAGGCGTGGCTGCTGGCCAACCTGGACCGGCCCCTGCGCATCCCCGACATGGCGGCCCGCGCCGGGATGAGCCCGCGCAACTTCACCCGCCTGTTCGCCGCCGAACTGGGCACGACCCCGGCCAGCTATCTGGAAGGCGTGCGTTGCGAGCGGGCAAAGGCGCTGCTTCTGGACTGCGACCTGCCGCTGAAGGCCATCGCCTTTCGCTGCGGCTTCACCTCGGACGAGCAATTGCGCAAGGCCTTCCTGCGCCGCTTTTCGCTGACGCCGCGCGACTATCGCGACCGCTTCAGGACAACGCTGACGGTCCGATAGGTGCAATGCCGGGCCGGGCGGCTTACCGCTGCGACAATCTCACTGTGCTTGCCGGCCAGGGGTCGTCGAAGGGCTCGCCCGCCTTCCAGGCCGCGATCTCCTCAGGGGTGCAGAAGCAATCCCTCACCGCATCGGCGAACGCCGCAAGCTCGTCGCGGTCGCTGATCACGGTCAGCCGGCAGCGCCGGTCGCCGAATTCGGGCGACAGGCCTGCAAGGCGCCGGCGCATCTCGTCGCGTTCCTCGGGCAGCAGGTTCAGGCTGTTGTCCTCAAGCGCGGCGATTTTCCAGTAGTTGACGATCTCCAGCCCGATGCTGCCCGCCGTCTGGTTCCACAGCAGTTGCAGCCGGTCGCGCGTCGGCAGCCAGAAGAAGCCCTTGCTGCGGTGGATGCCGGTGCCGAGGGCGTGGTTATAGACCTGCCACAGCCTTTGCGGGTGAAAGGGGCGGGGGTCCGCGATCACGATGCTGTCGATGCGATAATCCTCGGCCCCGGACATCGAGGCGGTGCCGCGGCTGCGGTCCCAGTCGGTCAGTTCCGCCCCCAGGGCGGCGACGCGCGCATGGTCATAGGGCGGCAGGGCCAGCACATCGGCCAGCCGGACATTGCCCCATTGCATCCCCATGATGTCGGCGAAGGGGTTGAGCGGATGGATCGCCTGCGCGACAGTGCGCAGCGTCTCGCCGGACACCCGGTCCATCTCGCTCAGCAGGATGCGGCTGGCAGAACATGATCTGCTCGGCCAGCAGGTTCTCGATCCCGCGCTGGCCGGCGACCAGATGGCGCGAGGCGGCGGGCAGGATGGCGCGGCCCAGGTCGTGGTCCTGCGCCAGCGTCGCCGTGTCCACCACCGACAGGAAGCCGTGCAGCCGCAGGGCGGGATGCGCGCGGATCGCCTCGAGAAGCGGCCAAGGATGGGTGCTGCCCGAGGTTTCGATCAGGATATGGGTGGCGTCCCCCTGCGCGGTCACCTTGTCCACGGCGCGGACGAACGGCTCCAGCCCCTGCGCGCCGCTGATGCTGCCGGCCGGGATGGCGGCAAAGCGCGGGGTGCGGCGCGAGATCACCTCGCTGGTGTCGAGGATCGCGCCATCGACGTCGAGTTCGTCTATCGCTTGACGATGACGCTTGGCCGGACGCCCGGCATGCTGCGGGCCTGCGCCAGCAGGCTCTGCATGAGCGTAGCCTTTCCGGCCCCGAGAAACCCGTTCAGGATCGTGACCGGAGCCTGCGGCATGGTGTTGCCCTGAATGAAAGCGGGTCAACCGGCGGGGCGCTTGCCTGCGGCCTCGCGCGATGGAAACTTCTGGGCATGGAAGAGGGGTCGTCTTCCAGCGCCGCGATCCGCCCGGCTGCATGCAGGATGCCGCATCTCATGCGGATACAGAGTCGATGTTTATCAGTGTGTTGAAAGATATTAGTCATGCAGATTCTCATGATGAATTGGGCGAGGCATGCGCGGGTTTTTAGAGCCAGCGCCCGGCCATCCGACGGTCATCAGGCTGGGCGCATGGGCCTCGGTCGTGGCGGCATTGGTGACGGCCGGGATCAGCCCATCGGCGCCGATTTCGAGGCCAGACGGCTGCCTTCCTCGACCTGTCCGACGCAGGGCCGGCCCGAAAACGGCATTGCAGGCCCCGGCGATTCTGGCTATTTGAGTAACGTAATAACATTACATTTACGAGGATGCCATGCCGACCAGCCAGCAAACGCGCGACAAACGCCTGCCCGTCACCGTCCTGTCCGGCTTCCTGGGCGCCGGAAAGACCACGCTTCTGAACCATGTCCTGAACAATCGCGAGGGTCGCCGCGTCGCTGTCATTGTCAACGACATGTCCGAGGTGAACATCGACGCCGACCTGGTGCGCGACGGCGCCGAACTGAACCGGCCCGAGGAAAAGCTGGTCGAGATGACCAATGGCTGCATCTGCTGCACCTTGCGCGACGACCTGCTGCAAGGGGTGCGCAAGCTGGCCGAGGAGGGCCGCTTCGATTATCTGCTGATCGAGGGCACCGGCATCGCCGAGCCTCTGCCCGTCGCTGCGACCTTCGATTTCCGGGACGAGAACGGCGACAGCCTGTCGGATGTCGCGCGGCTGGACACCATGGTCACGGTCGTCGATGCGATCAACCTGACCAACGACTTCGCCAGCGACGATTTCATAGCCGAACGCGGCGAAAGCCTGGGCGACGCGGATGAGCGGACGCTGGTCAACCTGCTGACCGACCAGATCGAATTCGCCGATGTGATCGTGCTGAACAAGGCGACGGACGCGGGACCCGAGCGGCTGGACCGGGCGCGCAAGATCGTGCGGGCGCTGAACCCGGACGCGACGCTCATCGAGACGGATTTCGGCCGTGTCGATGCCGATGCGATCTTCGACACCGGCCTGTTCGATTTCGACCGCGCGCATCTGCATCCGATGTGGGCGAAAGAGCTTTACGGTTTCGAGGATCACGTGCCAGAGACTGAAGAATACGGCATTTCTTCCTTCGTCTATCGCGCGCGGCGGCCGTTTCACCCGCGCAGGATCCACGACCTTTTCAACGGCGACCTGCCCGGCGTGATCCGCGCCAAGGGGCATTTCTGGATCGCGAGCCGCCCGAACTGGGCGGTGGAGTTCAGCCTGGCCGGCGTCGTCTCTTCGGTTACGCCTCTGGGTGGCTGGTGGGCCTCGGTGCCGCGCGAACGCTGGCCGACGCATCCCGACAGCCTCGCCGAGGTGGCGAGGAACTGGCAGGAACCCTGGGGCGACCGCCGGCAGGAGCTGGTGTTCATCGGCGCGGGCATGGACCCTGCGGCGATCACCCAGGTCCTGGACGATGCCCTGGTCGAGGCCTGGGACTTCACGCCCGAAGCCTGGGCGAGGCTGCCCGATCCCTTTCCGCAATGGGGCCAGCGTCGCGTGGCCTGAGCGCGGCAAGGGCGGGGGCTGGGATGCCCCCTCAGAAGCGGACCAGAGGAGAAGCAGCCGCATGACCAAGACCGATACCGCAATCCCGCAAGCCCCAGGCCCCGATGCCGCCGAGGCGCGGGAAATCAGCGAATCCGACAGCGGGCTGGTGCTGCAGCAGGTGGCGCAGCCGGGGATCGGCGCCGCGATCTGGCGGCGCCGCCTCTCTCCCGCTTTCGCCGAATGGATCGAGGGCATTCCGGTCGGCCAACTGCCGGCCCTGCGCGCCCTGGTGGATTTCCGCGCGGTCGAGAACTGCATCCACGCCGCCTGCGACCGCTCCGGCCTACCGGCCGGCACGATGCGAGACCTGCTGGCCAGCGACATCGGGGCGCTGGGGCTGGTCTTTGCCCAGGTCGTGCGTAACCCGCTGATGCACATCCGCTTCGAGGCGGTGACGACGGATGCCTGCCGGAAATTCCATGTTGACCAGATGCCCGCGCGGCTGGTTTGCACTTATCGCGGGCCGGGGACGCAATTCGGGCTGGAGGACGCCAGCGGCCAGGTCGCGCCGGCCGGCGAGATGCGCGCCGGCGAGGCCGCGATCCTGCGCGGCGCCCTGTGGCCCGGCATGGAGGTCACGCGGCTGCTGCACCGTTCCCCGCCCATCGCCGGAACCGGGCAGGTGCGGCTGTTCCTGGCGTTCGATCCCGCCACGGAGCTACCCGAGGCGCGGAGGCTGCACTGATGCGCGGCAACCTTGCCACCTCGCTGCGCCGCCGCCGCAGGCCCTGTCCGATCAAGCAATACGACCGCCTGCCGCCCGAGCTGCGCCGCTGGCTGGCGCAGGCGGCGCTGCCCTGGAGCCCGGCTTCCGCCCTGCGCCTGTGGCAGAAGCTTCTGGGCGAGACCGCGGGCAATGCCGAGGCCGTCTGCCGACGTCTCGACCTGATCGAGGCGCGGATGCTGATGCGGGACGCGCCGCGGATATGGGGCTTCCCGCCGCCCGCCGCCGCGCAGACGGCCGGGGGTGAAAGCGCCCTCCCGCGCGGGTGAATTGCCTTGCCATTCGCCCGCGCAAAAGGGCCGTGGGGCTGCCCCGCCTGATCGCCGGACTTTCCGGCTGTGTGCCCGCCGCGGCTGCCGCGCATCCGCATGGCTTCGTGGATGTTGCCTTGACCCTGCGCCTCGATGACCGGGGACGCCCTGGGTGGTCGAGGTCAGCTGGGCCTATGACGCGCCCAGCACCCTGCTGATCCTGGCCGATCTGGGGCGGGATACGGATGGCGATCACGGGCCGAGCGCGGTCGAGCCCCCCAGGTCTCCCGCCGATGGCCCCAAGGTTTCGACGGGGATCCGTATCTGTCCCGCGACGGCCTGCCGCTTGCCCTGTCCGAACCGCTGCAGCGGTGGCTGGACTCGCGGCGGCCGCCTGATCAGCACGCTCTTTGCGACCCGCCCGACCTGGCGGATGGGGCAATGTCCGTCAGGATGGATGATCCGGGTCACTACACGGCCTATCGACTGTCCTCTCCCAAGGATGTCGGACGGAAGGCCTGCAAGATCCGAGTATAGCGGGCTGACAGCAAGGCAGGGCACCGTCGCGATGCCGACCAGCCGACGCTGCTGGATGCGCTGGTCGCGATGGGACGAAAGACCACGCCGCCTGTCGGGCTGCCTTCGCCGACGAATGGACGCGGTCCTGCGCGCAGCGGCCCTGGGCTTCGTTCGGGGGGATGTCCGGGATCGCGGGCGCGCGCAGGCAGTCGGGTAACAGGTTCGGCAGGTCGGGGATCATGCGCGGGCCTCCTTCGCGGCAAGTTCGGGGAACCAGCGCCTGCCCAGCCACAGGGCGGCGTTGACCAGCAGGATCGGCACCGGCACCTCGACCAGCGGGCCGATCCTGGACACTCCCCGCGCGACGCATCCGCCGCGCATCCTGCTGCTCTACGGCTCGTTGCGCGAACGCTCCTGCAGCCGCTTCGCCACGCTGGAGGCCGAGCGCCTGCTGCGGCATTTCGGCTGCGAGACGCGGGTGTTCCACGCCAACGGCCTGCCGCTGCCCGAGGATGCCGAACCGTCGCATCCCAAGGTCCAGGAGCTGCGCGACGCCTGTCTGTGGTCCGAGGGCCAGGTCTGGACCAGCCCGGAACGCCACGGCGCCATGACCGGGGTGATGAAGGCGCAGATCGACTGGATTCCGCTGTCGATGGGGGCGATCCGTCCGACGCAGGGCCGCACGCTGGCGGTGATGCAGGTCTCGGGCGGCTCGCAAAGCTTCAACGCGGTGAACCAGATGCGCGTGCTCGGCCGCTGGATGCGGATGCTGACGATCCCGAACCAGTCCTCGGTCGCCAGGGCATGGCAGGAGTTCGACGAGGCCGGGCGCATGCGGCCGTCGAGCTATTACGACCGCATCGTCGACGTGATGGAGGAACTGGTGAAGTTCACCCTGCTGACCCGCGACCTCTCGGCCTTCCTGACC
>JAANMY010004106.1_pt1 | contig 11359 bp, 13 predicted proteins | sample 7279691 | NCBI WGS metagenome assembly JAANMY01 (sample SAMN14094543, study PRJNA606508) | bioreactor metagenome | isolation source: A lab-scale SPAN reactor treating ammonium-rich wastewater day 388 | place: Ireland: Galway | collected 2018-02-07
GGTTTCTGCTGCGACTGGTGGGGCGAGACTCGGACGTCTGCCTGCGCGCGAGCACGCATCCGGAATTCGATGCCTGGCGTTGGAGCCATTATTGGGTGCCGCTCGAGGCGGTGATCGAGTTCAAGCGTCAGGTGTATCAGCTCGCGCTGGTCGAACTGGCGCGGATCCTGTTTCGCTCGCGCAGTTTCGACCTGCCCGAGAGCTATCGCCTGCCTGAAGCCGAGCCCGAGGTGGACGCGGTGCGCGTGGTGCTGGAGGAGCGTGCGCAACGGGGTGGGCTACACAAATAGCGGCGCGAACAGGCCGGGCCACACAAGAACCTATGCGGAGATTTCCGTCCTTGAATTCGCTGTTCACTCCATCCCTGTGCGGTGGGCTCGTTGCCCTCGCCTTGACTTCCACGCCGGTGCATGCGGGGCTACTCGTCGATGCCGACCCCGACTGGAAGGAGGGCGCAGCGGAGATGCCTGCCGTGCCGAAAGAGGGCGGGCTGCGTCGCTTCGACGTTGGCTCGCCGTCGCCCAACGCCTTCTTCGTGGATGAGCAAAGTGTGAGCGTCGGCGAGGACCGGGTGGTGCGCTATACCCTGGTCGTGCGTACGCCCGGCGGCGCCGAGAACGTGACCTTCGAAGGCATCCGCTGCGCGACCGGCGAGCGCCGGATCTATGCTAGCGGGCGCAAGGACGGAACCTGGGTGCCGATGAAGAACAGCGACTGGCAGCCGATCAGCGACAATACCTACAACCGCCCGCGCGCCGCGCTCGCCTACGACTACTTTTGCGACGGGCCTGCCGCGCCGCGTGACCGCGAGCATGCGCTGCGACTCTTGCAGCAGCGGCGCGATTCCTCCCAACCCTTCGGAGTCCGGTAATGCTTGATCAGGCCATCATCGAATTCGACAAGGCGTTGCGCACCGTTTTCGCGCCAGCACGCAGCGTTCGCCCGGTGCCCGGGGAGGACATCCCCGATGCCGAGTTGAGCGATGCCGAGCGCGCCCATGCGGCCGCGCTGATGCGTGTGAATCACGTCGGCGAAGTGTGTGCGCAGGCGCTGTACCAGGGGCAGTCAATCATGTCGCGGGATCCGGCGATCCGCGACACCTTGCGCGAGGCGTCACAGGAGGAGACCGAGCACCTCGCGTGGACGGAACGCCGTATCGCCGAACTGGGTGGGCGCAAGAGCCTGCTCAATCCACTGTGGTATGGCGGGGCGCTCGCGCTTGGCATGCTCGCGGGCCGGTTCGGCGACCGCTGGAATCTCGGCTTCCTGGCCGAGACCGAGCGTCAGGTCGAGCAGCACCTGAAGACGCACCTCGATACGCTGCCGCCGGACGATCAGCGCTCGCGTGCCATCGTCGAGCAGATGAAGGCGGATGAAGCCGAGCACGCCGAGACGGCCGTGCGTCTGGGCGCGCATGACTTGCCGGCGCCGGCCAAGGCAGCGATGAAGGCGGCCGCTCGGGTAATGACCACCTTGAGCTACCGTCTCTGAGCGGCGCGCGTACGGGTGACCATCCGGTCGCCGGTACGCACAACGCGCTCGGTCAGGCGTCGACCAGTTCGACTTCGTGGCTGATCTCGGCCGTCTTGGCGAGCATGATCGAGGCCGAGCAATACTTTTCGGCCGAGAGGTGTACCGCGCGTTCCACCGTTTCTCGCTTCAGATTGCGGCCTGTGATCGTGTAGATGAAGCGGATGCGGGTGAAGACCTTGGGGTCGGTGTCGGCACGTTCTGCCTCGAGGCGCACGCTACAGCCGCGCACGTCCTGCCGCCCGCGCTTGAGGATCAGCACGACATCGAAGGCCGTGCATCCGCCTGCACCGGCCAGCATCAGCTCCATCGGCCGCGGCGCCAGGTTGCGGCCGCCGGCTTCAGGGGCACCGTCCATTGCGACGATGTGCCCGGTGCCGGTTTCGGCGATGAAGCTCATGCCGTCCAGCCATTTGATCGTGCATTCCATTCCTGTCTGCTCCCCGGGCAAGCCCCGATGATGTTTGTACGCTGAAGGGCCCGATTTTACAGCAGCGCGACATGGGCGCGACCGCGGCCACCGTGGTCGGCGTTTCGTCCGCGCAGTCAGGCGTTTGCGCACAGCGGGTGCTTCTCTGCAGCACAGGCGTGGGGTTTCCGTACGGATGCGTCTTGATGCGACGCACAAATAATATGGCGAGGTCATCGGCCCGGGTTGATTGTTGATCGGTTCAAGGGCCCGGCTTGCGGGAAAAATTGAGCTAAATCAATAGAGGAATGGAAATAAACAAATTCGATCCGGAAAGCGAAACTTTCGTTCTGCGCTGCATCAAAAAGAGCTTGCGGACGGGGCGTCTGGTCTGCATAATCCAGCGCAGTCGGATCGATGACGCCGCTGGGCAGGTTTTCCATGCGTGCGCTGATCCAAATGGTGTCTCCTCCACCCTCCTCCTTTGGTGTGGATTTAACGCAGTCCGTTTGGACTGCGTTTTTTTTGCTTTTTGCCTGTAGCGCGCCCATTCGCCATCGCGATCCAATGATTGACACAGTCGGGGTGTTGGTCGTAGGATTGCGAGCTTTCCGTTTGACGGCCACCTCCAACGGCCCGACAAAGATCGAGGATTCACATGAAGACGTTTTCCGCCAAGCCGCACGAGGTCAAGCGCGACTGGTTCGTTGTCGACGGCACGGACAAGGTGCTTGGCCGTCTCGCCGCCGAAGTCGCCCGCCGCCTGCGTGGCAAGCACAAGGCCATCTACACCCCGCACGTTGACACCGGGGACTTCATCGTCGTGGTCAACGTCGAAAAGCTGCGCGTCACCGGCAACAAGGCGCAGGACAAGAAGTACTACCGTCACTCGGGTTACCCGGGCGGTATCTATGAAACCAACTTCACCAAGCTCCAGCAGCGCTTCCCCGAGCGCGTGCTCGAGAAGGCGGTGAAGGGCATGCTGCCGAAGGGCCCGCTGGGCTACGCCATGCTGAAGAAGCTGAAGTGCTACGCGGGTCCGTCGCATCCGCATACCGCTCAGCAGCCGCAACTTCTCGAGATCTGAAGGAGCCGATAGATGGCTGTCACTTACAACTACGGTACCGGCCGCCGCAAGACTGCGGTCGCTCGTGTGTTCATCAAGCCGGGCACCGGCAACATCGTCGTCAACGGCAAGCCGGTGGACGAGTTCTTCTCGCGTGAAACCGGCCGCATGATCGTGCGTCAGCCGCTGGTGCTCACCGGCAACGAAGGCAAGTTCGACATCATGGTCAACGTCACTGGTGGTGGCGAGTCCGGCCAGGCCGGCGCCGTGCGCCACGGCATCACTCGTGCGCTGGTCGATTACAACGCCGAGCTCAAGGGCGATCTGCGTGCCGCCGGCTTCGTGACCCGCGATGCCCGTGAAGTCGAGCGCAAGAAGGTCGGTCTGCGCAAGGCCCGCCGCGCCAAGCAGTTCTCGAAGCGCTGATCGTCGCTCGCCGCCGTATCAGCAGGAGCCGCCCCATGGGGCGGCTTTTGTGCTTTCTGCGGCGTTCGGCAGCATTGGGGAAGGAAGTCGTTGCCGATGGATGATTCGAGGACGGCACGGACTGTAACGGTCCGGTCACCGCGCCGGTGTCGCGACAATGCGATAATCGCGACCTCACGTCTTTCGTAGCGAGGAGCAAGCATGATCAAGGTTGGAGTTGTTGGCGGTACGGGCTATACCGGCGTCGAATTGCTGCGCTTGCTGGCTCGTCATCCGGATGTCGAACTCACCGCCATCACCTCGCGTGGTGAGGCGGGCATGGCGGTGTCCGACATGTTCCCGAGCCTTCGCCGCAGGGTGAACCTGAAGTTCGTCACGCCGCAGGACGCCGCGCTCGAGAAATGCGATGCGGTCTTCTTCGCCACCCCCAACGGGATCGCAATGAAGCAGGCGGCCGAACTGGTCGCTGCCGGTGTGCGCGTGATCGATCTTGCTGCCGACTTCCGCATTCGTGACATCGCCGAGTGGCAGAAGTGGTACGGCATGGAGCACGCGGCACCGGAGCTCGTGGCCGAGGCGGTGTATGGCCTGCCCGAAGTCAATCGCGAACAGATCCGCGGCGCGCGCGTACTCGCCAACCCCGGCTGCTATCCGACTGCCGTGCAACTCGGCTTCCTGCCGCTGATCGAGGCCGGGCTGGTCGATACCGCCCACCTGATCGCCGACGCCAAGTCGGGCGTGTCCGGCGCGGGCCGCAAGGCCGAGGTGCATACCCTGCTGCCCGAGGCGGCCGACAGCTTCAAGGCCTACGGCGTGCCGGGCCACCGCCATCTTCCCGAGATCCGCCAGGGACTTTCGATCGCGGCGGGGCATCAGGTCGGGCTGACCTTCGTGCCGCACCTGACACCGATGATCCGCGGCATCCATGCGACCTTGTACGGTCGCCTCAAGCCGGGCGTCGATGCGCCCGACCTGCAGGGCCTCTACGAGAAGCGCTACGCGGGCGAGGCCTTCGTGGATGTGATGCCGGCGGGCAGTCATCCGGAGACGCGCTCGGTGCGGGCGTCCAACCTGTGCCGCATCGCGATTCATCGGCCGCAGGGTGGCGACACCGTCGTCGTGCTGTCGGTGATCGACAACCTGGTCAAGGGCGCGGCCGGCCAGGCGATCCAGAACCTCAACATCATGTTCGGTTTCGACGAGGAAGCCGGCCTGGACATCGTTCCCGTCAGCCCCTGACGGGAACTTGCAACACGGACGACGATCCGATTTTGACGGTCGGGCCACGGACGGCGCATCATCCGCGGCACGCCCCCCTACAGAGGAGAAAACATGAGCGCAGAAGTCGAAACCCCCGAAATCCTGGTCTTTACCGACAGCGCCGCGAACAAGGTGCGCGAGCTGATCGAGGAGGAAGGCAACCCCGAGCTCAAGCTGCGCGTCTTTGTGTCCGGTGGCGGCTGCTCGGGCTTCCAGTACGGCTTTACTTTCGACGAGGAAGTGAACGACGACGACACCACGTTCGAGAAGAATGGCGTGGCGCTGCTGGTCGACCCGATGAGCTACCAGTATCTGGTCGGTGCCGAGATCGATTACACCGAAGGCCTGGAGGGTTCGCAGTTCGTCATCCGCAACCCGAACGCCACCAGCACCTGCGGTTGCGGTTCGTCCTTCTCGGCCTGAACTTGCCCTTGCGGCGATGAAGAACGGGGCGCCTAGGCGCCCCGTTTGCTTTGTTGGATCCCCGCCGCGGGCTTACTTCGCGCTGGCGAGCTCGTAGTTGAGCAAGGCGAAGCGCTGACGCAGGTGCGCGGTGTTGCGCTTGAAGGCTGCGAGCTCGCGGTCGTTGAAGGAGTCCGCCATCGGGAGTGCGACCGTCATCGGATCTGCCGGCACGTCCTTGATGCGCACCTCGTAGTGCAGGTGCGGGCCGGTGCACCAGCCGGTGCAGCCCACGTAGCCGATCACGTCGCCCTGGCTGATGGTCTGGCCCTTGACGAGGCCTTTGGCGAAGCCGTTGAGGTGAGCGTAGTGGGTGGTGATGTCGTTGCGGTGCTTGAGCACGATCAGGTTGCCAAAGCCGCGTTGGGTGCCGATGAAATCGATGGTGGCGTCGGAGGTGGCCATGATCGGGGTGCCAATCGGGGCGGCGAAGTCGGTGCCGTTGTGGGCGCGCCAGCTGCCATGGATCGGATGCAGGCGGCGACCGAAATCCGAACTCACCCGCGAGAACTCCAGCGGCGAGCGCAGGAAGCCCTGTTGCAGGCTGCGGCCGTCGTCGCTGTAGTACTGCTCCTTGCCGCTCGGTCCGCGGTAGAGCACGACGGCGTGGCGTTCACCGTTGTTGATGAATTCGGCGGCCAGGATGCGGCCGGCGCGCACCGGATTGCCTTCCTCGTAGATGGCCTCGTAGACCACATTGAAGCGGTCGCCCTTGCGCAGGTCGGCATGGAAGTCGATCCAGGTGCCGAAGATGGTCGCGAGCTGAGTGGCAACGTTGTCGGGCAGCCCTGCGGCGTCGGTCGCGGCGAAAAGCGAACGGGTGATCGTGCCCGAGCGCATCTCGACCATGGCGGTCTGCGACGAGCTGGGTGCCTCGCGCAGCGCCAGGCCCGATTCGCTGCGCTCGACCACCACCTGCTCGGAGGTGTTGCCGATCGGCAGCGTGAACGACATCACCTTGCCTTCGGGCGACACCACTGCGGTGACCGATCGGCCGGCGCGCAACTGGCGAATGGCACGCTTGCCAGCGTCGGAACCGGAAATGCTGGCCAGCGCCTCGGCGTCGTCGATGCGCAGACGATTGAAGATGGCCTGCAGCGTGTCGCCGGCCTGGATGCGCTCGTTGTAGACGAAGGGCAGCGCGGCTTCTATGGCTGCGACGCTTGCTGCCGGTGTTGGCAGGGTCTGGACCACGCGCTCGAACAGGATCTCGGCGGGGACGGTGTCGGGTGCAACGGCCGTGGCGGCCACCACGCCCATCAGCGACAGCCCGGTCACGCCAGCGGCGATCCAGGTGCGGGGACGGGAGAGGAGATGGGCCGGCAGATCGGCTAGAATCCGGATTTTTCTGGCCTTCATGAGCTCGGTTGGCTGGGATGCGGTAAAAAAATTCTGCGAAGTGTAGCAAAGTTAGCCCGCTGATCGGGAAGGTATTTTTGGAGAAATTGAATGACTGATGTCCAGGCGGCGATCGACCTGATCACGCGCGGCACCGACGCCGTGCTGATCGAGGCCGAGCTGGTCGAGAAACTCAAGCGCGGCCGTCCCTTGCGTGTGAAGGCCGGCTTCGACCCCACCGCGCCCGATCTGCATCTCGGTCACACCGTGCTGATCAACAAGATGCGCCACTTCCAGGAGCTCGGGCACCAGATCCAGTTCCTGATCGGTGACTTCACCGGCATGATCGGCGACCCCAGCGGCAAGAACACCACCCGTCCGCCGCTGTCGCGCGAGCAGATCATGGACAACGCGAAGACCTACCAGGACCAGGTCTTCAAGATCCTCGATCCGGAAAAGACCGAGATTTGTTTCAATTCGAGCTGGATGGAGGGGCTGGGGTCCGCGGGCATGATCCGCCTCGCGTCGCTGCAGACCGTGGCGCGCATGCTCGAGCGCGACGACTTCGCCAAGCGCTACGGCAACAACCAGCCGATCGCGATCCACGAGTTCCTCTACCCGCTGTGCCAGGGCTACGACTCGGTGGCGATGAAGGCCGACATCGAGCTCGGTGGCACCGACCAGCGCTTCAACCTGCTGATGGGCCGCGAGCTGCAGAAGCACTACGGCCAGGAGCCCCAATGCGTGGTCATGGTGCCGCTGCTCGAGGGCCTGGACGGCGTGAACAAGATGTCCAAGTCGCTCGGCAACTACATCGGCATCGCCGAGCCGGCGAAGGAGATCTTCGGCAAGACCATGTCGGTGTCGGACACCCTGATGTGGCGCTACTACGAGCTGCTGTCCTTCCGCTCCACCGCCGAGATCGCGCGATTGCGCGCCGAGGTCGACGGCGGGCGCAACCCGCGCGACGTCAAGGTCATGCTGGCGCAGGAGTTTGTTGCCCGCTTCCACGGCCAGCGCGCGGCCGAAGAAGCGCTCGCCGACTTCGAGGCCCGCTTCCAGCGTAACGCGATCCCCGACGACATCCCGCAGGTCAATGTGAACGTTGGCGCCGACGGCCAGCCCTTGTTCCAGGTCCTCAAGCAGGCTGGCCTCACCGGCACCACGTCCGAGGCGATGCGCATGGTGGAGCAGGGTGGGGTGCGCATCAACGGCGAGCGTGCCGAGGACAAGGGTCTGCTGCTGCGCGCTGGCGAGACCGTGGTGCTGCAGGTCGGCAAGCGCAAGTTCGCCTCGGTGGTGCTGCTTTGAGTCTTTGCCGTTTTCGCTGCGGAGCCGGGCGATGAGCGCGGCGGCCGCATCACGCCCGATCGGGGTGTTCGACTCCGGCGTCGGCGGCCTCACCGTGGTGCGGGCGCTGATGGAGCGCCTGCCGCTCGAGAACATCGTCTATTTCGGTGACACCGCGCGCGTGCCCTACGGCGTGAAGTCGGTCGCCACCATCGAGCACTTCACCGCGCAGATCACCGATTTCCTGCTCCAGCGCGACGTGAAGATGCTGATCATCGCCTGCAACACCATGGCCGCGGTCGCCGCCGAGGTGGTGCACCGGCGCGCCGCCGGCATCCCGGTGCTGGACGTGATCGAAGCCGGCGCGCGCGCCGCGGTCGCGGCGTCCACCGGGCGTCGGATTGGCGTCATCGGGACGCCGACCACGATCAACAGCAACGCCTACGCCCGCCGCATGCACGAGCTCGATCCCACGGTGCGCGTGTATTCCCAGGCCTGCCCGCTGTTCGTGCCGCTGGTCGAGGAAGGCTGGCTGGACCATGAGGTCACGCGCCTCACCGCGCACGAATACCTGCGTCCGGTGCTCGCCGAGGAGGTCGACAGCCTGGTGCTCGGCTGCACCCATTACCCGCTGCTCAAGCCCTTGCTGCGCGAAGTGGCCGGGCCGGGGGTGCGCTTGATCGATTCGGCACTGACCACCGCAGAGTTCGCCGCAGATCGCCTGCAGCAAGCGGGCCTTGCGCGCACCGGTGGCGGATCGGCGGATTATCGCTTCGTGGTCAGCGACGTACCTTTGCGCTTCCAGACCATCGGCGAGCGCTTCCTGGGGCGTTCGCTGGGGACGGTGGAAAAGGTGGATTGGTGAAACGCGCCTGCCAGGCGCGGAGCGGCGCAGTCAAGTGGTAAGTGCGACTCCGGCATGGTCCGGGCGGCCGGTTGCCGCCGCTGCCGCGGGGCCGGAAAACGCTCAGGCCGGACCGCGCGCCACCGGCCGCGCAGGATCGGCGCACCATTCGCTCCACGAGCCGGCATAGAGGCGGGAGCCCGACAGCCCGGCCGCCTCCATTGCCAGCACATTCACGCAGGCAGTGACGCCCGAGCCGCATTGGTGCACCACCTGCCGCGGCGAGTGCGCGCCGAGCAGGGCGCCGAACTCCTCACGCAACACCGAGGCCTGCTTGAAGCAGCCCTGCGCGTCGAGGTTATCGCGGAAGAAGCGGTTGATCGCGCCCGGGATGTGACCGCCCACCGGGTCGAGCATCTCGTTCTCGCCCCGGAAGCGGTCAGGGCTGCGCGCATCGATCAGCAACATGTCGGGCTGGCCCAGGTGCTGGCGCACGTAGTGCGCATCCACCCGATCTGCGCGCAGCGCCAGCGAGTAGGTGGTCGGACGGGCTTCCGGAAGGGCGTCGTCGAGCGCCTGTCCTGCGGCCAGCCAGGCCTGCAGGCCGCCGTCGAGCACGGCGACACGATGATGGCCAAACCAGCGCAGGAGCCACCACAGGCGTGCGGCGAACATGCCACCGGCGTCGTCGTAGGCCACGACCTGGGTATGGTTGCCGACGCCGCAGGCGGCCAGGCACGCCGCAAGGTGGGCGGGGTCGGGCAGCGGATGACGGCCGTTGGTGCCCGTCTTCGTACCCGAGAGGTCTTCGTTCAGGTCAAGGAAGAAGGCCCCATTCAGATGGCCGAGCGCATAGGCCTGGCGACCGAAGCTGGGATCGGCGAGATCGAAGCGGCAATCGAACACGATCCAGTCGGGATCGTGCGTGCGCTGGGCGAGTTCCAGTGCGCCGATCAGTGTCGAATAGGAGGCGCTCATGGCAGGACGCTCACCGCGAGCCGGTCACTGCGCCGTTTCGGCCGCCTCGTCGGCGCCGAGCCACGCGCGCGCCTCGTCCTCGTCGTCGAACACCCTGACCTCGGCGCTCACGAAGAGCTGCGACACCCAAGCGCTCCACGTCAGCCATTGGTCTTCGGTGAGCACGGCGATGCGGCGGAAGTCGCCCGCGTGCTGGCGCGAGAACTTGATCTCTTCCCAGGCCACGTCGAGCGTGAAGCCGACCATCTGGCGCAGGTCGAAGAGCAGGTCCACCTGGCCTTCGAACTGGATGTGGTAATTGACCACATCCTCGAACTCCTTGTAGTCGGCCAGGGTGAATTCGCCGAAGACGGTAACGGCAACCATCTTCTCGGTGTTCTCGGTGCTGATCATTGCAGCCTCCATGAAATGGGCCGGGATGCAGCCACTATAGTCCGGACGCGGGCCCGGCTCAATCGCGCCCGCAGTGCCCCGCCAGTGTGCTGACGCGGCGCGGGGCCGGGTCACCCGGCCTTGCGTGTGCTCAGCGAGACCGCGATCGCCCCGGTGACGATCAGCGCGATCGCCAGCCAGGAACTTGCCGGCATGATCTCGTCCCACAGCAGCATGCCGAACAGGCTGGCGAACACCACCGTCGCATAGCTGAGGTTGGCGGACACGACGGTGCGCCCGTAGCGGTAGGATCGAGTCATCGCCAGTTGGGCGAGACCGCCGAACAGGCCGACGCCCAGGAGCGTCGCCAGTTGGTCGAGGTCGGGAAGGTGGAGGTCGCTGAACAGGCTCCAGGCCAGGCCGATGGTCGCGGTCATCAGCGAGAACCAGAACACGGTGCGCACCTCGGGTTCGCCTTTGCGGCCGAGTTCGCGCAGGCTGATGTAGGCCAGGCTCGCCATCGCCCCCGAGCTCAGTCCGGCCACCGCGCCGATCCATTGTTCCGGCTGCAGCGTGGGGCGAAGCAGCACGACGACACCGGCGAAGCCCATCAGCACCGCGCCCGAGGCGAGCGCGTTCAGGCGCTCGCGGAAGAACAGCGCCAGCAGCAGCGCCACGAACAGCGGCGAGGTGTAGTTGAGCGTCACCGCGGTGGCGAGCGGGAGCGCGCCGATCGCGAAGAAGTAGCAGCCGAGCGCGGTCGAGCCCGAGATGCTGCGCGACAGATGCATGCGCCAGTGCGGCGTACGCAGCGCGACACCTCGGCTGAGCGCCAGCCCGGCCATCATCGCCATGCTGACGAAACCGCGCCAGAACACGATCTCGCCGGTCGAGAAGTCGCTTGACGCCAGCTTCACGCACACGCCCATGCAGGCAAAGAGGAAGCAGGAGACGATCATCCAGAAGGCGGGCATGGCGATTGCTGCGTTGCAACGATACGGGTGCGCATTGAACCATATCGCGGCGCATGCGGGTTGTCGCTCGCCCGGGCTGCTTTCCCGGGCTGGGCCGGCGGTGCGATTGCCGGTAGGCTGTGGTTCTCCCCTTGCGGCTTCGTGGAGGCAACATGGCTTACGTGCTCGCCCTCGACCAGGGCACGACCAGTTCGCGCGCCATCGTCTTCGATGCGACCGGGCGCGTGCGCGGGCTGGCGCAGGCGGAGTTTCCCCAGCACTTTCCATCGCCGGACCGGGTCGAGCACGACCCGCAGGACATCCTGCGCACCCAGTTCGATTGCGCGCGCGAGAACCACCCCCAGGCCGATTCGCCCAGATCCCCCGGCAGCCACGCCAGCCACTCGCGCAGGTGTTCGCCCGCCAGCACT
>JAANMY010004109.1_pt1 | contig 11350 bp, 10 predicted proteins | sample 7279691 | NCBI WGS metagenome assembly JAANMY01 (sample SAMN14094543, study PRJNA606508) | bioreactor metagenome | isolation source: A lab-scale SPAN reactor treating ammonium-rich wastewater day 388 | place: Ireland: Galway | collected 2018-02-07
ACGGTCGCGAGGATGAACCCCAGAGTGGCCGGTCGGAACACTCCTGGTATGTCGCCCGCGGACGCTGAAACGTGCGCTTGCGGGCTCAGGGCTTTCCGCCGCCGCCCTCGAGGGTGACGTCGGTGGTGCCGCTGTTCCAGAGGATCACGCCCGCGGTGGTCAGCGCGACGCCGCCCCCCAGGGTGATGGCGCCCCACTTGACCAGACCGTCGCCGCTGGTCGAGGCGGAGTCGGTCGAGTTGATGAGCGCACCGGTCAGGAGCAGGCTGCCTCCGGTGATCACCGCCAGGATCCCGGTCGAGCCGGTGATCGCCGACCAGGTCAGCTTCCCGCTGTTGCCTGGTCGCACGCGGGCGGTGACCTCGCCCTCCTTGTCGTAGACGGTGAACGGGGCTGAGTCCGGGATGTCGGGGCCGGCGATCTTCAGCGGCTGGCCGAGGCGCGCGTCGATCACGGCGTCGCAGGGCGCGCGGCACAGGAGCGTGCTCGCCCCCTGGCCGACGTACCCACCGGCGACTTGGTCCAGGCGCTGCGCGCCCAAGCCGTGGAGCTGCACGCTCGGATCCGGGCTCTCGATGTGGAGCTTCACGACCCCCGGACCGGAGCGGATCAGCGCGCCGCTGTTCGGGGTCGCCACGCCCAGACCACCCACGCTGGGGGTCTCCGGCGGCGGAGCGGCCTTCGCCAGCTTGGCCAAGCTGCCGTCAAACCAGTGCGACGCGCCGTCGTTGCGCACCAGCGTGGCGTTGTTGGTGCCGTGTTGGTCCGAGACAGTCGTAGTGAAGGCGTCGGTCAAGCCGTCATCCATGTTCCAATAAGCGATCAGCCCGGCGGCCAGATTGATCGGATAATTGGTGGGGGGCTGCTGCAACTCCCTCACCTTCGCCGGATCGTCCGAGATGATTCCGTCCACGCCCATGTTGATGTAGTTCTGAATGTCCAATCCGTTCACAGTCCACACGAACAACTTGAGTCCCGAGCCGCGCACCATGTTGAGGACCGCGGGTGTGACGGAGGATTTCTCCCAAGCCACGGTTCGTGCGCCGGTGTTGGTGATGCTGGTCAACGACGTCAGTGTGAAAGTGCCGCTGCCCAGCGCGCACAGGGGAATCGTCGGGTCCAAAGCGTGGACTGCGGCGAGGAAATTCCAATCAAAAGACTGGAGCACAACATTCGTTGTCGCGCCGAGTTGCTGCAACGCGTTGACGTAAGCTGCCGCGGAACCGGTCTTTTGCTCGATGAGTGGGGTGGCGTGCGGCAAAATGTTGGTGATCATTTCTGCAAACGTGGGCACCCGTTCGCCCGCAAACTGGGTGGCAAACCACGAGCCGGCGTCCAGTGCGCGCAGTTGGGCCAGCGTCATGGCGGATACTGAGCCGGTGCCGTCCGTGGTGCGGTTCACGGTACTGTCATGCATCAGGATCAGATGGCCGTCGCTGGTCGCGCGAACGTCCGTTTCAATCATATCGGCCTTGCCATGCGCCGCGACAATCGCTGCCACGGTGTTTTCCGGGGCAAACATGGAATTGCCCCGGTGACCAATGCTTAACACCTCCGCCGGCAGCCCGGCCACAGTTGACAACCACGCGCTGGCGACCCCAAAAACGACAGAATGATGACCCAACATAAGGAAAGGCTTAACGCACTAAGGGGGCTGCGTCAAGCTACTGCGTGTAAATGACTCATGTTTAGGACGGGCCGGTTTAGGGCGCTTCTGTGATGCGGAAGAACATCCCGCCGGGCACGACGCTGCCCTGCCAAGTGGTGTTGGTGCTGGTGGCTGGAATGCAGGGCGAGAGGGAAATCCAGTTGGTCAGGTTGAGCGAACCTTGGACCAGATAATGGCGGCCAGGATTCGAGTCCCATGCCAGAGTCACGGTTTGATTCGTGAGTTGAATGTCAACCCGCAACGGCAGCGCGGGGGAACGTCGTAGGGATTGCGAAACACTGTGAGCAATGGGAGATGGTCGGTGGCAGTTTGCGAATCGTCACTCTGCAGGCCCGGCGGCGGGGCGACAGGAAATCGGTGCGGAAAATCCAATTCGTGACGATACGCTCCGCGAGCAGCGGGCCCGGCAGGATGTAGTCAAAGCGAATCGTCGGCGTCGCGTTCCGGCTCGACCACGTGCGCTCGTCGCCGTTGAACGGATTGCGCGGCGTGGTCAGCACCAATCCGGTGGCGTCATTGATGATTTTTTGCATCGTGCCCTGTTCGTAAGAGTGGGGACGGGCGATGTCCTCGCTGAAATCTCCCGCCAGCATGTACGGGCGATGGCTGTCGGTGGGGAAAACGCCTTGACACGTCTTCAACCAATGATTACTTAGTGCGTTAACGCTTAATGCGTAAGTGGCGCTCGACAGATTCGATGACAGGCTTAGGTTTTCGACATCGGGAGGTGCGAATAATTGACGGATGGGTCGAGTTTTGGCCCGTTGATCACTGTGCCCGCAGTGGATGGGTGTTGGCATGTATTTGACACAATGGAAGAAGCTTGGAAGAAGTGCAAAGCGCTCGGAATCATCTTGGATATGGCGTGATGAAAGCCAGCCACTCCCGGTGGTGGACGATCAAAACGTTGTTAGGGTTCCGATTTCGACAGGCCACGAGCTCTTCCGGCTTCACCAGTAATTTCGTCCCGGGGAATAACTTGAACACATACAAAAACTTTCCTGCTGACAAGGTTTCGGGTCGGCCGCGATGGGTGTCGCACTGCGAACTTGATGCAACTGTGCCCGGGAGGTGCAGGGTGGATCGGGCAGGCGGGCGCCGTTGCGCTCGCCGCCTCTCCTGCCCGTGGCCGACATCTACCAATCCCTCCCCCGCAATTTACCAATGGACATCAGTAAGCCAGGAAACTAACTGTGCGACCCATGCCTGAGATTCCCGTCCTGCCAGGTTTCGGTCAAACCGCTGAAGCAAGCAGTGGCAGCCCTGCGACTCTGCAGGAACGCCTGCGGAAGATTCAACACGTGGCGCTCGACATGGATGGCACGATTTATCGCGGCGGCACGTTGTTCACCTTCACCAATAGATTTCTCAACCTGTTGGCGGAACTGGGCATCAGTTTCTCCTTCCTGACCAACAATTCCTCCAAGAGCGTGAAGGACTACCTCGCGCACCTGGGTGAACTGGGTGTCAATGCCACCGCGGATCAGCTTTACACCTCCGCGCACGCCACCCTGGAGTATCTCCGGGAGGAAATGCCGGAAGTGCGCCGCCTGTTCCTGCTGGGCACCGCCAGCATGGCCGAGGAAGTAGCGGCGGCTGGTTACACTCTCACGGCGGACAGCAGCACGGACGAACCGGACGCCGTCCTCGTGGGTTTCGATCCGGCACTCTGTTTTTCACGCTTGTGCCGCGCCGCGTGGTGGATCAAGCAAGGCAAACCCTTCCTTGCTTCTCATCCAGATCGTGTATGTCCAACGGATCAACCCACCGTGCTGGTGGATTGCGGCTCCGTCTGCGCGGCCCTGACCGCAGCCACGGCTCGCACGCCGGATGCGGTGTTGGGCAAGCCCGACCCGCGGATGCTGCGCGGCTTGTTGCATCGGCTGAAGTTGAAGCCGGAGAATCTGGCCATGGTCGGCGACCGGCTTTACACGGACCTGGCGATGGCGCGGCGTGCCGGTGCCTTTGGCGTGCTGGTACTGACCGGCGAAGCGACCGCTGCCGAAGCGGCACAATTTGCGCCGCCCCCCGACTTGGTGGTGGCGGACATCGCGGAATTGGGTGAGAAACTGCGCGCGGCGCAGGAGGGCACGGCAAAATGAAAAGTGGACAAGCAAGAGCTGCGGCGTTGCAGGCACTGACGCAGGCGCCGTTGGATGTTTTGATCGTCGGTGGTGGGATTGTGGGCTCCGGCGTCGCGCGGGATGCGGCGATGCGCGGGTTGAAAGTGGGCCTGGTGGATCAGCACGATTTTGCCTTTGGCACCAGCAGCCGGTCGAGCCGGCTGTTGCACGGTGGCTTGCGCTATCTCGCCCAGGGGCGCGTGGGGCTGGTGCATGAGGCGAGTGTCGAGAAGAAGGTTATTCACCACATCGCGCCGCATCTGGCCGAGCCGTTGCCGTTCATTTTCCCCACCTATCGCGGCAACAAGCACTGGGTGCTCTGGCAGTTGAAGATCGGGGTGAAGGTGTACGATTTATTGTGCGGCGGCCGCAATCTGGGCAAGTCCACCTGGTTGAGCCAGCGTGAGGTGATTGAAAAAGTACCCGCGCTCACCCCCGTCAACTTGAACGGCGCCGTCCGTTATTACGACGGCTTCACCAACGACGCGCGGCTCACCCTCGACACGCTGCGCTCGGCGGCCCGGAGCGGCGCGCACATCGTCAACTATTGCCGCTTCCAGGACGCCACGCGATGCGACCTCTGGGAATGCGAAGTCGAAAATCTGCTTGCCGGAACAAAACTGAAGGTGCGCGCCCGCACTGTGGTCAATGCCACCGGCCCGTGGGCGGACGGATTGCCGCACAGCCGCGTGAAACTGCGCGTGACCAAGGGCATTCATCTGGTGGTCGAGCGCAACCGCGTGCCCGTGCCCGACACCGTCGTCATGACCGAGGGCAAACGCATCCTCTTCGCCATTCCGTGGGGCGAGCGGACGATCATCGGCACCACTGATACCGATTACGACGGGCCGCTGGACCAGGTCACCGCGGATACGGAGGACATTCGTTACGTGCTGGCCATCACCAAGCAGTTTTTCCCGCAGGCAAAACTCAGCGCGTCAGATGTGATCAGCGCCTGGGCCGGTTTGCGTCCGTTGCTGGCGGATCCCAACGGCAAACCTTCGGACATTTCGCGCTCGCACGAAATCCGCACCCCCGAACCGGGCTGGTGGGATGTGGCGGGTGGCAAGCTGACCACCTACCGGCTGATGGCCGAACAAACGGTGGATCAACTTGTGAAGTGGCTGACCAAACAGCGGGTGGTGAATGGCCACACCCAACCGTGCCGGACGGCGGTGGAGCCGCTGCTGCCGGTTTCCGAAACGGCGAACTTGAGCGGGATTCTGCCGCCGCCGTTCAACCGCGCCGCGGTGGAGCATTTTTGCACGAACGAATGGGCTGTGCATCTGGACGACGTAATGGTGCGGCGCACGAGCTGGCATTACTATTACTGGGACGCCGCCGCCAAAGCCGGGCAAGTGGCCGACTGGATGAGCGACCTGTTGGGCTGGTCCGAGGCGCAACGGACGAACGAACTTGAAAACTATCGTGCGGCCACCGCCTCAGAGTCGGTCTCCGAATCCTCCACCCTGGCGAAATCGCGGCAACTGAATGCGCAATCAAGTCTTCCGGTGGTTTAGGCCCGCTCCCCATACCCCGCGGCTTTCCCCGGCCGAGGTGGATCGGCTTTATCCCGCTTACCGCTGGCGCGTCTTCGAAGCGGCGTTCATGGCGTATGCCATGTTCTACATCGTCCGCAATAACTTCGCGCCGGTGGCCAAGGAAATTGGCGAGGCGCTGAGTTACGACAAGTCCATGATCGGCGACCTTCTCGCCGGCACGGCCATCGCCTACGGCCTGGGCAAGTTTGTGATGGGTTATTTCGCCGATCGCAGCGACGCGCGCAAATACATCGCCTTTGGCATGTTGCTGACGGCCGGGCTGAACTTCCTGTTCGGCGCCACTTCAAATTACTGGGGTCACCTGCTGCTCTGGACACTTAACGGTTTCGTGCAGGGCATGGGGTACGGTCCTTGTGCGCGCGGGCTTTCGCACTGGTACAGTGCGCGCGAACGCGGCACCATTTTCGGCGTCTGGAACATCTCGCACAACATCGGCGGCGGCATTGCGGGCGTCGTTGCCGCCAAGTGCGCCGAGATGTGGGGCTGGCAATCGGCCTTCTACGTGCCCGGCGGCATCGCCGTGCTCGGGGCGGTTTATCTTTTCTGGCGGATGCGCGACACGCCGCAATCGGTCGGCCTGCCGGCGATCGAGGAATACAAGAACGACTGGCCGCCCGACGAAAAGGAGCAGCACGAGCGCGAACTCTCCGCGCGCGAGTTGCTGATGAAATACATCTTCCCCAACAAGCTCTTGTGGATTCTGGCACTGGCCAATGTCTTCGTCTATATCGCCCGCTATGCGATGGTGGATTGGGGGCCAACGTATCTCAAAGAAGTCAAAGGTGCTTCACTCACAGCGGGCGGCTTCAGCACCACGATCATTGAATTCGCCGGTGCCGCCGGAATGCTCACGATGGGCTGGCTGTCCGATAAATTGGGAGGCTACCGCGCGCGGGTGAGTGTGGTCGCGATGATTCCGCTGGTGTTCGCTTTCGCCGCCATCGCCTTCGTGCCAGCCGAGTTGCTGTGGGTGGACATGGTGCTCTTTGGCGTGATCGGTTTTCTCGTGTATGTGCCCGTGATGTTTTCCGGCGTGATGTCTCTGGACCTGACCTCGAAGAAAGCCGTGGGCACAGCGGCGGGATTCGTGGGCTTCTTCGGTTACGTCGGGCGTGTGATCCAAGGCAAGGGCATGGGTTGGGTGGCGCAACACTACAGTTGGGACGCAGCCTTGTGGTGCGTGGTCGGTTGCACCGTGCTGGGCATCATACTGCTGGCGTTCCTGTGGAACGTCAGGCCGCGAGGATGAAACTGACTGCTCAACTCAAATCCGTCAGTGCCGGCAAGCCGTCAATACTTCGTTGATTCTTCTGTTGCCGGTAATCACGCAGTCCATCGGCGCCCTTGGTGGTGGCCCATTTGTCGAGTACGTCACGTTGGCCACGATGCTCGTACAACGGAACGGAATATCCGCACGAAGTTGAAACTCGCGTCACGTTCATACGCACGATGGCGCGCGTGCCCGGATTGGGTGGGAACAACGCACTCAGTTCCTTGAACTCGGGATGGTTGGTTTCCAGCACTTCGCCCCGGCCATGCAGACGCAGGATTTGGGGTGCTCCCTCGAACGCGCAAAACATGATGACGAGGCGTCCGTTCTCGCGGAGATGCGCGGCGGTTTCCGCGCCGCTGCCGGTGTAATCAAGATATGCCACGGTCAGCGGCCCGAGCACGCGAAACGCTTCGCCGCCCTTGGGCGAGCAATTCACGTGGCCGTTCGCCGCCAACGGCGCGGTGGCGACGAAAAACATTCGCTGCTGCGCGATCCATTCGGCGAGTTCCGCAGTGATTTCAGGGATCTGTTTGCTCATAATTCTACTTCAATGCAGGTTCACCAAACTTCCACGGGGCCTTTCGGCACGGCAATCTTCTGCGGTGGCGTATCGTCCGCCTGCATGAACGACGCGACCATTGGCGGTGGACGGAAACGCGGCTGTAACTCGCCACGCTCGTCCAGAAACTGGCGCCGCCAGTTTAGATAATTCTCCAGCACGTCCTGGAACTGCGCCTTCGTGGACACCAGTACCACGCGCTTGTTGAATTCGCTCGCCGGCCCAAACCTTCGGGAATACATGGGCGCAACCTTCCGGAACATGCGGCACCCCAGTTCCTCGCCAAAAATTTCGATCATCAAATCCAGATGCCGGCAGAGCACGCGTACGCGCTCCTCAAATGTCGGCTCAGGCAGCAATTCGCCGGTTTTCAAAAAATGCAGCGTGTGTTGAAAGATCCACGGATTGTAGAACGCGCCGCGCCCAATACTCACGCCGGTGCAGCCGGTCGCATCCAACATTTTCTTTGCGGCCTGTGGCGTGGTTACGTCGCCATTACCGATGACGGGAATGGATTTCACCGCCTGGGCCACCGCGCGGATGCCCGCAAGATTCACGGTGCCGCCGAAGCCCTGCTCCCGCGTTCGGCCATGCACAAAAATTGCCGCCACCCCCACGTCTTCCAACGCGCGTGCCAGGTCCGGTGCCGTGATGTTTTGGTCGTCCCAGCCCAGGCGCATTTTCGCCGTGACCGGAATCTTGAGGGCATTAACCATGCCGCGGACGAGCGCGGTGGTTTGGCCCAGTTCCGCCATCATGGCGGACCCGCCGCCGACGTTGCAGACCTTGCGCACGGGGCAACCCATGTTGATATCCACGCAAGCCACGCCCCGGGATTCGAGGAGAACCGCCGCGTCGCGCATTTCTTCCGGCACACTGCCGAAGAGCTGTACGGCGAGCGGCTGGTCGGCGGGGCATGATTCAATGAGCTTGAGGGCCTTGGGCCGTTTCTCGAGCAGCGACCGGGCATTCACGAGATCGGTGGTGCAAAGGCCCACGCTGCCGATTTCCCGCACCACGAGCCGGAACGGCAGGTTGGTGTAACCCGCCAGCGGCGAGAGGAACAGATTCGAGGTCAAAGTCAGCGAGCCAATACGCACGCCGGCAGTATAGGGAAATCCCGACCAAAGGCACGCTCCTGAAGAAGTTTTGGGGGACTTGGGTTAATCGAGAGTTTCCGTGGGTTTTCCAGATTGAAGCGGTCGTCAACGGGTCTGCGGCCAATCCACTGGCGTTCGTTTTCACCAGCGCCAGCGATCCTCGTTTCGTCAACAAGGTCATCACGGACATGAATTTCGGTGGCCCCAATCCCGTTCCCGAACCGGGCACGCTGGGATTGCTGGGCCTCGGATTGGCCGCCTTGTGGATGATTCGCGGCGAAACAGTTGATTCTTGCCTAATCCTTGTCTCTCCCTGAAGGCGCAGCCCACGGCTGCGCCTTTTTGCTGCCACTGAGAATTCGACGGAGGGTTGGTTTCGCTACCAGACAGCGCAACCCCTCAGACGTTCATTCTGGCGGTTCAGCCGCAGCTATTCCGGGATACCCGCGGATCTCAATTGCGGCTTCAACGGGTAGTCAACTCGCGCAGTTTGGCTTCCGCCTTGCCGCCATCAATTGTTTGCGCCGCGAGTTCCCATCCTTCGGTGATGCTGCGGACGCGTCCAGCCACGAGTAAAGCAGCGCTCGCATTCAACAAGACCGCTTCGCGTTTCGGGCCGCGATCATCGCCGCGCACGATGCGCCGGATGATTTCTGCATTGGCCACCTTGTCTCCGCCGCGGAGGTCGGACAAGGTTGCCGGCTGCAATGGGAACTGGCCCGGATCAAACATCGAAACCGTGAAACCGCGTTCCTGATAAAACTCCGCGATCTTGCTGTGCCCCAGCGTGGAAAACTCATCCAAATTGGCCGCTCCGCCCGCCGCCTGGAAGCTCGCACCCGGCACCTCTCCGCACACCACCATGGCCCGTCGCAGCCCGAGTGATTGCAGCACGCGCGCCAGCGGCTCGCACAATTCCGGCCGCGGCACCCCGAGTAACTGCGCTGTGGGCCGGGCGGGATTCAGCAGCGGCCCGAGAAAGTTGAAAATCGTCCGCTGCTTGCGTTCCGCACACAGTTTGCGCGCCGGCGCAATGTGTTTGAACGCCGGATGGTAATTCGGCGCGAAGAAAAACGTGAAATTCTGCTCGCGCAAGGATTGTGCCGCCTCCGCCGGCGACGAATCCGCGCGGATGCCGAGGGCTTCGATCACATCCGCGCTGTCGGTCTGCGAAGTGATGGCGCGATTTCCGTGCTTGGCCACGGTCACGCCGGCGGCCGCACATACGATGGCCACCGTCGTCGAGATGTTGAACGTGCCCAACTGGTCGCCGCCGGTGCCGCACACATCCAGGATTTCGCGGGCGCGGGTTTCCGCATCGAGCGGCGGTTGCACCGAACGGGCGCGCAGTTCATGCGCGAAGGCGCAGATTTCCTCCGTGGTTTCGCCTTTGCGGGCCAGCGCGCTGAGGAAATCCGCTTTCATGGCGGGCGGCACGCTCTCGTCCACAAGTTGTTCCACGGCCAGACGCACCTGGTCGGCATCCAATGAACGCACCGCGCCAAGTTGAGTTGTCAACTGAGTGAGCATGCGCGGATGCTAACGGGTGCGGACGAAAGTCCAAAGTCCAAAGTCGGAGGGAAAACGTTTTGGATCAGAAGATCGGCACCTTCTGCGGAATGACCTCGAACAAACGGCTCAAGTCGCGGTCTTGAAACCTGCCGGCCGCGAGTTGCAGAACAATCCAGGTGTTCAAACCCGAAATGCGCAGGGTGTTGGGTTCGACCCAGCGCCAGGTTTCGGCGTGGCCATCGGCGAACGTGAGGACGCAACCGTTGTTGTGCCGCGTGGCGGGAAAACTGATCCAAGTCCACTGGCTTGTGCCGAAGAGCCACCAGCGGTCGGGGGCGTTGATGCCAAAGGCGCTTTGCTGGATGCTCTTCTCGTGTTCATCAATGAACACCAGGGCTTTGGCCGGTCCCGGATTCCGGATCTGCGTCGTCTTGTGCCAGCAGCGGTTGTAATCGGGATCCGACGGATTGGCGCGCACGTTCATGTACATGCTCAGGGAAACGCTGCGCGTGCGGGGAATCCGGCCCTCGTCGCGGACGGTGGATTTGTCGGCGGGACACTTGTAGATGCTGGCGGATTGATTGTAGCTGAACAGCACGCCCCGCTGGATGTTCGTCAAGGTGCTGTCCGTCCACGCATTACCCTGCAACCAGGAATTGGCCCCGACCGTCAGCGCGGCGCGCGAACCGCCGCCGCTGGTAATGGCTTCATTGGCCGGCAGGCCGTCATGATTATCGTCGGCATACATCTGCCAGCAGATTTGCAACTGGCGATAGTTATTGAGGCAGCCGGTTTGATGGGCCTTGGCCTTGGCCCTGGTGAGCGCGGGCAGCAACATCGAGGCAAGCAGGGCGATGATCGCGATGACCACCAACAATTCGATGAGCGTGAAGGCGCGTGTCAGTTGAGTGATTCGGTTCATGTTGGCTTGTGGCGGATGCCAATGGTTTACTCTGTCGCCTGGCACCCCGCAAGCGCCATGACTCAGCCGCCCGCCCATTCGAGCGGAAATGCGGGGGCTGTCTCCAAGGTGCCAATCCGATCGCGTCGTCGGAAAAACAGGAGGATGCTCACGCCGTCGCCAGATTGTCTGCCAAACTCTTGGGTTCGCTCCCGCCCAGCCGGGATTCAGCTTCATTCGCGGCGGGCGACTTCTCCAAAACCTGCATGGTTTCGTGGAGTGTATTCCGTTGCCCCAACGGGTGGACGGCTTCGTGGAGGCATTTCTTCCGACAAAAATTCCTTCATCGCCGTGCCTGCCAGGTGGCGCCAAGGGTGACCGCGGCGCACACGAACTTCAACGCCTCGACCAACGTAACCCCCAGCCAGGAAATCCCGGCGTATGCATCGAATGAATGGAAGGAGAGAAGGTTTAGGGCAGAGCTGACGAGGTAGAGGCCAAAGAAGACCAGCAAGACTTGATCCGACCTTTGCTTGCGCCACCCGAAGCACAAAAACGCCATGGTGGCGGCGAGCGTGACGCTGATTACGGCCCGCTGGAAAATCGAACGCGCGTGGTAAACATCGCCCGCCCGCGCCAGTGCCCGCAGGT
>JAANMY010004121.1_pt1 | contig 11315 bp, 9 predicted proteins | sample 7279691 | NCBI WGS metagenome assembly JAANMY01 (sample SAMN14094543, study PRJNA606508) | bioreactor metagenome | isolation source: A lab-scale SPAN reactor treating ammonium-rich wastewater day 388 | place: Ireland: Galway | collected 2018-02-07
CTGTTGAGGATATGTTCGGTTTCATCCTTGAAATACTATAAATACTTCTATAAGCAACTTACTCCATCTCTATAAGCTTCTCGCGTACCCTTTGGCAAGCATATTGCGCTGTTATTTTCAATTAGTGACTATTCCCGTTCGTATTGAGATCTGCTATCGAAGATATTTCTCACAAATCTCTCCATGAGATTTTTATTTTCAAAGAAATTCTCAGAAGGGTAAAATGATTGAGCAAACAAAGAAGCTAAAAATTCTTATAGCCGGTGATGCAGAAATAACGTTACGGTTTATGAGTTACATACTTACCCAGAATATCTATACCTTTTATATAGCCAGAAATGGATTTGAAGTACTAGAAAAAGTAAAAACTATTTCTCCAGACCTGATTTCCCTCGATAGTATATTGCCCAGGATGGATGGTTACGAGACATGTAAAAGACTAAAAGAAGATCCATCAACAAAACACATTCCTGTCATTATGGTAACCTCCCTTGGCGATAAACATTCCACGAGCAAAGCCCTTGAGTGCGGCGCAAACGATGTTATCGCAAAACCTATTGATCGTATGGAACTTATGGTAAGGGTAAAAAATCTCTTGAGGATAAAAGAGCTTGAAGATTTTCTTCGATGGCATAATGAATTTTTTGAAGAAGAGGTCAATAAAAGGACATCACCACTCATACTTACCAACAGACAATTAGAAGAATCTGAGAAGAAGATAAAAGAAGGATACATCGAAACAATCCATCGGCTAACGATCATCGCCGAGTATAAGGATGAAAGCACTGCTTCCCACATAAAGAGGGTATGTCATTATTGCGCAACTCTGGAAAAGGGGTTGGGCGGTTCCCGGGAGGATATTGAAACGATCTTTTATGCAAGCCCCATGCATGATATAGGTAAGGTTGGCATTCCGGCAGAAATTCTCCTGAAACCTTCAAGTCTTAACCCGGAAGAGTTTGCTTTGATGAAAACTCATACAACAATAGGCAGTAAGATTCTTCAGGGCTCTACATCAAATATCATTAAAATGGCAGAAAGAATTGCGCTATCCCACCATGAGCGATGGGATGGGAGTGGTTATCCAAACAGCCTTAAGGGAGAAGAAATTCCGAGGGAAGGAAGGATAATGAATATAGCAGATCAATATGATGCGCTTCGCAGCAGGAGGAACTATAAACCTGCCTTTGATCATGAGAAGACAGTGAAGATAATCAGTGAGGGTGATGGGAGGACCATGCCCGCACATTTTGATCCTACAGCGCTCGGGGTATTTACGGACTTTCACAGACAATTTGCCGAAATATACGAGGCATATGGAAGATTTGAGTAAATGCTTAAAGATAGGTGTAATAATACCCTGTGTTTATTCAGAGTAAATATAATGGAATGGACTTTTCGGACTTGCAGGTAACAGGTTATCCGGGGATTGTTTTGTAAATCACAGATTTTCCGGTATCTTGATGTATATGGAAGAGACGCACCCACCAGGGACGTCTCTCTTCCATATAGCGAAAAATCATTATCGAAACAAGGGTACATCTTTTGATTCCGAGAGAAGTGTCATAACCACTTGAGTGGCGCTCTCCAGATTACTTCCCATATAGCGGATCTTACTTTCCCTGTCGATAACAAACATGGTAGGGATAATATTTACACGGTACAGACCGGGAAGTACACCTTTCCATCGTTTTCCATCAAACAACTGAGGCCATTCTACCTTTTCCTGTTTTACAAAACCCCGTACATTTTCAATATCATCATCAAGGCTTACCCCAATAAACTGAACACCTTTATCCTTGAATTTATTATACATATTTTTAACTTTTGGGAATGCTTCCAAACATGGATCGCACCATGTTGCCCAAAAATCAAGAATAACTATATTTCCCCTGTATTTCGATAAGTCAATTTGATTTCCCTTAAAATCCATGGCATTAAACGTTGGAGCTTCGGCGCCGACGCGTACCAAACCACTTAATTCACTACCAAAACTATCGGCTGCTGCAGGCTCTATGAGCTTTAATTCTGCTATTGTTTCTTTTGCTTTTACAATGTCACCCTTTCCCAAAAGGGCCTTTATCTTAAAGTACAGTGAGCGCGCCTTAAAATTTGAGTCAATTCCTTCATGACTTAATACAATATCAAAGTATTTAATTGCTTCGTCGTAGGTATGCATCTCATTGTAAATAGCGCCAATATAAAATTTTGCTTCTAGTTCTTGTTCCGTTCCGGCATATTTTTCAATCAAGGTATTCAGGGATTTTAATGATTCTTCATAATATTTCTTTGCATCTGCAATCTTCATTTCGGTAAGGCTGCTTAAATTCCTTCGGATAAATTCTAACTGTTTTGCTGCAGTCGCATCATTTCTTAGCTCGCCAGCAGTAACTACACACCCCATCCATACAAAGAAAATAGAAGTGATTGCCGTTAAAATTAAAAAGCCCGTTTTTCTCATAATAACTCCTCGTAATATTACAGAAAATCCCCTTTTCCTAACGAAAATACGACTTAACTTACATAAATTTTTATATTAACATGATTATATCTTATATTCAAGGGTCATTTCTCTTATAACCTTAGTTTATGAATAATAAACTTTTTATTGACCTAATGTATCAGAGCGGTTAAGATGTTTTCAAGGAAAAGAAAATAGCCCTTGCTTATAGTATAGTAGTATGCCGTATACCTCTTATGACTAAAGTATGGCTAAAGAAAAGCAGATAGAAATTTGGGAACTAATTAAGGCTGATAAGGGTTTATTTATACTATCTTTCATGAAATATATAATGCAGGGTTGTTTTGAAAACCTTTACTTCATATTTTTTATAGAATATTCGTTCAGGAATAACGAAATGGAGTGTACCGAAAATGAGAAAAAAAGCGCTTGCATCGATTTTTTCTGCCATAATGCTTGTTATGCTTTTTACAACAAGGGGAATATATGCAGAATCTCTTAAGCTTGATGTAAAGGAGCATGTATTTAAGAATGGTTTAAAATTACTTATGTTTGAAAAACACGATGTGCCGATTGTTTGTGTCCGTATTAATTATAAAGTTGGTTCCGTAGATGAACGACCTGGAATTACCGGAGTTTCACACCTTTTTGAGCATATGATGTTCAAGGGAACAAAAATATTCGGAACTAAGGATTTCGCTGCAGAAAAACCTTTGCTTGATAAAGAGGATGATCTCGTTATAAGAATCTCTGCAGAAAGGAATAGAGATATCCCAGACACGAAAAAGATTGCATCCCTTGAAAAGGAACTGGAAGAAGTCAGAAAAAAACTCAGGGATTTGGTGGTGAAAGACGAGGTCTTTGCTCTCTATTTTCGGCATGGAGCTGCAGGGCTTAATGCTGCAACCAGTAGCGACGGCACTTACTATTTCTGTAATCTCCCGGCAAACAAACTGGAGTTATGGGCATTTATAGAATCGGATAGGATGAAAAATCTCGTACTCCGGGAATTCTATTCTGAGCGGGATGTCGTTATGGAAGAAAGGCGGCTCAGGACAGAGAATAGCCCCTTCGGTTTGTTAATGGAACAATTAAACGCTGTGTCTTTCATTGCTCATCCCTACCGTTGGCCTACGATTGGATGGCGATCAGATGTACAAAATATTACTAAGGCAGAAACTGCAGAATATTTTAAGAAATATTATGCCCCGAATAATGCGGTGATCGTTATGGTTGGGGATTTTAATCCTGATACTGCAATAAAATTAGTAGAACAATACTTTAGCAATATTCCGAGCCAGCCTGCTCCTCCCAGGGTTAAGACTGTTGAGCCTGAACAGAAAGGAGAACGGAGAACTGAGGTGGAGTTTGAATCAAATCCTTATATCGCTATTTCATATCATATTCCACAGATTGGGCACTCCGACTTATACGCGCTGGATGTATTAGCCTCGCTTCTTTCAGATGGCAGGACTTCAAGATTGTATAAATCTCTGGTTGAAAATAAGCGTATTGCCGTTATGGCCCATGCCTTTAATCAAATCAGTAAATATCCGGATTCATTCGTTCTTCTTGCTGCGCCAAGGGCACCACATACGGTGGAAGAGATAGAGTCTGCTCTGTATGAGGAAATTGAAAAACTAAAAAATACCCCGCCCTCTGATTGGGAATTGCAAAAGATCAAAAATCAGCTGGAAGCGGAATTTATCCGGGGCCTTAATTCTGCCTCAGGTCTTGCAAACGAGATAGGAGAATTTGAGGTTCTTGCTGATTGGCGTTACATCAATACCTTTATGGATAAACTATCACAAGTAACTGCTGAAGATGTGATGCGGGTTGCAAAAAAATATCTGGTAAAGAGAAACCGTACCGTGGCTACCCTTAGAAAAAAAGAACATGGTAATGGTAAGGCAGAAGAAACAAAGGAAACCCATAAAGCAGGATTACCAATGACTATTGATTAAATCCTTTTCTTGGCACTTTTATGTATAAGTTGAAGGTTGGAAAATTTGGAGATTTTAACGTGATTATAAATAAATATTTTGTATTTTCTCTTGTAGTTATAGCATATGCATTCTCAATCGTTCACTCTGCAAATCTCTTTGCACAAACCCAGAGTCATGAGCTTGGTCATGAGCGGCCCGCTGTTCCACCGGTAACATCACCAGAATCGGAAGGAAGCAGGAAGGTTTCTCAGTTTAAATTTAAACCCCTTAATTTTGTCCCTCCAAAGGTCGATAGGATTGTTATGGAAAATGGCATGATATTGTATCTCCTGGAGGATCATAATCTGCCTATATTTAATATGGTTGCACGTATTAGAACAGGAGCAATCTATGAGCCGCCGGAAAAGGCAGGATTGGCTAATCTCACAGGGTATGTAATGAGAAGCGGCGGTACACCGTCTATGCGGGCAGACAAGATGAATGAAGAACTCGAATTTATGGCAGCCTCAGTGGAAACATCCATTGATCGTGAGTCAGGGAATGCAACCTTATCTGTACTCAAAAAAGATATTGACAAAGGACTGAAAATCTTTGCCGATGTGCTGATGCATCCTGCCTTTCCGGAAGATAAGATTCAGATGAGAAAGGATGAAGTTGTTGAGATTATCCGGCGTGAAAATGATAATCCATCGCAAATTGCGAACAGGGAATTCCGTAAAATTATTTATGATAGCAGACATCCGTATAGCAGAAGGGTTGAAGGGAGCCTGGAGTCTATTGAAAAGATTACCAGGGAAGATATGATTGCCTTCCATAAAAAGTACTTCCATTCCAATAATATTATTCTTGGTATCTCCGGAGATTTCAATAGAGAGGAGATTATCAAAAAGCTCAATGAGGTATTTGCAGGCTGGAAGAAAGAGGATATTCAATTTCCGGAGGTTCCTAAAGTTGAAAGGCATTTCGAAAGGTCTGTGTATAATATTTACAAGGATATTAATCAGGCAAATGTAATGATGGGGCACCTGGGAATTCACCGGAGAAGTCCTGATTATTTTCCTGTTACGATCATGAATTTTATTTTAGGCGGAGGAAGTTTTAATGCACGTATTCTCAGCAGAATCCGTTCTGATGAAGGGCTTGCCTATTCAGCTTTCAGCGTTTTTCAAACCTCACAAGACCTCGGGATGTTTTTTGTATCATGTCAAACGAAATTGGAATCTACTAATCGCGCTATCTCAATTGCCCTGGAAGAGCTTGATAAGATGCGGAATACACCGGTCGGTGACGAAGAACTAGCGCAGGCAAAAGAGACCTTTATGAATCAATTTATCTTTAAATTTGTTACCAGCGCAAATATTGTGGGACAGAAGGTAGACATCGAATATGAGGGGTTGCCCTTGAATTATCTCGAGACCTATCTGGACAACGTGAAATCCGTTACCCGGGACGATATTCAGCGAGTTGCAAAAAAGTACCTGCACCCGGATGAGATCAAGATTCTTGTCGTTGGTGATAAGGAAAGGTTTGATAAACCGCTGAATAATTTTGGGAAGGTGAATCTTATTGAATTAAAATAAATAATACAATCACTATTTTTTCCGATGGTTAACCTTGAATTGGCTTTTTCTGTCTCTCTCTTGTGCCTTTTTTGCCGCAACGACCGATGCATTTTGTAAAAAATCTCTCACCGAGAGCAACGAATACCTCGTTGCATGGGTGCGTGTTGCGTTTGCTGCACCTTTTGTGCTCTTAATTTTACCCTTTATAGAAATACCAGCGCTAGACAGATATTTTTTTCTTGCAATCCTCATTTTACTTCCCTTAGAAATTACGGCGCTTATACTCTACATGAAGGCTATTAAAGCCTCTCCTTTATCCCTAACTTTGCCGTTTCTGGCGTTAAGCCCTGTCTTTATGATCTTTACCTCGAATCTTATCCTCGGGGAAAAGTTAGATAGCTATGGAATCATAGGGATATCTCTTACTACTATCGGGGCCTATTTACTTCATGTAAAGACTACGAGGAAAGGCATATTAGAACCCTTTAAGGCCATACGGCGGGAACGCGGATCGGTATACATGATTATCGTTGCCTTCATCTATAGTATCACATCCAACCTGGGGAAAATGGCGGTATTACATTCGAGTTCATTATTCTTTGCTTCAACGTATCTTCCGATTCTTACTCTGATTGTCCTTCCTATTTTATTATGGAAGAGACATGGTAAGGTTAAACAAGCGGTTCCTCACATTACCCTGTTCATTCTGATTGGTTTATCTATGGCTCTTGCTACCGTTACTCATTTTTTAGCTGTAAACATCGTAGAAGTTCCTTATGCCATTTCAGTAAAACGTACAAGTCTCCTTTTTGGTATACTGTACGGCGCTTTTTGGTTTAAAGAAACGAATATAAGGGAGCGATTAATCGGCAGTACTATTATGGTTATTGGGGTAGTTGTTATCACATTATTTTAGAGAAGGATGTTTTGTCATATTTATAGGGTAAGCAATCGAAAGATTGTTTTCTATTTTAGAATTTTACTGTGAGGAAAATACTGGAAATGTTAATAAGGGTTTATTCTATTAACAATATTAATTATTAATGTAAACATAAAAACCCTTGTTTTTAATTTTATGGAAAAAGAAGTATATACATCAGGGATTTATAAGCAACAATATCAATACAAAAGTTTTAGTCCGTGCTATGAATTTTGCAATAGGTGAACTTGAAAAACTTCCCATTTCGATGCGTTTGATAAAAGAGACACATGGTGTTTTATTATCCGGGGTAAGAGGTGAATCAAAATCTTCTTCGGTATCATGTATGATGCCCGGCTGTTTAAAGAAATAGATATCAGGGAACGATTGGTTGGTACAATTAATTATGATAGCAGGGGATGTTTATTATTCGCTGTTTTAGGTATTAACCATCCTTCCAATAACCCTCAGGATTACAAGGATCATACCGATAGAAAAAAAGAATACTGTTACAAAGGTTAGTGGAATGCTGGGGTTGTTTTTAACACTGACAAGAACGCCGGGTACACTGTTGATATCTGCAAAGACAATTTGTGCCCCATGAATTTTTTTCCCGTTCGTTTCTCCAATAGGTAAAAAGGTTTGCTGTGTTTCTTGATTTTCTGCAGTAGAAATTAATTTTACTACCGGATAACGATATTGTGGTGGCATGTAGAGATCATCGACACGAATCTTACCGGTGTTAACGTTGCATACCTCGTCAATCTTGAGATTACAAATACGGTCATCTACTTTAAGAACCACGCTGGATGCAATCCAGCCGTAATCTCGCATGAGGACTTCGGATATTCCGTGCTCCAAAAGGACGGGATTATTGTAACCAAGGGTATCCGAGTATTCAATTCCATCCTTCCTGACCGAGACAAAGGCTTCTATCTTCCTAGGCATACCATTTGGATAAGAGCTTGTCTTAAGATCGGTAACTTTCATTTCAACACCGCCAATATTTGTCCACTCATCTGCTACAGACACAGGAGGTTCTGTTGTTGAATAGAGCCCTCCTATGAGGTGAGCAACCAAAGTGATTACAAATCCAATATGCACAATGGATGCCCCGTAGAGAGGTATCTTCTTTATACCCCGTTTTGTTTTCTTAATAATCGAATCGAGAGTACATAAGAAGGTATTGATGCCGTAGAGGATGCAAGCAAGAAACAGGATATAAAACCACAGATGGAGGGGTTTCTTATTGGTAAAAAAGAAGGAGATATCTTCTCCGGAAAGCCCTGCATATTGACGTGGCTGATAGTTCATAATAAGGCTTCCAATAATAAGCAAGCCTGTAACGGTGAAGCCTATAATGATACCTAGTTTTTGTGATTTGAATATAGCGTATATCTTTTTCATGTAAGATTTTACTTCATTGAAAACTATGAGAACTGCCAATGAGAAAACTCGTACCTACATAGGTCATTAAGAGTATGATAAATCCTGCAATGGCCATAGGCGGCTTAAGCCATTTTGCCTCTGGCCAGTAATCAAGATGGAGACAGGTAGCATAAAAAAACCAGATTATTACAGACCAGACGACCTTAGCATCCCAGAGGAAATACGATCCCCATGCGACATATCCCCATAATCCCCCAAATATCATAGAGATTGAAAAGGTAATAAGACCATATTGAAAACCCGAGTCGATGATTTGATCGTACGGTCTTTTTTCGCCTGATACGAAATACCGCGCAACGGCTGCAGCCATAGCGCTGACCCATAAGGCATAACAGAAAAAGGATAAGGGAACGTGTAATATATACCAGATAGTAAGCATCAGGGGAGGAGCGTAACTCAACCCTTTTGGGAAGAGCATGGCTGCCACATAGAAGCCATATCCAACTCCAAACAATGACATGCGATAGATAGGGCTTTCTGTTTTTGCATAGATGAGCAGAATAATAAATGCAGCAGCGGCAAAGGCATTAAAGGATTCAAACTTATTGGTTAAAGGAAAATACTCTATCGATATACCACGAAGTATGATGGTTACGATATGGAGAATAACAATTCCTAATAGAATAAAGAATCGTAATTTCCATCGTGTGAATCCAAAAACCCAATAGATTGAGTAAGCGCCGAAGCAGATCCAATAGATAAGTATAGAGACCTGGTTAAGAAAATGAGCTGTTTCCATTTTAGCTGTTTCCGTTATGGTAAAGTAATTTCGATCTTTGCCTTTTCCCGCAAATTCTTGACAAGGGTATTCATTTCAACCGCAGTTACTTCTTCCCGTACTTTATCTTTTACCTCGCTAAAACTTATGTCTTTTGGAGAGGTGTGAGCTGTAACTTTGATCAGGTGATACCCAAATTCTGTCTTTACCGGATCGCTGATTTTACCTACTTCTGTAGCAAAAGCCGCATTAGCAAAGGATTCAACCATAGCGCCTTGTTTGGGGAAGGAACCTAATCCGCCACCAGTTTTTCCGGTTGGACAATCAGAATATTTTTTAGCCAATTCGGCAAAATCAGCCCCTTCATCGAGCTCTTTTTTAATGGAGTCAATTTTTGCCTTTGCCTTATCCAATTCCTCTTGAGTCTTCATCTCTTTTGTATCAACCAGTATATGGCTGGCTGTAACGGATTCACCATTAAAATTGCTAAGATTTTTCATGAAATAGTCTTCCATCTTTTTGTCATTGATATTTTTGGATACATAGCTTTCAATGGCGGCTGACATACGAATCGCAGTTTTTAATTCATCTATATTACTGCCTTGGAATTCCAAAAACTGTTCTAATGTCTTATCTTTTGTAGATGGATTGTTTTTGATATTATCCCGCATTTTGTTAATTTCTTTATCTACAATCTCTTCCTTAACAGTTAGCTTATTCTCTGTAACAAATTGCCGTAACAAATTTTGCGTAACAAGTTGTTCTGTGATTTGTTGCTCCATAGAAGCTAATGCAATGGGATTTACATGGTTTCTGAAGCGGTTCAGGATTGTATCCAACTCCTTGCGGAGAATTTTTTCATTGTTAACCGTGGCGATTACCTTATTGGGATCAATCTTTTCCTTCTTGCCATGAGCGCTCATACCATGCCCACCGCCCTCCATAGACATCCCTGTCTCATGCATTTTTTCTTTATCCTTTTTATCAAATTCGACATTTTTGTGTATTTTCGCGAAATCTTGTTCAGTTGTTTCACCACTTAATTGCGGATTATTGAATTCGCTTTTTCCACAACCATAAAAGGATAAAGCAAATACACTTAAGAAAATCATAAAAATAGTAACTCTTTTAAACATAAATACTCCTTAGTAAAGATAATTTTAATTGTGAACTAACAAAAATTTAGTTTAAATGGATGTGCGAGGGGTATGTTTTCTTCCATAGTATTCAGTGATAAGCTTCAGGAGGTCTTCTTCTTTTAGGTTTGAAATATAATCTAATCCAACATCGATGAGGAGATTAACTGAAAGACGGGGGTTCTTTGCCGTAATCTGCTTTAAAGCCTCGAATATTTCCGGATCTATCTCTATCGCTGTTTTTGGTTTAAGCATAAAATATTTTAAAAGTTTAATGTCCATAAAATGTATGATACTTAACAAATCACCTATTAAATAAGTTCCCTGATTTTGATATTTTTACGGAGAAGCTACATTCAAATTGCCTCATTCATAACAGGAATAAAGGCAAGAATAGGGATTTTTTTTCTTAAGGCAAATATAACACCAAATATTCCTCTATACATGGGCGAGGTGGGAGTCGAACCCACATGACCTTTTACGGTCAAAGGATTTTAAGTCCTTCGTGTCTGCCATTCCACCACTCGCCCGATGATATTCATTTCACAATAATCTAACCATTAATTTACACAAGCAGGCACAAACAAAAAAAGGATAAACAGGGCCTCTTAAAGGTATCGTAATTTTCTTTCCATTTCGTATTTGTGTAGATTTGTATTCATTGTGTGGCTAATCTTTACGGCGTACTCATTGGTACCGTTAGCAGGTATTAATTAAAAGGCGGCACTGGGATTCGAACCCAGGATAACGGTTTTGCAAACCGTGGCCTTAGTCCACTTGGCGATGCCGCCTGTATTTTATTTTTATAATTATGTAAGTGTTTTATGATACCATCAGAAAAAAGGTAAGGCAAGAAGTTTTTTACGTTAGGAAAAAGAATGTCAGAATCGGAGTAGATAAAATCTTCTTGATTTTTGTTTTCAAAAATGTATGTTTACGTTTGAAAAAATGAAGACTCTGCACCAGTGATTGACAAGCAATTAAGAGAGAACATAAAAATGAGGAAACTACTCCGTGTATTGATCATCGAAGACTCACCGGATGATACAGAACTGCTCCTCCGTGAATTGAGATGTGGCGGCTATGATCCGGTTTACGAGCGGGTCGAGACGGCCTCAGGCATG